>ERZ1027150.1952-NODE-1952-length-11780-cov-9.357015_pt1 | contig 11780 bp, 10 predicted proteins | sample MGYA00519276_ERZ1027150 | MGnify/ENA primary metagenome ERZ1027150 (study PRJEB26926, sample SAMN06164860) | human gut metagenome | biome: ENVO:00009003; feature: ENVO:2100002; material: ENVO:00002003 | host: Homo sapiens | place: USA | collected 2012 ... | reverse complement strand
TTTTAAGTTTGTGGGATAAGTTTGTGCAAAATTCGATATTTGCTCATTTATAGTTCTGAACATAAAACATCTTTTTTCTTACGTTTTTCTTACGTTTTTATCTTACCTGTATATTGCATTCATGCATAATAATACAACTTACTCGCATATTCTGTCGTTTTATTCACACGGTACCGCGTGAAAGTCTATTTCTTCTGTCTAGTCTCGTTGCAAAATGTAATGTTTTTTGTACACTGTAATTTTCGTTATTTTTCTGTGTTTCTTCTATCTTTTATGCAAAAAGGGACCCCCGGTCTTAACCGGAGATCCCTTTGGATTTCTCAAAATCAGATTAGCAGATTCCCTGAGCCATCATAGCGTCAGCTACTTTCTCAAAGCCTGCGATGTTAGCGCCCATAACATAGTCGCCCTCATGGCCGTAACGTTTTGCAGCATCAACCATGTTGTGTGTGATGTTGATCATGATATTTTTCAGTTTTGCATCAACTTCATCGAAGGTCCAGGACAGACGCTCGGAGTTCTGGGACATCTCGAGTGCGGATGTTGCAACACCACCTGCGTTTGCAGCTTTTCCAGGTGCGAAGATTACGCCGTGCTCCTGCAGATATTTGGTTGCTTCCAGAGTAGTAGGCATGTTAGCGCCCTCGCATACTGCAGTGCATCCGTTCTCAACAAGTGCTTTTGCATCCTCAAGCAGCAGCTCGTTCTGAGTTGCGCAAGGAAGAGCAAGGTCTGCTTTTACAACCCATACGCCGCGTCCTTCGTGGTACTCAGAGTTTGGACGATATTTCTTGTACTCGGTCAGACGGGCACGATTTACTTCTTTGATCTCTTTTAATGCAGCTACATCGATTCCGTCTGGATCGTAAACCCATCCGTTGGAGTCAGAGCAGGTGAGAACTTTCACACCAAGCTGAGTAGCTTTCTCGATTGCATAGATTGCAACGTTTCCGGAACCGGATACACAAGCGGTCTTGCCTGCGATGTCGATGCCGTTCAGTTTCAGCAGCTCCTGGGTCAGGTACAGCAGTCCGTATCCGGTAGCCTCTGTTCTTGCTAAAGATCCGCCGTAGCTTAAACCTTTACCAGTCAGAACGCCTTCGTATACGCCGCGGATTCTCTTGTACTGTCCGAACATGAAGCCGATCTCTCTTGCGCCTGTTCCGATGTCACCAGCCGGTACGTCGGTGTCTGCGCCGATATATTTGCAAAGCTCTGTCATAAAGCTCTGGCAGAATGCCATGATCTCTCTGTCAGATTTTCCTTTCGGATCGAAGTCAGAACCACCTTTACCTCCGCCGATCGGAAGGCTGGTCAGTGAGTTTTTGAATACCTGCTCGAATCCCAGGAATTTGATAATACCAATATTTACAGAAGGATGCAGACGGATTCCTCCTTTGTAAGGTCCGATTGCACTGTTAAACTGTACACGATATCCGGTGTTTACATGAGCCTGTCCTTTATCGTCTACCCACGGCACACGGAATTTGATCTGACGCTCTGGCTCTACCATTCTCTCCAGAAGAGCGACTTTTCTGTATTTTTCCTCGTTTGCTTCAATAACAGGGCGAAGAGATTCCAGAACCTCTTTGACTGCCTGATGGAATTCCGGCTCAGCTGGGTTTTTTGCAACTACGGACTCAATAACCTCATCTACGTATGACATGTTAGTTTCCTCCTTGAAATTTCTCCCTTAATGTAGTGCAGAAAGATTTCTTTAAAAGATCCATCTGCGGTTCTCATCAGCCTTAAAGCGTGGAGAAAATCATTTCCGCACTCTCTCGCGTCTCCGGTGGATTCTCCCGTCCTCCGGAACACTTAATTTTATAAGGTCAACGATTGGTTGATATTATAGCATAAAATATCCGGTTTTTGCAATATTTCACGCAAAAAATTCCTAATAAATCATGATTTTGTAGCGTTTTCTAATATTTACCCAGTATTTTTGTCGATTTTGTATATTTTTACCGAAAGTACTATAAAATTTCGCGTGCTGATTCTTTAGAAAATAAAGATTAGCTGCGGTTTTTTGTTTTTATATTAGGTGTTTTCGATTTTTTCTTCACGCTCCAGCCAAAGGTTCCCTGCTTTTTCCCGATTCCAAAGTACTCTCCGTGGGAATACACAATCGGTTTCGCGCGGTTCAGATCGAAGCGGCCGCGCTCATCCATGTATGCCTCATCCGCATGGACAGCCACAACTTTTGCAAGAAACATGTGATGCGAGCCCAGTTCGAGCACCTGCTCCACTTTACACTCGATATTAACCGGCGACTCCCCGATCATCGGTGCGGAAATCTCCTCCGCCTCGACTTTCGTCAGTTTCATCTCTTTGAACTTATCCACATCTCTTCCCGAGCGCACGCCGCAGTAGTCGGTCGCATAGCAGAGGTCCTCCGTCGTCAGGTTGATGACGAACGCACCGCTCTCTTTGATCATCTGATAGCTGTAGCGTTCCGGCCGCACCGAGATCGATACCATCGGAGGATTCGTACACACCGTGCCGGCCCAGGCAACGGTGATGATGTTGTCCTCCCCGTTCTTTCCGCGCACCGACACCATGACCGCCGGCAGCGGATACAGCATATTTCCCGCTTTCCATGTCTGTTTTCCCATTCTTATTTCTTTCCTTTCCTCTTTTTCACTCTTTTATGACCGAAAAAAGCGTGCCCCGGATCTGTTTTCAGGCCCGGAACCACGCTTTTTTATTTTTTCTGTTTTTACTGATTCTGCAGCGCCATCATAAATGCCGGAATCAGCTGTTTCTTTCTCGATACAACACCCTTCAGCTCGCAGCTGACCTCGTTGACCGGAAGATCTTCAAAAGCTTTTTCGATGACTTCCTTTGCCCCGCTTCCATAATACAGAAGCTCTGTAGATTCTTCTATAATATTGGTCAGCATAAAGAATACCATCTCGATGCCGTGTTTTCCGCACTCGCTTTCCATCTGCGGCAGAAGCTGTTCCTTGATGGATTCCAGCTCGCCCGCATCGAGGGATGTAATCTGGCCGACACCAAACGTAACATCGCCCATGATGAATTTTTTGAAATCCTGGTAGAAAATTTCTTCCGGTGATTTATCTTTCAGGTTGCTTCCTGCACGGAACATTTCGGATGCAAACTCCGGAATGCTGATGCCTGCAATGTCCGCCAGTGCCTCTGCTGCCGCTTTGTCAAGAAACGTACACGTCGGCGACCGGAACATCAGCGTATCGGAAATGATGGCTGCGCAGAGCAGTCCTGCGATGTTCGGCGCGATCTCCAGCTCTTTTTCCTTATAAATTTCATACATAATCGTTCCCGTGCAGCCCACCGGCTCATTGCGGAACATAACCGGCGCCATCGTCTCAAGTGATCCCAGACGATGATGGTCGATGATCTCGAGAATCTCCGCCTCTTTGACGTTATCGACCGCCTGTGATTCCTCATTGTGATCGACGAGAATCAGTTTCTTTCCTGCATTTCCGATCAGGTTCCGACGGGAAATCGTTCCCACATATTTTCCTTTCTTGTTCAGAATCGGGAAATCGCGGTGTCTCTGATTTTTCATAACTTCTTTGATATCATCGAGGAAATCTTCGGTGTTGAACGTGATCAGATTGCTTCTGCGCATCAGATATTTGACCGGAATACTCTGGTTAATCAGACGCGCAATCGTATACGTGTCATGCGGACTGCTGATGATCACACAGCATTTTTCCTCTGCAAATTTCTGAATCGTTTTCGTCACCTTTGCGCCAAGTCCGACGATAATGCAGCTTGCATCCATCTCGATTGCACAGAGCTGGTCCTCCGCACGGTTTCCGAGAATGACAAGGTCATCTTTTTCGATGTAGTTCTCCATCGTATCCGGATGGAATGCGCCGACAACGACTTTTCCGCGGATAAAATAACCATGTTCATTTCCGACAATAACCGAACCATCCAACGTATCCGCGATACTGCGGTATTGCGTCCTTGCCAGTGACATGACATGGCTGTCATAAGAATCCATATAGGATTCTGCGATATCACTGACCGTAATCACGCCCTGCAGATCATTGTCCGGCGAAGTAATCGGCAGTGTGACCACGTTGTTGTTTTTCATCATGGAATACGCTTTCTTCACGGAAATCGTGCCCGGTACGCTCGGCACCTCATGGATTTCAATTTCCTTTACCTGCGTTCCCGCATTCGGCAGATACCCCGGTGCGCGCACGCCAAAGCGCTTCAGTACATACTCGGTCTCCTCATTGATCTGACCGGCACGCCGCGCCATGTAGGTTTTGGTTTTATCTGTCCTGTTCTTGATATCCGCATAGGCAATCGCCGAACAGATCGAATCCGTATCCGGATTTTTATGTCCAATTACATAAACTCTTGAATTTGATTTCATAATAGTACTCCTCCCTTCTGTATGTTTGTGGTATACAGTAAGTTCGTCCCGGTAGTTTTACTTCTTTTTTTGTAACGACTACAGTTACTGCTCACTTCGTGACCAGTAACCGCCGCCCTGCACATGCAAATTCGCTCCGCGAAGTTCCGGGCGGCCACCTGAATCACTTTCTCCTGCAGCCGCGCAGCAAGTGCGCGTCTCAGTAATTTTGGTAACGACTACACACATATTACCATCCTTTTTTCATCTGGTCAAAGAAAATCTTTTATGTTAAGATAAACGCAGATAGAAAAACGTGCAAAATTGAACCCGATTTTTTCATAAATCCACAATTTTCCTCTCGTTTTCCTGTTATTCTTACGAAAAAGGGGTGTTTCATTATGTCAGAAGAAAAATTAACCATGGATGACTTCTCCGCAGAGCTGGAAGCTTCCTTCAAAAAAATTGAGGAAGGCGACATGCTCACCGGAACCGTCATCTCCGTAGATGAAAAAGAGGTGATTCTCGATCTGAAATACTACGCAGAGGGCGTCATCCGCGCCGAGGACTTCAGCAACGAGCCTGGCTTCTCCTTAAAAGACGCTGTTCAGGTCGGTGACGAAATCACCGCAACCGTGATCCGCAAAGACGACGGCCACGGCAACATTCTTCTCTCCCGCGCAGAGGCAAACGATATCCTCGCATGGGAAAAACTCGCACAGTACAAAGAAGAGAAAACCGTACTGGATGTAAAAGTCAAAGGAATCGTAAACGCCGGTGTTATCGCTTACGTCGAAGGAATCCGCGGCTTCATCCCGGCTTCCAAACTCTCCCTGAACTACGTGGAAGATCTGAATGAATACTTAAACAAAGACATTCAGGTACAGGTTTTTGACCTCGACAAAGAAAAAGACCGCCTGATCCTCTCCGCCCGCGAAATTCTCCGCGAGAAAGCAGACGAAGAGCGCAAAGAGAAAATCTCCAACGTAGAAGTCGGCCTCGTCACCGAAGGAACCGTTGAGAGCCTGCAGCCATACGGCGCCTTCATCAGCCTCGGAAACGGCCTCTCCGGCCTCGTCCACATCTCCCAGATCTGCGCCAAACGCATCAAACATCCGTCCGCAGTTCTGGCAGTCGGCGATAAAGTCAAAGTAAAAGTCATTGCCATCAAAGACGGCAAACTCAGTCTCTCCATGAAGGCACTCGACGATGTTGCCGCCGAAGAAATTCAGGAAGAAACCATCGAACTCCCGGAGACAGAGGAAGTGACAACGACACTGGGATCGCTGTTTAAAAATATTAAACTGAACTAAAGTGACTGTTCCCGTTGTTATAACAGCATTTTCCAGGGGTTTTGCAGCATCACAGATTTTACCCCCATGACACGTAAACATAAAGCAGCGGCTGTACCGGATTTTTCTTTCCCGGTACAGCCGCCACTGTTATTTTATACCGGCATCGCCGCCACAAAATAGTACATCACAATAAAATGACAGAAGCTTCCACCCATCACAAACAGATGAAAAATTTCATGTGTTCCGAACTTTTTATGTTTTGCATTAAACACCGGCATTTTTAAGGAGTAAATCACCCCGCCGACTGTATAAATAATTCCGCCGGCCAGCAGCCATCCAAACGCCGGCCGCGAGAGGGCCAGAAACAGCGGATGAAACGCCAGAACGCACAGCCAGCCCATTGCGATATACAGCACCGAAGAAAACCACTTCGGACAGTTGATCCAGAATGCCTTGACGAGAATCCCGCCAATCGCTGCCGCCCACACCAGTGCACAGAGTGCAATTCCCGTCCGTCCATGCAGTGCAATCAGGCAGATCGGTGTATAGCTTCCCGCAATCAGCACTGAAATCATCATATGATCAAACTTTTTCAGTCGACGGTTCACCTTCCCGTTTACATCAAACGTGTGATACACGGTGCTCGCCAGATACAGCAAAATCATACTCAGCATAAACACTGCCATTGCGACCACATGCAGATGATCCGGCTCCCGCGCCGCCTTCAAAAGCAACGGCAGCGTTCCCACCACCGCTAGGATCAGCGCAGTCCCATGTGTAATCGCACTGCCAGGATCCTTGATTCCATTTTTTCTGATATACTTCATTCTACTCACTCCTTTCCTGTCAGAAACGCTGTTTTATTTCAATTACCGTCTCACATAGTTTTTATTACTACTTGTTGCCGTTTCTTTTATTATAACAGGATGAAATTATTTTGCAAGTCAAAATATCTGGTTTCTTCCGGAATCGTTCGACACATTTTCACAAAAAAACAGACTTTCCGCATCCACACATTGTTGTGTCTGTTCGAAAAGTCTGTTTTTGATTCTTATTTCGCCTTGATCAGCTTCCATTTCTCTGTCCGCGAAAGCTGTTTAATCTCCCACTCCCGCCGCATCGCCTCTTCTTTGGAGGAATACGTTTCAAAATACACCAGTTTTACCGGTCTCCGGCTTTTGGTGTATTTGGCACCTTTTCCCACATTGTGTGTCTCAACGCGGTGCTCAAGATTGTTGGTCCAGCCGGTGTAAAGTGTTCCATCGCTGCATTCCACGATGTAAGTGAAATTTTTCGGATGTTCCTGCACCTTACTGCATTGCCAGCTCATCTACAGCCAGTTTCAGCGCACCCATGATACCCTGATTGTCGTTCAGGCTTGGAAGTACAATGTAGCTGTCGAGATCCTCAAGTTCTTTTGTTACAAGATATCCGTTCAGCTGTTTCTTTACTTCTTCTCTTACGAGCGGCATCATATGCTCCTGATGCATAACGCCTCCGCCCAAAACGATTCTCTGCGGGGAGAGCAGCATGATGCAGTCTACAAGTGCCTGTCCGATATAGTAAGCCTCAAGCTCCCATACCTCTTTTTTGTCTGCCAGCTCAATACCTTTTTTGCCCCAGCGTGCTTCAATGGCAGGACCTGCAGCAAGGCCTTCCAGGCAGTTGCTGTGATACGGGCATTTTCCGCCGTAAGTATCTTTCGGATGTCTGGTCAGCAGAACGTGTCCGCCTTCCGGATGAAGCATGCCGTGCAACAGCTTGCCATTGGAAATAATTCCCATTCCAACGCCCGTTCCGATGGTGATGTAAATGCTGTTGTCCAGACCTTTTGTGATTCCCCAGGTAGCCTCACCCAGTGCAGAACCGTTTACATCGGTATCAAATCCAACCGGGATGTCCAGTGCATCTGCGAAAGCGCCTACGATGTTGTAGTTCTTCCATGCTAATTTGGGAGTTGTGGTAATGTAACCATATGTTTCGGATTTTCTGTTCAGGTCGATCGGTCCAAAGCAACCGATTCCCAGTGCCTGAATGTCCTTCTCTTTGAAATACTCAATCATTTTCGGAACGGTAATTTCCGGTGTCTCGGTCGGGATAGAAATTCTCTCATAAATTTCTCCATTTGCGTTTCCAATTGCGCAGACCATCTTTGTTCCGCCTGCTTCTAATGCTCCAAGTCTCATTGTGTTTTTCTCCTCTCTTATGCTTCTGGATTTGAGCAGATTACAGAAAGTTTTCCTTCAAATCTGCATCCATTAAAATTAGCCGGTATAATAAAGTGAGTACCTTTCTTAACCGGAATACCGTTTACAGTACCCTCTCCGGCGATTACACTTACATTAGTATAATATTTTTTCGCATCCAAGGTGAATACACCGTCGATGTCGTATTTATCTACAGAGTAGAACTTGCATGTTACAAAATGGGTATGTACCGCGCCCGGGATTTCCTCTGTAAAGGTATCGATATCTGCCGTTTTAAACGGAGCCTCGATAACATCGATACTCTGCTCTACATGAAGTTGTCTCGGTTTGCCGTTCTGCAGTCTGTCATAATCGTATACACGATAGGTGATATCGCTGCTCTGCTGTGTCTCCAGAATCAGTGTGCCGCCTTTGATGGCATGTACGCATCCCGGATTGATCTGGAAGAAATCTCCCTTATGTACCGGCACTTTGCGGATGAAATCGCTCCACTCATGATTGCGGATCATTTTCTCCACTTCTGCCTTGTCTTTTGCATTGTGTCCGATAACAATTTCTGTACCCGGTTCGCAGTTCAGCACGTACCAGCACTCGGTCTTTCCAAGAGATCCATTCTCATGCTCTCCTGCATAAGCATCATCTGGATGAACCTGGATGCTCAGATCATTTTTTGCATCAATGATCTTGATCAGCAGCGGAACCTGGCTTCCCGGGTAATTTCCGAAAATTTCCGGCTCCTCTTTCCAGAGCTCACCTAATGTTTTTCCATCAAATCTTCCGCCTGCCACACGGCTCATTCCGTTGGCATGTCCGCTGATCGCCCAGCACTCGCCGGTTGTATCGCTCGGAATTTCGTAATCAAATACGTCTCTTAACTTTGTTCCACCCCAGATTGCTTCTTTGAACACCGGGTCCATAAATAAAAGCTCCATATTTTTCTAATCCTCCTTGTTTTCAGGATCTGTCCACTACGTCTATTTTAACCGATAACAGCCAAAAACGAAACCCCTAAAATGACAAACTTTCACATTTTCTGTAACCGGTTACTTTCCTTTTATTCCGCCTTTTTTCTATATCAAAACAATCCTGTTTGTTATATGTAAAGCTGACTGTTTTCAGCCAGCCTTTTTTATAAAAAGCAATCGAAAAACGGTATTTTACCATCCGCGGTCTGCGCCGCCTTTTTTGTATTCAAAACCTGTAAAAAAGATTCGATTGCGAATCCTACACTTTATAATACTTTCCCGCATCCCATTTCGTGCAGGTCCTCTTTTTTATTCCGAAATTGCCGGGAGATATACCATAGGATCAATGGCTTTTCCATCTTTTTTCATCTCAAAGAAAAGATTGCTTCCCTCTTTTACATAATATTTCGTCGGTGCTGCAACTGCTCCGATCCGTGCTGCTTTCTGAACTTTCTGGCCTGCCTCGAGGGAAACGTCTGTGAGCTGTCCGTAGATGGCTTCGTATCCATTTCCAAGATTCATGGTGACGGTGAGGCCGGTTCTTGCATCATTTTCCACACTCACAACTTCTCCGTCCGCTGCCGCCAGAACCGGAGTTCCTTCTGCCGCCGAGAAAACAACGCCTGGATTGCACTGGTAAAGATCCAGTGTCGGGAAATAAACGGTATTTTCCATGTTATACGGAATCAGAACTGTTCCAGTAACCGGCAGTTCCATGATTGTCGCTTCGCTGAACATCAGATCCTGTGCAGCCCCTGCTGTCTCAACTGCCGTTTCCTGATTTTCTGCAGAATCCACAGTTCCGGATGCTGCACTCGTTTCTTCATTCGCCGCTGTTTCTCCTGATCCTGTTTCTCCGTTCTGATCCGCCGCTGTTCCGTTTACCGCCTGCGCGTCTTGTCTTTCTGTATTCCCATCTGATTCTTCCGGTGTATTCTGAGCCGTCTCTGCATCTGCTTCTGGATTTCCCACCGCCTCTTCTTCACACGCCGCTTCCATTTCCGGCACCTGTTCCAGACTGTTTTCCACATCATCTGCCTGATCCTGTACGGCACACGTTCCGTCTGCATCTCCCGCCGTCTCCTCCGTCTGCTGTTCTGTAGTTCCGGTGCTTTCGTCCTCTGTAAGCTGTGCCGTCTCTCCCTGTTTCGCCTGATCTGCCTTACCGTTTCTCGCATCCTGCTGCCAGGTCAGCACTCCGCCTGCAATCATCATTGCCAGTGCCGCTGTGATCACGCCGATTCTCAACTTGTCTCTTTTCATGTTCTTACCACCTCTGCTGATATCTTTTTAAGCATTTCAGAGGCGTTTCTCAATCTCTCGCTCTCCTCCTGCTTTTCCTACAGTAAGCAGTATTTCCCATCCGGCGCGATCTATACACAAAAACCGGATTTTTCCTTTCTGTTATCCACAATTTCTCCTCCGTGCTTTTTCATTTTGTGGAAAACATCTGCCGTTTCTGCGCACTTCGTGCAAAACATCCCCATCATTATCCACACTTTATTTTTGTCGTGTCAGGCGGATATTCGCAATGGTAATAGGAGACTTCCTTCATTTGGTTAAAAAAGAGCTGGAGACGGGAAAATTCCCAGTTCCAGCTCTTTTTTTTTGTTGTAATCTTTTTATTGCAGTCTTCCATACACCGTACTCGCATCCGCAATGCTGTCCACCGCAGATCCCGAATCCGTCATCGCCTCTGCCGTAACGAGTATGTACTCTTCTCCCCCGTATTCTGCAAAGCTGACCAGGCACTGACCCGCCTCATCGGTAAATCCGGTCTTTCCGCCTTCAATGACTGCCCCGTTCTCCAGTGTCGTACTCATCTCATAGCTGGTAAACCGGTGGAGCATCGTATCATACAGCGTAATTCCCTCCGTTGTGTAAACCTCCCTCGTCACGATCTCGCGAAACGTATCACTCTTCAGACACTCACTCATCAGCACCGCAATATCACGGCAGGTAGAATAATGGTTGTCGTTATGCAGTCCCGTGCAGTTCTCAAAATGCGTATTGGTAAGTCCCAGTTCTTCTGCTTTCTGGTTCATCATGGCCACAAAACCTTCTTCCGATCCGCCGACTGCTCTCGCCAATGTCTCACAGGCATCTGCGCCGGATGGCAGCAGCACACCATAGAGAAGATCACGAACCGTTGGCTGTTCGTACGGATTAAATCCCGCTACCGACGCATCCTGTGCCGTCAGTTCCTCGAAGATGTCCTCCGGAACCGTAATCGTCTCGTTCAGATCCGGAAGATTTTCAATGGTAAGCAGCGCTGTCATAATCTTTGTCATCGACGCCGGATAAATTCTCTCATCTCCGCCCAGATTCATCATCTCAGCCAGATCGCTTTCCCGCACCAGCAGGGCATGCTGACTGTTCAGACCATCTGACGAAATCTGCTGTACCGGCTCAGGCGTCGGTGTAATCTCCTCCTCCTGGCTGGAATCCGATATCGGCTCTGAACTGTCCCCAGCAAGAGAGGATGACGAAACCGAAGAGGATGCACTTGCGTTTCCATCCGTCTGTTTTTTTTCGTTCTTCTGCATCTGATATCCAAGCACGCCAATCAATCCGATAATGATAACAAGCAGAACACTTAAAATCACTTTCTGCTGAAACTGGCGTCTTCGTCTTTTGTTTTTCTTTTTTTGTGCCATAAACAGATTCCTCCGTTCTCTTTTATTCTTTCAAAGCATAGTACATTTCCTGCTCTTTTGCAAGATTTTCGCCGTAACCTTAAGATAAACATAATCAAAATTGGTCCGGTGGACCAATTTGGGATATGCAGAACAAAAAAAGAACCCTCGAAAGGGTTCCACATAGTGAAGCATCGGGGATTCGAACCCCGGACAACTTGATTAAAAGTCAAGTGCTCTACCGACTGAGCTAATGCTCCGTAAAATATGCCTAGTTCCGGAATCGAACCAGAGACACGAGGATTTTCAGTCCTCTGCTCTAC
>ERZ1027150.1947-NODE-1947-length-11808-cov-9.605633_pt1 | contig 11808 bp, 6 predicted proteins | sample MGYA00519276_ERZ1027150 | MGnify/ENA primary metagenome ERZ1027150 (study PRJEB26926, sample SAMN06164860) | human gut metagenome | biome: ENVO:00009003; feature: ENVO:2100002; material: ENVO:00002003 | host: Homo sapiens | place: USA | collected 2012 ... | reverse complement strand
GAGATTAGCTGCAGTCTCGTGGGCTCGGAGATGTGTATAAGAGACAGGTATTGAGTTTTACGATTTTAGAGAGGTGGAAATATCATTTTGACAAAAAGTAATTTATACCTTTGTAAGGATTTTGACTAAAAGAATTGTATTATGGACAAACAAGAAAAAAATATTGATTCAAAGAAAGACAAATGGTGGAATAGAATATCAGAAAATAACAAAGTCTCATTGATTATATTTGGTATTCTTGTTTTTGAGGTTTTTCTGTTGGTTTTGTTTTGGTGGATTGTGGATTTAATAACATTGAAATATTTTTTGATATATGTGTTCACAAGTTTAATCATATTTTTATTGTGTGATACTAGAGTGCAAAAGTGTAATAAAATAATAAGAAAAATATGGCTTATATTATTGCTCCCAATGGATTTCATTTTTATGGGATATAAATTAATTTTCCCAGCGTTTACAATCTTAATGAGCTATTTGATGGTTGCAATTTATTCTTTAGGTTTTCCTTTGGTTATTATAAAAGCTATTGATTATTTGTTTAATTTAAATTTTTCAACGTCCACCATTATTTTTATAACACTAACATTAGGTGCAATTTTATGTGTCCATCGTCCTAATTTCATTCAATGGATAATAAAAAAACAATCGCCACTAAAAGATTGGGGAGAACATAAATACGAACCTATAATGCAGGAACTGGCTCTTTATGTGACTCATAAAAACAATATTAATTTTTTGATTTATACAGCATATTTCGTATTCTTTACAATTTCAGGGTTCATGGAAATACAATATAATGAAGCTTTGATTTCTCAGGACTTAGATAAAGCAGTCTTAAAGGCTTTCCTTGTTTTTATAGCTTATTCAAATATGGTTGGCAAATCAAAAGAAGTAGAAGTAAAATCTAAGCCTTTACTTGATAAGATTATAAAATTGATTACTATTCATGATTAAAAATCTATGTTTTATAGTAAGAAGTTTGCTAAAGTCTTGAAAAATGACTAATTTTGTATGCCGTATTTTATTAATTGTAAATATTGTTGTTTTATATCATAGTAATTATATATAGGCTTTATGATTGATGTTATTAAAGTTGCTTCTTATATTTTTAAAAGATATCAAGAAGAAATGAAAGTAAAAATAGATGAAATGAAGTTGCATAAATTATTGTACTTCGCTCAAAGAGAATCTATTATTCAGACAGGAGAGCCTATGTTTAATGATCAGTTTGAAGCATGGAAATATGGTCCTGTAATGGTTGTGGTTCGTAATAGTTTCAAGAAATTAGAAAATATGAACTTACAACCTTCCGAAGAGGAATTAGATCCGTATAAAAATTCTTTAGATTTTGTTTTCCAAAATTATGCCGTTAAAGATTCTTGGAGTTTGAGTATTTTAACGCATGGTGAGAGCTGTTGGAAAAAAGCAAGATATGGATATGGTCCGGATGATCATTGCGATGTTTTAATTAGTACAGACGATATAGTTAAAGATGCAGAACGCATGAAAATTCGTAGATTCTATTTTGAAAACATTGTTCCTGAACTTCAAAAATCATAATATATGGCATTAACTGAGAAACAGAAGTCTATCTTATATAGTTTTGAAGTAAAAAGGGCTAGAGAATTAGATCCTTCTATTTTGCAAAAAATGAGTGGGCCAATAATAAATGGAGAAGAAGCTAGAAATATTATTGATATTTTTTCTTCAGATGAATACCTTAGGAATGACATAGATGGTTATCTTGCATCTTTTGTTGTTGTTTCACCAACTGGATTACCAATGGCTTTTTTTTCTTTAAGATGTGGAGAACTGTTTGAGAAATCATCTACTTATAAGATGGAACTAAGTTGTAATGCATATTCGGCTATTCGTACTTTGATGTCTAATCCTTCTATAACTGAGGCCGAACGAGATGAATTAATGTCCCATATTGAAAAGGCTAAGGAAGAAGGTTTGTCCTTTGAAGACCTTGAACAGTTTTCCTCTAAAAAATATTTGATGAAGCGGGATGAATTATTAGAAGTTGATAAAGACATAACAAGAGTTCATGAAGTACATCCAGCTATTGAAATTAAGTTGTTTGGGATAAATTTCTCTGCTAACTCTTACTGGAAATCATTAAAGTTGCCAGATGAGATGAAAATGGGAGAAACCTTGTTTTGGATGAAGGTCGTGGATAAAATTCGCCAAATTATGGATATGGTTGGTTGTGAGTTTGTGTATCTTTTTGCTGCTGATAATGAACCTGAAGGTGAGTTGGTTCAATACTATCGAGTTCGTCTGAATTTTGTTTCAGATTCAAATATGTCTGCTAATAAGCCTCATTTTGATTACATGAGCCAGTTCTTATTTCAAAGTGTAAAGGATTTATTTGAAAAGCAAAAGAACTTCCTAGATAATTTTAACACAAAGTCTTAATACTTAATTTTACTCACTTTTCCCCACTTTTCCCTCACTTGCACCATCCATATAAGTAAGCTATATATTTGGTGTTCAAACCCATTAAATTTAGAATTATGGATACGAACACCAATGACTACATCCTTGTACTGGAGGATAAGGAATCGAAAAAGTTATCAGTTGTTTCATCAGTTGATGCAGAAGGTAAGGTACAGACAGTTGAGCCACTTGATGCACATTCAGGACAGTTCATGAAATTCAGTGAAAATGACAGTTTTTTCAAGAATTTTATGGAGAACTTTACCAGACAGTTTAATGATCCTTCAAGAACCGGATTGTATAGGCTGGTTGCAGACAAAGTGGAAAGTTCTGTAATAATTCTCCAGGAAATGCTTCAGCAACCGCAGGAGAATGAAGAACAGCTAAAACTGATGCGTGTGAATCTGGAGGACTATGCTCCAAAAGAACAGCTTGGCCGGGTAAATGAAGAACGTATTGACTGGAATGAACTTACGGCAATTGGCATCACCCGTGAGCAGTTGAAGGCTTCGGGTAATCTTGAAAAGATGCTTGGATGGGGAAAGAGTAATTTGATGCCTATTGCAGTCCCTTTTGGCGATAAGACTATCTATACGGAAGCCAGACTTGCTTTTCGTGAAGATACCGACGGTAATCTTGCACTGGCTATTCATACAATCAGAAAAGAGCCACGATTGGACTTTCCTTTCATGGGTGTTGAGTTTTCAGAGGAAGACAAGAAGATGCTTCGTGAAACGGGTAATCTTGGAAGACTGGCTGACGTTACTCCTAAAAACGGAGAAACGTTCAAGGCATTCATATCCGTTGATTCACAAACGAATGAACTGATTGCTTTGAGAGCTGACCGTGTGCGTGTCCCTGATGAAATCAAGGGGGTTAAGCTTTCCGAACAACAGAAGTCAGATCTTGCTATGGGTAAGGCTGTTGCCGTAGAGAATATGATTTCCAAAGCCGGTAAGCCTTTCAATGCCCAGATTCAGATTAATGCCGATAAGAAGGGTATCGAATTCAAGTTTGACAATACTCCAAGGCAGAGTGTGACTCAGCATGTAAATCAGGAACAGCAGAAAGGTGTTTCAAGGAAAATTTGCGGAGTGGAACTTACAGAAAAACAGCAGGCTGCACTTAATGAAGGACGTACACTCTATATAAAGAATATGGTTGATAGAGCCGGACAGCCTTTCAATGCATACGTTAAGTTTGACAAGGAAGAAAACCGTCCGAGATTTTACAGATGGAATCCGGACAGGAAACAGGAACAGGGTGAAGCAAAGGTTGTTGCTGTAGCTGAAGAAAACAAGACTCAGGTTGCCGTGAATAATGAAGGCAAGACCAATGAGGCAACTAAACATGTAAAGGAGCCTCTGAAAAAAGAACAGACAGAGCCGACTGAAAAACAGAAGAAAGATGTTCAGAAGAAAAAAGGTCGTAAAATCTAATCTGCAGTACTATGGGTATGACTTGTATTATTGCAGAAAAGCCGTCAGTTGCCAGAGAACTGGCGGCTATTGTTGGTGCAGATAGCCGTGAGAACGGATATATAGAAGGAAACAATTATATTGTTACCTGGGCTATAGGTCACCTTGTTACTCTTGCTATGCCACAACAGTATGGTGTGGAGGGATTCAGAAAAGAGGATCTTCCGTTGCTTCCGGAACCGTTCCGTCTAATTGTCCGTCAAATAAGAAAGGACGGAGAGTATATAAATGACCCGGCTGCAGTAAAGCAGCTTGGGATTATCAAGAATTGTTTCAATCGTTCTGAAAAGATTATCGTGGCTACTGATGCCGGTCGTGAGGGTGAACTCATTTTCAGATATATTTATTCCTATCTTAATTCTGACAAGCCTTATGTAAGATTATGGATAAGCAGTCTTACAGATAAGGCTATCAGGGAGGGGCTTTCAAAGCTTCGCCCGGGCAATGAATTTGACAATCTTTATAGTGCAGGCAAGGCACGCAGTGAAGCTGATTGGTTGGTTGGCATAAATGCCAGCCGTGCCTTGTCTATCTCTGCTGGTAAAAACGGATTCTCACTTGGAAGGGTTCAGACTCCTACACTTTCTATTATATGCAGAAGGTATATTGAGAACAAAGAGTTTAAGAGTGTTCCTTATTGGAAACTTGAAGCAATGCTGGATAAAGATGGTATTCTATGGAAAGCTGTATCAGAGACTACTTTCGAGAGAAGGGAAACAGTCCAGTCCGCAGTGAAAGCTATCCTTGCGGATAACATCACCACTGACGGATACGGCTGTCTTTCCGTGGTGAAAGTCGAAAGAAAGGCAGTCCGTACCGAACCACCTCTCTTATACGACCTTACCACCTTGCAGAAAGAAGCAAACAGAAAATACAGCTTTTCAGCGGATACAACGCTGTCACTTGCTCAAAGTCTGTATGAGAAGAAGCTTATAACTTACCCGAGAACGGGTAGCAGATATATCGGTGATGATGTCTTTGATGAAATCAGTGGACTGATAGAGTTCTCAAAGGATGGTTTCGGTTTTGAAAATATTGTTCCTGAGATTCTAAGCCATGAACTGAACAGACGTTCTGTAGATGCTTCAAAAGTAACTGACCATCATGCGCTATTGATTACAGGCAATAAGCCTGAACAGTTGAGTGCCAATGAGGATAAGATTTACCGTATGATAATGGCGAGAATGCTCGAAGCATTTTCTGAAACTTCACAAAAGGATGTATTGACTGTTACATTGCGTGGTGCAGATGTGGATTTTGTTCTGAAAGCGGAAAAGGTAACTTATCCGGGGTGGAAAGCTGTGCTTAATGAAAAAGAAGAGGATGAAGATAAGGAAGTTGAATTTTTGCCTGATTTTAAAGAGGGTGAAAACATTAGAATATCTTCATTGAAGGAGACGGAACATAAGACAAAACCCAAACCTTTGTTTACTGAAGCGACTCTTCTTTCTGCAATGGAGAATGCAGGAAGAGAAATCGAGGATGGCGAGGTAAGAAAGGCTATGGACGGTTGTGGTATTGGAACTCCGGCTACAAGAGCCAATATTATAGAAACTCTGCTTATGAGAGAATATATCAGACGTGAGAAGAAAACACTTGTTCCTACTGATAAAGGTATGGCAGTCTATGATATTGTTAAGGATAAGCGAATTGCCAATGCTGAAATGACGGGTATGTGGGAACTTGCCTTGGCAAAGATTGAGAATGGAGAGAATGATGCAGCCAGATTTAACCAGGAAATAAAGGATTATACCGGACAGATATGTACGGAACTTTTGGAAGCGTCAATTGTCTCAAAGGATAATACAGAACTGCTTACTTGTCCGGTTTGCAAGAATAATTCTGTAAAGATTTATCCCAAAGTTGCCAAATGTACTTCTGAGGGTTGTGAGTTCCGAGTTTTCAGGGAGGTATGTGGTAAAATGCTCACTGATAAGGAAGTGAAAAGCCTTATCACTCAAGGTCATACTTCTACGCTGAAAGGGCTTACTAGCAAAGCCGGCAAGAAGTTCAATGCCGTACTGATATTAAAGGAGGACGGTTCTACATCATTCGAATTCAAGAACAATAAATAAAATGTATAGCCTATGTCATATAACAAGAAGGTTGTTCTCCGCAACAACATTGAGGCTATACGTACAGTATTGCTTCTTGAAGCGGAAAAAAGAATACCGAGTAAGGAGGAAAGGGAGATTCTTGGCAGATATAATGGATTTGGCGGATTGAAGTGTGTCCTGAATCCGGCAAATGCCTTGGCAGACCGTTCCAGATGGGCTAAATCGGAACTTGAACTTTTTCCGATGGTTCAGGAGTTACAACAGGTAATCAAGGAAGGTGCTGCAAATCCGGTACAGGCTAAACTGCTCATGGATAGTATCAAATCAAGTGTGCTTACTTCTTTCTATACTGATACAAGGGTAACTGATACCATAGCATCAAGCTTTGTCGATAACGGTATCAGGTTTGAAACTTTTTTGGATCCTTCGGTCGGTATGGGTTCTTTTATCAACTCATTCGGGAAAAATGCAGCGGAAAGATTCTGTTTTGAAAAGGATCTGCTCACGGGAATGATAATGAAAGCTTTGAACAGTACCGGAAAGGTCTTTCTGCACAATCGTGGTTTTGAGGAAATATCATCTGAGTTGATGAATCATTTCGACTGTATTTCCAGTAATATTCCTTTTGGCAATTATGTGGTATATGACCGTGCATATTCCAAATCAAAGGAGGAAGCAAAAGTCTTGTCAACTCGGGCCATTCATAACTATTTCTTTGTAAAAGGTCTTGATACTCTTCGGGAAGGTGGAATACTTGCTTTTATTACTTCACAGGGTTTGTTGGATTCACCCTCCAACAAACCTATTAGGGAGTATCTGATGAATAATTCAAGTCTTATTTCTGCTATTCGTTTGCCGGAAAATTTGTTTACAGAAAATGCTGGAACGGAGGTTGGTAGTGACTTGATTGTTTTGCAGAAAAATACGGGTAAAGGTATTGTTTCCGAACAGGAACGCTTGTTTATAGAAACGGTTGATGTTCTCGATCCTGATAATTCTGATAAGGTGTTGTTTACTCATAATGCCATGTTTGCAACGGAGAGCATGGAGAATTGTGTGGCTACATCAAGAAAACTTTCGACTAATCCTTATGGTAAGAAATGTATGGTATATAACCATGAAGGTGGAATTGAAGGTATATGTAGTGACTTGAAACTAAAGCTGGACAGGGATATATCAAATGAGTTATCAAAAGGACTGTTCTATGGAGATGATGACTATGTGGAGAAACTTCAAGGTGAAATGGAAGCTAAACAGGCTTTTACCTATATGCCAAAGGAGATTGCTGATAAGATTCCTGCCTTGTATGAAACGGATGGTGGACTGATTGGTGATAAGGTAGCTTATATAAGATATTTCATGCCATTTGGTGCATATACTTGTTATGTGCTTGAAGCAGATAAGAAAACTGGAGATTTGTTTACACTGACCACAATGGGCTATGGATGGGAACTTGGATATGCTTCTCTTCATGAGATTGAGGAAGTTGAAGTAAAGGGTGTAAGGATAGAACGTGATATTCATTTTGAACCGGCCAAGCTTCATGAAATCCAGGAGTTAAAAGAATATGTCGGTAACCGTTATACTCCTGAAGTGGTGGATGCTGTAGCAGAAGAAATAAAAGAGCCTGTTCAACTTTCTGTTAAGGCTATAGGCGATGCTTTGAGAGCTTATGAGTCTATGGCTAAAGTTGATGGGAATACAGAGGATATTCTTCAGGAAGCTGCCAAACACGAATATATTACTATTTTGTCCGGTTCTCAGGCTCACTGGCTTGATGAAGGTCTTGAAAGGGCATGTAGAGAACTGGAGGGAATGAGTTTGCAGGAATGGAGAAAGGAGAATATGGATCCTTCAGTTTATGCCTATATGTATAAGAAGGAGATTGAGGAAGAGGAACGTCAGAAGAGTACGGAAGTAGAAAAAGCCCCTGAAGGTGTGCCGGTTCTTACTCTGTTTGATCTGTATGAAAGTGCAAGAACAGATATGGAGTCTCCACGTGAAATGGACGGTCAGACTGTGTACTTTGATGATGAGCATCATCCCATTTCTGTTATGGTAGAAGATGAAGATTATAATCTTCCGGATAAAGCTATACAGGCATGGGCTGAAGAAGTGGAACGGTTCAATCAGGAAATAAAGGCTTCTACTCCTAAAGTTACTCCGGCTCCATCTGAAAAGAAACGTACTGGCAAACAGCAAACAGGTAAGCAGAAAGCTGGACAAACAAAAGGTAACAACCGTTCAGGCAGAACAAAGAAAGTTCAGACTAACAACGTGCAGCTTGACTTGTTTTCTGAACTGCTTATAGATGATGGCAAGCATAACATTATACCACCAAAGGTAGAGTCGAAACCGATAATAGATACTACTCCACGACCTTATACCACAATGATGTCTTCGCATCTGAAGGACGGTTCTATAGTGAGGCAAGGTACACAGCTTGGATTTCTGTCGAATACTTCCTTTGGTAATCCAACTTTCAATCCGCTTGATCTTCCAATCAGTCAATTGACAAAATTAGGCAAGTACATTGATTTAAGGGATTGTTATCATCGTTTGTATGACAATGAGAGTGAAACAAGGACGGAAGATAAGGAGGAACGCAGTAAACTAAATCGGCTTTATGATGATTTTGTAGGCTTCTATGGCTTTCTGAATACAAAAAAGAATTTGGATGTGCTGAAAATGGATCCTGGTTCTACTGAGATACTTTTTCTTGAACGTTCACGTGAAGGACAATTTATAAAGGCTGATATTTTCGACCATCCTGTTTCGTTTCAAGTGAATGAGGTCAAGACTGTTACGACTTCACTTGAAGGACTTGCTGCTTCACTGAACAAGTACGGTGATGTGAATTTGCCTTATATATGTTCGCTTTTGCCTGATAAGGAGGAAGATGAGATAATTTCTGATTTGGACGGACGAATCTATTATAATCCTCTTGAAGGAGGTTATGAGATTGCAGACAGATTCATATCCGGCAATGTAGTTGAAAAGGCAGAGCAGGTGGAATTCATCCTGGCAATGAAGAGGCAAAAAAGAGTCTTGAAGCATTGAAGGCTGCTGTACCTACACCAATATCTTTCGGAGAGCTTGATTTCAATTTCGGTGAAAGATGGATTCCGGCAAAGGTCTATGAAAAGTTTGCCTGTGAGTTTTTTGAAACAGATGTAAGTGTGCGCTTTGCTGCAAGTGCAGATGAATATTCGGTGAAGTGCAGCAGTAAAAACGGTAATATCAATCATAAGTATGCCGTTAAGGGTGAGTTCAAGACTTATGACGGTATTAACCTGATGAAACATGCCTTGCATAATACGATACCGGACATAACAAAAAGCAAGACGGTTGTTGATTTTAATGGTAACGAAACTGAAATTAAGGTAAGGGATGGTGCAGCCATTCAGTTGGCCAATACAAAGATTGAGGAAATCCGGAATGGATTTACAGATTGGCTACAGTCGCAGCCGGATGGATTCAAGAACAAGCTGGCAGAAAAATACAACAGGTTGTTTAACTGTTTTGTACGTCCTAATTATGACGGGAGCCATCAGGAGTTTCTGCAGCTTGATTTGAAAGGTTTGGGCTTTCCTGATTTGTATAAGAGTCAGAAAGATGCTATCTGGATGCTGAAGGTGAATAATGGTGGTATATGCGACCATCAGGTGGGAGCCGGAAAGACTGTTATCATGTGTTGTGCTGCATACGAGATGAAACGTCTTGGTATTGTAAACAAGCCTATGATTATCGGACTGAAGGCAAATGTGTTTGATATTGCAAATACTTTCAGAAAGGCTTATCCGAATGCCAGAGTATTATATCCTGGCAAGAATGATTTTACACCACAGAACAGGCAGCGTATCTTTAATGATATAAAAAACAATGACTGGGATTGTATTATCCTTACGCATGAGCAGTTTGGAATGATACCTCAGTCTTTGGATATTCAGCAGGCAATTCTTCAGAAGGAACTTGACAGTGTGGAAGAAAACCTGCAGGTTCTAATCGAGCAGGGTAAGGAGGTTTCACGTGCCATGCTGAAAGGTGTAGAGAAGAGAAAGATGAATCTTGAAGCTAAATTGAAAAGTATTGCAGACGATATAGCTTCAAGAAAGGATGATGTGGTGGATTTCAAACGAATGGGTATAGATCATCTGTTTGTAGATGAAAGCCATAAATTTAAAAATCTGATGTTCAACACACGTCATGACCGTGTAGCCGGACTTGGAAACTCCAATGGAAGTTTGAGGGCACTTAATATGCTGTTTGCTATCCGTACCATTCAGGAGAGGACCGGAAAAGATCTTGGTGCTACTTTCCTAAGTGGTACAACTATCAGCAATTCACTTACGGAACTTTATCTGCTATTTAAATATCTAAGACCTCAGGCACTTGAAAAACAGAATATAAACAGTTTTGATGCCTGGGCAGCCGTGTTTGCGAAGAAGACTACTGACTATGAGTTTTCTGTAACTAATGAAATTGTACAGAAGGAACGATTCCGTCACTTTATCAAAGTCCCGGAACTGGCTGCTTTCTATGCTGAAATCTGCGACTATCGTACAGCGAAGGATATAGGTATAGACCGTCCGGAGAAGAATGAGATTCTTCATAATATTCCACCTACACCTGTTCAGGAGGAATTTATAAAAAAACTGGTGGAGTTTGCCCGTACAGGTGATGCTACTTTGTTGGGTAGAGAGCCATTGTCACAAAAAGAAGAAAATGCAAAGATGCTTATTGCAACCGACTATGCACGAAAGATGTCACTTGATATGCGAATGATAGATCCGTCATACGAGGATCACGTGGACAATAAAGCCTCACACTGTGCTAAAATGATTTCAGAATATTACAAGAAATTTGATTTTGTAAAGGGTACACAGTTCGTATTTTCCGATCTTGGTACATATAAGCCTGGAGAATGGAGTGTATATTCTGAAATCAAACGTAAACTGGTGGAAGATTATGGTATCCCTTCCTCAGAGGTTCGTTTTATTCAGGAATGTAAGACCGAACAGGCTAAAAAAGCAATGATAGAGGGAATGAATAAAGGAACTATCAGAGTGCTATTCGGCTCAACAGAAATGTTGGGTACTGGAGTTAACGCACAGGAACGTGCTGTTGCGGTGCATCATCTTGACACGCCTTGGGTTCCTTCTGCTTTGGAGCAACGTGATGGCCGTGCTGTTCGTAAAGGCAACTGGGTAGCCAAACAACATGCAGACAATAAAGTTGATGTGATTGTATATGCTGTAGAGAAGTCCCTTGATTCATATAAATTCAATCTGTTACATAACAAGCAGTTGTTTATCAATCAGCTAAAGACTAACAGTTTGGGTAAAAGAACCATTGATGAAGGTGGAATGGATGAACAGAATGGACTTAACTTCAGTGAATATGTGGCTATTCTTTCTGGCAACACGGATTTGTTGGAGAAAGCCAAGTTGGAAAAGAAGATTACGGCACTTGAAAGTGAACGTAAGAGCTTTGCAAAGGAACGTGATGAAGCAAAATTCCGTTTGAATACGATTGACAAATCTATTGACTTTCATACAAAGCAGGCTAATGAAGCTAAAGCAGATATGGAGCAATTCAACCGTCTTGCACGTAAAGATAGTGACGGTAATTTGCTAAATGACTTAAAGTTGAATGGAATAGAAAGCCAGGATATAAAAATACTTGCAGCAAAACTCCAGGATATTTCTAATAAAGCCAGAACCAACGGTGAATATCAGCAGATAGGTGAGATTTATGGCTTTCATGTGGTAGTAAAGAGTGAAGCTGTCTCTTATACACATCTCCGAGCCCACGAGACTGCAGCTAATCTC
>ERZ1027150.1940-NODE-1940-length-11864-cov-5.519011_pt1 | contig 11864 bp, 8 predicted proteins | sample MGYA00519276_ERZ1027150 | MGnify/ENA primary metagenome ERZ1027150 (study PRJEB26926, sample SAMN06164860) | human gut metagenome | biome: ENVO:00009003; feature: ENVO:2100002; material: ENVO:00002003 | host: Homo sapiens | place: USA | collected 2012 ... | reverse complement strand
TCGACTAGTCGTCGGCAGCGTCAGATGTGTATAAGAGACAGCCAGAAGGAGAAGATCGACTATCTGGGCGACGTGATCCCTTCGGAGGAGCAGGGCGATTTCGATTTCGAAAACGGCAAGGAGTTCGATTTCGTGTTCGAGATCGGCGAAGCTCCCGAGATCAAACTCGATCTTTCGGACAAGGATAAGGTGACCTACCACAAGATCAAGGTCGACAAGAAGATGCACGACGACTACCGTGCCAACTACCTGCGCCGTTTCGGCCGCCTGGTCGACGCCGACGAGGTGACCTCGGACGAGGCGCTGTCCGTAACGCTCGACAACGGCGAGATGAACGTTGCCGACGCTTACGTCGGGTTGATCTCGATGTCGGAGGAGGAGCGCAAGCCGTTCATCGGCAAGAAGGTGGGCTTCAAGACCACGGTCAACGTCAACGAACTTTACAAGAACCCGTCGCAGCGTGCTGCCGTGCTGCAGGTCAAGGAGGACGAGTTGGAGGGCATCAACCCCGAATTCTCGCTGGAGATCACCAAGATCCGCAAGTTCGCCGAACCGGAGCTGAACGAGGAGTTCTTCAAGATGGCCTTCCCCGCAGGCGAGGTTACCGACGAGGCCGGGCTGGATAAGTTCATCGACGCACAAATCGGGCAGGAGCTCCGCCGCGAAAGCGATTACCTCTTCACGCTCCAGCTGCGTGACTACCTCGTGAAGAAGGCCGCGCTGAAGATGCCCGAGAAATTCCTCAAGCGCTGGCTCTTTACCATCAACGAAGGCAAGTTCTCGATGGAGGATATTGACAAGGATTTCGACCAGTTCCTCAAGATGTTCACGTGGAATTACCTCCAGAAGCATTTCATCAAGCAGGACAACCTCTCCGTAACAAAGGAGGAGGCGCTCGCCGAGGCCAAGTCGCTGGCCGCCGCGCAGTTCGCGCAGTACGGGATGCCGTCGGCGCCCGAGGATATGCTCGCCGGCTATGCCGAGAAGATCCTCGCCGACAAGGATCAGGGCCAGAAGATTTACGAGAAGCTCTACGAAGCGAAGGTCGTCGAAGATGTGAAATCGAAGATCAAGGTGACGGAAAAAGCCGTATCTGCGGAGGATTTCGCTAAATTGGCCCAGGCACTTTAGTATTTGCGGAAAAAATCTTATCTTTGGACTTTGCAGGCGTGATGTTTGCAAAGTCCTTTTGTTTGTTTCAGCGCCTTTTCCGGTGGCGGCCGAAAGAACCGGATATATGGAAATTCTCCCTGTGCAAAGGGAGGTTCAGCGGGATTTTAATTATGGAATGCGGTGCGCGGAAGCGCCGTAATATGAGTCCGACGAGTTCCATGAGCGAAAATCCCGACATGCTTTGTAAAACCTGAATTCGCCGGGCTCGCTTTTGATATGTCAGAATTTGAAAAATACGCACGGAACCATTGCGGCATCAGTTCGCTGAAACTGCATGACTTCCAGTCGGTCAGCGCATCGTATGTGTCGCCGACGATCATCGAGGAGCGCCAGTTGAACATCGCTACGATGGACGTCTTCTCGCGCCTGATGATGGATCGCATCATCTTCCTCGGCGCGCCGATCTACGACGACGCGGCCAATATCATCCAGGCACAGCTGCTCTTCCTCGAATCTGTCGATCCCGAAAAGGACATACAGATATATATTAATTCGCCCGGCGGGTCGGTTTCGGCCGGATTGGGTATTTACGACACCATGCAGCTCGTCAATTCCGACGTGGCGACCATCTGCACCGGGCTGGCGGCCTCGATGGGCGCCGTGCTCCTGACCGCTGGCGCCAAGGGCAAACGCTCGGCGCTGCCCCATTCGCGGGTGATGATCCACCAGCCGCTGGGCGGGGCGCAGGGACAGGCGTCGGACATCGAGATCACGGCGCGTGAGATCATGAAGACCAAGCGCGAGCTGTACGAAATACTCGCAGCGCATTCGGGCGTTTCGGTCAGGAAGATCGAGAAGGACGCCGACCGCGATTACTGGCTTTCGGCCCGCGAGGCGAAGGAGTACGGGCTGATCGACGAGGTTCTTTCAAAACGTGGGAAGTGATGGCGCAGAATAAGAACAACAATAACCATCGGGGCGGAACGGGCGGCGACAGCTGCTCGTTCTGCGGTGCCAAGCGCGGGGATGTGGAGATCATGTTCCAGGGCATGGACGGTGCCAATATCTGCAACAAATGTATCGAGAACGGCTATAAGATCATCGTCGAGAACGACGTGGCCTCGGAGCAGCGGCGTGCCGCCGCGGCGCCCCTCAAGATGGAGGAGCTGCTCAAGCCGGCGCAGATCAAGGAATTTCTCGACCAGTATGTCATCGGACAGGACGACGCCAAGCGCTACATGGCGGTGGCGGTCTACAACCACTACAAACGGCTGCTTTACGCCCCCAAGGACGACGACATCGAGCTCGACAAGTCGAACATCATCCTCGTGGGGCCCACCGGTACAGGCAAGACGCTCATGGCACGCACGATCGCCAGGTTGCTCAAGGTGCCCTTCACGATCGTCGATGCCACCGTGCTGACCGAGGCGGGCTATGTGGGCGAGGATGTCGAGAGCATCCTTTCGCGGCTGCTGCAGGTCGCCGACTACAACGTGGCGCAGGCCGAGCGGGGCATCGTTTTCATCGACGAGATCGACAAGATCGCGCGCAAGGGCGACAACCCCTCGATTACGCGCGACGTCTCGGGCGAGGGCGTGCAGCAGGCGCTGCTGAAGATACTCGAAGGGACGGTGGTGAACGTACCGCCCCAGGGCGGGCGCAAACACCCCGAGCAGAAGTTCATCCAGGTCGACACGCGCAATATCCTCTTCATCTGCGGGGGTGCGTTCGACGGCGTGGAGAAGAAGATTGCCCAGCGTCTGAACACCCGCGCCATGGGATACGGGCGCCTGAATGCCAACCGGATCGACCGCGGCAACCTGATGCAGTACATCACGCCGCAGGATCTCAAGTCCTTCGGGCTGATTCCCGAACTGGTGGGCCGTCTCCCGGTGCTGACCTACATGCAGCCGCTTTCGCGCGAGGCGCTGCGCTCGATCCTCACCGAGCCGAAGAATGCCATCGTCAAACAGTACAAGCGCCTGTTCGAGCTGGACGGCGTGAAGCTCTCGTTCGACGAGGCGGTGCTGGACTACATCGTCGACAAGGCCGTCGAATTCAAGCTCGGCGCCCGCGGCCTGCGCTCGATCTGCGAGGCGATCATGATGGATACGATGTTCGACATTCCCTCGACGGATGTGCGGAAATTTACCGTTACTTTGCCTTATGCAAAGAAAAAGATAGAAAAAGCAAATATTTTGGAGTTAAAACAGGTTGGATAATATCTTTTTTATTACTTTTGCAGCGAGAACCCTAAGACAAAACCATAAAACCACAGACTGATATGTCATCTACCAATTCCAAACTGACCCGTGTGGCCGACAATATCCGTATCCTTTCGGCCGCCATGGTCGAGAAAGCCAAATCGGGGCATCCCGGCGGCGCCATGGGCGGTGCCGACTTCGTGACGGTGCTCTATACCGAGTTCCTGCGTTACGACCCCGATAACATGGCTTACCCCTACCGTGACCGTTTCTTCCTCGATCCGGGGCATATGTCGCCGATGCTCTACTCGGTGCTGTCGCTGGCGGGATACTATACGACCGAAGACCTGCAATCGCTGCGCCAGTGGGGCAGCGTGACGCCCGGCCACCCCGAGGTGGACGTGATGCGCGGTGTGGAGAATACCTCGGGCCCGCTCGGGCAGGGACATGCCATGGCGCTGGGCGCCGCCATCGCGGAGCGGTTCATGGCGGCCCGCTTCGGCGAGTGGATGGCGCACAAGACCTATGCCTACATCTCCGACGGCGCCGTCGAAGAGGAGATCTCGCAGGGCGTGGGACGCATCGCAGGGCATCTGGGGTTGAGCAACTTCATCATGTACTACGATTCGAACAACATCCAGCTCTCGACCAAGGTCGATGAGGTGGACACCGAGAACGTGGCCATGAAATACGAAGCCTGGGGCTGGAACGTACTGTCGGTCGATGGGCACAATATCAATGAAATCCGCGAGGCGCTCGTGGCGGCCAATTCCGAAACGGAACGCCCGACGCTCATCATCGGCCATACGATCATGGGCAAGGGTGCCCGCACTACCGACGGCGGGAGTTTCGAGGACAAGGTATCGACCCACGGGCAGCCGCTTACGGCGGCAGGCGCCGATTTCGCCGCCACGGTGAAAAACCTCGGGGGCGATCCTGAAAACCCGTTCGCCGTGTTCGAAGAGAGCCGCGAGGCCTTTGCAGAGCGCCGCGAAGCGCTCCGTGCATGGGCTGCCCGCCAGGCCGGGGTCGAGAAGACGTGGCGCGGCGAGCACGGCGAGCTGGCCCGCAAGCTCGACATGTTCCTCTCGGGGCACCTGCCCGAGATCGACTACAAGTCCATCGAGGTAAAGGCAGGCGTTGCGACGCGTGCGGCGTCGGCCACGGTGTTGGGCGTCTTTGCCGAGAAGATCGAAAATATGATCGTGGCTTCGGCCGACCTCTCCAATTCGGACAAGACCGACGGTTTCCTCAAGAAGACCAAGGCTTTCACGAAGGGCGATTTCAGCGGCAAGTTCTTCCAGGCGGGCGTCTCGGAGCTGACGATGGCCTGCGTGGCGAACGGCATGGCGCTGCACGGGGGCGTGATCCCGGCCTGCGGCACCTTCTTTGTTTTTTCGGACTACATGAAACCCGCCGTGCGCCTTTCCGCGCTGATGCGCCTGCACGTGATCTATGTCTGGACACACGACTCGTTCCGCGTGGGCGAGGATGGCCCGACGCACCAGCCCGTCGAACATGAAGCCCAGATACGCCTGATGGAGCACCTGAAGAACCATCACGACGAGCGTTCGATGCTTGTGCTGCGTCCAGCCGACGGCGACGAGACGGTCATGGCCTGGAAGCTGGCCGTCGAGGAGCATCGCCCCGTGGCGCTCGTGCTCTCGCGCCAGAACATCAAGACGCTGCCGGCATTGGGTACGAGCCGCCGCGAAGAGGCCGCGCAGGTTTCGAAGGGCGGTTACGTGGTGATGGATTCGGCTAAACCCGAGGTCGTCATGGTGGCTACCGGCTCGGAGGTCGCTACGCTTGTCGAAGGGGCCGAATTGCTTGCTGCCGAAGGTATTTCGGTGCGCGTGGTGAATGTCCCGAGCGAGGGCCTGTTCCGTGACCAGCCCAAATCCTATCAGGAGGGCATCCTGCCTGCCGGCGTCGTCCGCTACGGCCTGACATCGGGACTTCCGGTGAACCTGATGGGTCTTGTGGGCGAGAAGGGCATGATCCACGGCCTCGACCACTTCGGCTGGTCGGCTCCCTACACGGTGCTCGACGAGAAGTTCGGCTATAACGGTGCCACGGTGGCGGCCGAGGTCAAGAAATTGCTCGGCAGATAATCGTCCGGGTTCCCTGCGCCGTAGAATGCGGGGAGCCGGATAAATACGTAATGAACAAGGCCCCGAAATCATATTCGGGGCCTTGTTTGCAAGGCCTTGCCATGTCCGGATACCGTGGGCCGGAACCTCCCGCAGCAGGAATTGCACCTGCCGTTCCGTAAAAACGCTCCCCGGATTCAGCAAGGATCCGGGGAGCATTATATATATAATTAGGTGCCGCTGTATTACTGCATGTAGAGCGTGATCCGGTCGTAGTATTGCCCGTCGATGAAAAGTTCGCCTGTCAGCCTGCCCCGGCGGATGTATACGTTGCGCAGTTCGCGCGGGTAATCGGCCCGCCCGTAGCTGATGTAGATTTTGTCGTCGTAGGCGTCCCACTGGATGTTGAGCGTGTCGAGGTAACGCCCCGTGTCGGCGTAGCGGAGCTCGTCGGTACCGAAGCCGTCCGCCCCGAAATAGACATAGCTGTCCAGAGGGATGCGTCCGTCCTGGTAGAATCCCAGGTCGCCCGCCCAGACTCTCCCCGAGAGCGTGTCGTACAGGTCGTCGTCATCGTTGTCGCAGCCCGTGAAGGCCACGGCGGCGAACAGGAGCAGTGCGGCGAGGAAAAATCTTTTCATATACGGTGTGTTAAGAATTGTCGGATGCAAAGGTATGTTTTTTTTGCATATTGTGAAAATCCTGCGTATCTTTGCAGTCCCGCCTGTCAAGCGGGGAGATGTGGAAAGATTTGACTGATTGCAACCACAATAAAAAATCGCTAAAACAGCTTATTTTTTATTCCAACAGCCAATTTTTCCCATTTTATACGTTTTTATTTATTTACCGGGTAATTGCATGCCCACGTCAGCCGTTTGTCGGTACCGGTTATTTTGTGTGGTATCGCCAAGTCCCCTCCGGGGAGGGGATTCAGGGAGCGTAGCCTTTTCAGCACGGCTGTAAGCCGTGGGTGCGGCCGCTCCGGGCTATCGGCCGGGGGAAGTATGCGATACCATAAAACAATGTATACAATGGGCTTTTTGTTTACATCGGAATCGGTGTCCGAGGGGCACCCCGATAAAGTTTCAGACCAGATTTCCGACGCCATCCTCGACGAATTCCTGCGCCGCGATGCCAATTCGAAGGTCGCCTGCGAAACGCTGTGCACCACCGGGCTGGTGGTCGTGGCGGGTGAAGTGCGTTCGGATGCCTATGTCGACGTGCAGGGCGTGGCGCGCCGCGTCATCAACCGCATCGGATATACGAAGAGCGAGTACCAGTTCGACTGCAATTCGTGCGGTATCCTGTCGGCCATCCACGAGCAGTCGTCCGACATCAACCAGGGCGTCGTGCGTGCCGCCGAGGAAGACCAGGGCGCCGGCGACCAGGGCATCATGTTCGGCTATGCCTGCAACGAAACCCGCGAGATGATGCCTGCGACGCTGATCCTCTCGCACGTCATCCTCAAGGAGCTGGCCGTCATCCGCCGTGAAGGCGAGGCGATGACCTACCTGCGTCCCGATTCCAAGTCGCAGGTGACGATCGAGTATGACGAACAGACGAACAAACCGCTGCGTGTGCATACCATCGTGGTGTCGACGCAGCACGACGAGTTCATCCTGCCCGGCAACGGCCTCACGGAGAAAGAGGCCGAGGAGCGGATGCAGGAGCGCATCCGCGAGGATGTGCGCACGATCCTCATCCCGCGCGTCAAGGCGCGCCTGGAGCGTGCCGGCGACAAGCTGGCCGGTCTGATCGGCGACGACTACATCCTGCACGTCAACCCCACGGGCAAGTTCGTGATCGGCGGCCCCCACGGCGACACCGGCCTCACGGGGCGCAAGATCATCGTCGATACCTACGGTGGCCGCGGCGCACACGGCGGCGGGGCATTTTCGGGCAAGGACTCGTCGAAGGTAGACCGCTCGGCGGCCTATGCCGCCCGGCACATCGCCAAGAACCTGGTGGCGGCAGGCGTCGCCGACGAAGTGCTCGTCGAGTTATCCTATGCCATCGGCATCGCCCAGCCGCTGTCGATCTACGTAGACACCTATCGTTCGCCCCGCCCCGCGGCGCTGGAGGGGATGACCGACGGCGAAATCGCCCGCCGCATCGGCAGGCTTTTCGACCTGCGCCCCGCCGCGATCGTGAAACGCTTCGGGCTGAAGAACCCGATCTTCGAGGCTACGGCTTCCTACGGGCATTTCGGCAACCGTCCTTATAAGCAGGTCGAGAAGGTCTGGGAGAACGGCCGCGAAGTGGAACGCGAGATCGAGTATTTCGGATGGGAGAAGCTCGACGCGGTGGATTGCATCCGTAAAGAGTTCGGGCTGTAACGCTCCGGGACACGGCAGATCGGGACATTCGGCGCGGATGTCCCGATTTTTGCCTATATCCGCATACTAACCGGACGTTTTAGTTCGTTTGTCCTACGAAATAAAAAATTAATAGCCTATGGCGGAAGTTGCCTCTGATTAATTTATTGAACCAATTAGTGATTATGAAAAAGGCATTTTTAATTTTAGGAGTAGTTGCCGTGTCGGCCGCAGCAGGCGGATTTACGGCTTGGAAAGTTGCCGCGCCCCGCGAGGGTTCGGTGCAATATATCGAGCGTGAGGTGGAACGTACGCCCGCGCTGGGAACACATTTTACGTCATACCAGGCCGAGCAGTACCCCGACCTGACGTACGCCGCCGAGAACGCGGTGAAAGCCGTCGTCAACATCGAGGCCGTGCAGCAGGTGGAGATGCCCCGGCGCCGGGGTTACGACCCGTTCCTGGAGTTCTTCGGTATCCCGCAGGGGTATGACGAAGGGCCGCAGTTCCGCGAGCAGCGTGCCGGCGGTTCGGGTGTCATCATCTCCGAGGACGGCTATGTCGTCACCAACAACCACGTCGTGGACGGGGCCTCGAAGCTCAAAGTGAAGCTCAACGACGGCCGCACGTTCGAGGCCAAGCTCATCGGCAAGGACTCGGCGACCGACCTTGCGCTGCTGAAAATCGAGGCCGCCGACCTGCCGACCGTGCCGTTCGGTTCGTCGGACGCACTGCGCCTGGGCGAGTGGGTGCTGGCGATCGGTTCGCCTTTCGACCTGCAATCGACCATCACGGCCGGCATCGTGAGCGCCAAGGCGCGTAACCTGGGCGTGATTCCCAACGATTTCAGCATCGAGGCTTTCATCCAGACCGATGCCGCGGTGAACCCGGGCAATTCGGGCGGTGCGCTGGTCAATACGCACGGCGAACTGGTGGGTATCAACACGCTGATCAAATCGCAGACGGGCAGCTACGTGGGTTATTCGTTCGCCATCCCCGAGTCGATCGTCCGCAAGGTGGTCGTCGACCTGAAGGAGTACGGCATCGTGCAGCGTGCGCTGCTGGGAATCCGCTATGGCATCGTCGACCAGGACTTCATCGACAACATGGGTGAGGAGACCGGCATCAAGGAACTGGGCGGCGCCTATGTCAGCAGCGTCGTCGAAGGCGGTTCGGCTTCGGAGGCCGGTATCCGCAAGGGCGACGTCATCCTGGACATCGACGGCGTGAAGATCAACGACAATGCGACGCTCTCCGAGCAGATCGGTCGCCGCCGACCCAACGATAAGGTTAAATTATCGGTAAAAAGAGACGGCAAGGTGAAACAAATTGACGTTACATTGCGTAATAAAGCAGGTAAAACGGAATTAATTACCAAAGAAGACGTCGATATGGTCGAGGTTCTCGGAGGTAAGTTCGCCGATGCGGGCGCCAAACTCTGCCGTGAGCTCGATATCAAGGGCGGCGTGCAGGTGGTCGGCATCAAGGCCGACGGAATTCTGGCCCGCGCCCGCGTTAAGCAGGGATTTGTGATTACCCACATCAACGACCGTCCGGTCTACTCGCTCTCCGACATGGAGCGCATGACCGACAAGGTGCGTTCGATCGACGGTATCTATCCCAACGGCCGTGCTGCAAGCTACGTGCTTGTGGAATAGCAGGACGACCCGGGCGGGTTTTGTTTGAGAAGCTAATTTTTTAGGAAGTTAAATAAGAACATGCGTCAATTAAAGATTACAAAGTCCATCACCAACCGCGAGAGCGCTTCGCTGGACAAGTACTTGCAGGAGATCGGCAAGGAGGAGCTCATCACGGTCGAAGAGGAGGTGGAACTCGCCCAACGAATCAAGAAGGGAGACCAGGAAGCCCTGGAGAAACTGACCAAAGCCAATCTGCGCTTCGTGGTCTCCGTAGCCAAGCAATACCAGAACCAGGGACTGAGCCTTCCCGACCTGATCAACGAAGGTAACCTGGGCCTTATCAAGGCTGCCGAGAAGTTCGACGAAACCCGCGGCTTCAAGTTCATCTCGTATGCCGTATGGTGGATTCGCCAGTCGATCCTTCAGGCTTTGGCCGAGCATTCGCGCATCGTGCGCCTGCCGCTCAACCAGGTGGGGTCGCTCAACAAGATCAACAAGGCATTCGCCCGCTTCGAGCAGGAGCATGAGCGCACCCCGTCGCCCGAGGAACTGGCCACGGAGTTGGAACTCCCCAAGGAGAAGGTCACCGACACGCTGCGTGTCGCCGGCCGCCACGTCTCGGTCGATGCCCCGTTCGCCGACGGCGAGGACAACTCGCTGCTCGACGTGCTGGTGAACCCCGATTCGCCCAATGCCGACAGGGGGCTGATCAACGAGTCGCTTTCGACCGAGGTCGACCGTGCGCTCGAGACCCTTACGGAACGTGAACGCGACATCATCAAGTATTTCTTCGGTATCGGGACGTCGGAGATGACCCTCGAGGAGATCGGCGAGAAATTCGACCTGACGCGCGAACGCGTGCGCCAGATCAAGGAGAAGGCGATCCGCCGCCTGCGCCACTCGTCGCGGTCGAAACTGCTGAAATCCTATCTTGGGTAAACGGTATTGTCGTCGTAAAATCCCGGACTAAATCAGAAGTTCCGGGGATAAAAAACAGAGGTATAAAAAAGTGTAAAGCAAAAGATAATCAAATAATTATACACTTTTCTTCAGTACCTTTGTTTTAGAAAAAAAGTAGAATAAGGTAATGTTAAACGAGGTTTCGGTTTCCAAATCGTTACCTCGTTTCTTTTGCTCTATTATTCATAGAAACGTGATTTTCAGTTTCTTGCATCTCTATTCATCTTGACATACGACTCTGCTGAAATTATTTTTGCAACCCTAAAAAGCAGAGTTTATGCGTAGCACGTTCAAGGTTCTGTTCTACCTTAAAAGGAACAAAGACAAAGATCAGAAAGTCGTCCCTGTCATGGGTCGCATCACGGTCAACGGCAGCATCGCGCAGTTCAGCGCGAAGCTCTCCGTCCCGGAAACGCTTTGGGAGGTCAGCGGCGGCCGCGCCAAAGGCCGTAGTCTCGAAGCGGATCGCATCAACCGTCATCTGGACAACATCCGCACCCAGATCGGCAAGCACTATCAGGATATCTGCGACCGGGAGTCATACGTTACGGCCGAAAAGGTCAAGAATGCCTATCTCGGCTTCGGAGAGAAATACCGGCTGCTTCTCGAAGCGTTCGAGAAATTCACCGGCGACCTCAAGAAACGTGTCGGCATCGACCGCTGCCACGGTACATGGAACCGCTACTATAAATCCATCGACCATCTGCGGACTTTCATGCGTAAGGAGTATAACGTGAGCGATATGCCGTTGGCGGAGTTGGAACAGTCGTTCATCGAGCAATACCACGTCTACCTTAAATCCGATCTGGGGCTCAAGCCTACGACCGTCAGCGGTTATCTCAAATGCCTGAAATACGTTGTCAAAATCGCGTTCAACAACGGCTGGATGCCTCGCAACCCCTTTTCCCTCTATCAATATACGGCTCCGAATCCGGAACGTAGTTTTTTAACGGAAGATGAACTCCGGCGTATGATGACTACCGAGCTGCGGTATAAGCGTCAGGACTATAACCGCGATATGTTCCTGTTCTCCTGCTTCACGGGCATCTGCTATGCGGATATGGCCTCGCTGACCTATGACCGGATCGAGCAGGATGCGCAGGGCGAGTGGTGGATCAGCGGGAACCGCCAGAAGACCGAAACCAGATACGTTGTCAAACTTCTGCCGTATGCGTTGTTCATCCTGAACAAGTACCGGGGTCTGACCGGCGACGGACGTGTTTTTGCCATGTCTACACTCGATTCGATCGACGACAGCCTGAAAAACATCGCCCGGGAGTGCGGCATCGACAAACAACTCTCGTTCCACCTTGCCCGGCACACGTACGCCACGACGATCTGCCTGTCGAACGGCGTGAGTCTGGAGACGCTTTCGAAGATGCTGGGACATAAAAATATCACCACCACTCAAATCTATGCGAAAGTCACCCCGCCGATGATCGACCGTGAGGTTACCATGCTCCGGGAGAAACTGGCAACGAAATTCTCCGTGTAGACACTTTGCGATAAAGTATATAAATATATTATGTATTTACATAC
>ERZ1027150.1937-NODE-1937-length-11872-cov-11.567995_pt1 | contig 11872 bp, 9 predicted proteins | sample MGYA00519276_ERZ1027150 | MGnify/ENA primary metagenome ERZ1027150 (study PRJEB26926, sample SAMN06164860) | human gut metagenome | biome: ENVO:00009003; feature: ENVO:2100002; material: ENVO:00002003 | host: Homo sapiens | place: USA | collected 2012 ... | reverse complement strand
AGCATGTAGAAAGCATATGGCTTCCTTGTTTGGACGAGGGTTCGACTCCCTCCAGGTCCACAATGATTGTTTTAGACCGCTGATTTTCGGCGGTCTTTCTTTTTGTAATATCTTATAGTTCCCCTTTTATTCCCCTCTTTTTTGTTTTCGATTTAAGTATGGTAAATTATCCATACCATTTCTCCCTTTCAAATTCTGCGTCAGTTGAATGAAGTAAGAGGAGGTCATGTGTGATGTGATTGGGTGGATTTCTAAGAATTTCCTTACGGTGATGTCATGACACGTTCGTGCTAAGACCTCGACACGTACGTGTCGACCTCTCCGCGCGTACGTGTCAAGACCTCGTCACGTACGTGTCGAGGTAAATTGGACTTTGCTTCAGGAAATAATGAACGAATATTTTATGAAAAAGTTCAGGAAGTCTTTGCAAACAAAAGAGGCCGGCATCTCAGCAGAGAGACCGGCCCTGAATTTAAGACTTTTTATCAGATTATTTATCACGGAAACGCGACAACAATAAGCTTTTAGTCAGTAATTGTGTCATCAAAGTTCTCAATTCGTGTAACTTTTTTGATGTGCTCTAATTTTTTAAGGTTTTCACAAATTGTATTTACATCATCCACATCGTGTACAAATAATTGAATTCGGCCTTCAAAAATACCATCATTGGACTCGATATTCAATTTGTGGATATTTACGTTCAACTGTTGGGATATAATACCTGTTACTTGGTTAAGCACCCCAATTCCATCGATTCCTTTCATGTATACATTTACCGGGAAGTTAAGTGCTTTGCCAATTTCCCATTGTACAGCCAATAATCTGTTGCCAAAGCTGGTTTTCAGTTGTGTGGCTATCGGACATTGGCGCTTATGGATAATGATTCGATTATTATCGTCAATATATCCTAAGACATCATCTCCAGGAATCGGCTTGCAACAGTCAGCGATGATGTAGTGTTTTTGAATTTCTTCAGGCGTAAGTTTGACAATTTTTTTCTTGTCAATATTTAAAACCGATTTCTCTTTGGAAGATGCATTATCCTGAGATTTGGGTTTGCTTCCTCCTCCAAATGCAAATGCAATGTATTTTTTCCAATTTGTTGGAGTGGGTTTTTCTTTCAGCTCGTTCTTTTCTAAGTCTCCTAAAATGAAAACTTTTTGTCCAATCTGGTACATCAAGTCTTCTGGAGTCTTTAATTTATGGAGAGTGCAAAGCTTCTGGATGTTCGCTTCGGTAGCTTCAATGCCTTCTTTCTTAAAGAATTCATGCAGCATGTCTTCTCCAGTCTGCTGGATTTCCTTTCTCTCTCTTTTGAGAATAGATAATATTTTAGCCTTGGCTTTTGCTGTTGTGGCAAAATTAATCCATGAAGGTTGTACTTTCTGTGATTTTGAGGTCAGGATTTCCACCTGATCTCCACTTTGCAGCTTATGACTCAGTGGTACCAGTTTATGGTTTACTTTGGCTCCAATACAATGGCTTCCTAAGAATGTATGAATGGAAAATGCAAAATCGAGTGCAGTTGCATTCTGAGGCATCGTTTTAATTTCGCCTTTAGGAGTAAATACAAATATCTCGGACGCAAAAAGGTTAAGTTTGATTGTGTCCAGAAAATCAAGGGCATCGGGCTGTGGATCATCCAAAATTTCTTTGATGGTTTTCAGCCATTTGCTAAGTTCACCTTCGTCTTCACTTCCTCCTCCTTCTTTGTACTTCCAGTGTGCGGCAAAACCTTGTTCAGCCACATCATTCATTCGCTCACTTCTGATTTGAACCTCAATCCATTGTCCTTTATTGCTCATCAATGTAACATGGAGAGCCTGGTAGCCATTGGCTTTAGGATGACTTACCCAATCGCGCAAACGGTCAGGATGAGGCTTATATATCCGGGAGATAGCTACATAAATGTTGAAGCAGTCATTCAGCTCTTCCTCTTCGGTCTTAGGCGTGAAAATGATACGTACGGCAAGTATGTCATAGATTTCTTCAAACGTGATATGTTTGTTTTGCATCTTATTCCAGATGGAGTAGGGAGACTTGATACGTGCCAGAATACGATAAGGGAGTCCCATTTTATCTAATTGTGCGCGGATGGGAGCAGTAAATTCTTCGAACAGATTAGTTCTTTCAGCTTGAGTCGCTTTTAATTTATCTTCAATTTGTTGATAAGCTTCAGGGTGCTCGTATTTAAAACTTAAATCTTCCAATTCAGTTTTAATACGGTTTAATCCCAGACGGTTAGCAAGCGGAGCATAGATGTAAAGTGTCTCTCCTGCGATCTTATATTGTTTGCTTGGAAGCATGGAGCCTAAGGTACGCATGTTATGCAACCGGTCTGCAATTTTTATAAGGATGACACGGATGTCATCATTCATTGTCAAAAGTAGTTTCTTGAAATTCTCAGCTTGTGCAGAAGCTCTGTCTCCGAAGATTCCTCCAGAAATTTTGGTCAGTCCGTCTACGATTTGGGCAATCTTAGGGCCGAACAGGTTTTCAATATCTTCTACGGTATAATCAGTGTCTTCTACTACGTCATGAAGTAGAGCAGAGCAAATAGAGGTAGAGCCCAAGCCGATTTCTACACAGGCGATACGTGCTACAGCTATAGGATGTAGAATATAAGGCTCGCCCGAACGTCGGCGCACTCCTTTGTGTGCCTGTCGGGCGAAATTAAATGCTTTTGTAATTATCTCAACTTTCTTCCGATGTTTACTTTTCAGGTATTGGTCCAATAACTCCTGAAATGCTTCATCAATCAGTTTTTCATCTGTCTGTTCCTGCGTAAGTTTCTCCTCTGTCATAATTCTCTCCCTTTTCTTTGAATCAATAATGCAAAAATAGAGAAAAATACGAATCAAACAAGCAAATGAGGGGTTTTCTTACCGGATGCGTAGAGATTTGCCAGCCCGGATGTTACTTCCCTTGATTCCGTTTAGTCTCCGTAATTGGCTTACGCTAACTCCGTACTTAGCGGCAATACCTCCTAATGTCTCTCCGTTACGGATACGGTGGTATACAGCTTTCCCGCTATTTTTCCCTTTAGTAGTGGTATTGCTGACAGTTACAGTATTACGACGTGTCTGATAAATTTCCGGTTTGTAGTTGTAGATACTGTCTTCGTGATCAATAAAACAACTCATCATCTGAGTTGGCAACCGTAAAGCATAAGGCTTCTCATTTCCTGGAATGATATCCTTTTTAAATTCCGGATTGAGTGCACGTAATTGATCAATGTCGATTTTGCAGACCTCAGCTATTTGATTTAAGTTTAATGAGCGGTTGATATGGACTGTATCAGTACTTTCTGGCATGTTCATTTCCATGGGACTGATATAATGCTCGCAATAATAAGTCATGATGTAGTTTGCTGCTACAAAAGCAGGTACATAACCTCTGGTTTCTTTGGGCAAGAAGTTATAGATTTTCCAGAAATCCTTTTCTCCTCCAGCACGGCGGATAGCCTTGTTGATAGTACCAGGTCCACAGTTATAGGCTGCTAGAACGAGGTTCCAATCTTGATAAATATCATATAAGTCTTTCAAATACCGAGCTGCTGCGCGGGTAGATTTAATAGGGTCTCTGCGTTCGTCCACAAGTGAATTAACTTTCAAACCGTATACTTGTCCCGTGCGAAGCATGAATTGCCACAACCCTACAGCACCCTGTGAAGAAGTTGCAGTTGGATTTAATGCAGATTCAATGACAGGAAGATATTTTAATTCTAAAGGAAGGTCGTACAAATCCAATGCTTCTTCAAAAATAGGCATGTATAAATTGTTGGCACTCAGCATAAATGAAACCTTTTGGCGGAGTCGGGTAGAATACATGTCTATAAACTTTCGTATAATGTCATTATAAGGCATCTCTATGATAGCAGGAATGCGCTGTAAACGGTCCATGTAGATAGAATCGCTGACTTCGGGATTTTGGGTAGTCATTGTACAGTTTTCTGCTGGATTTATGTAATGTTTAGAAATCCAGTCCAGATACAGACTATCTGTGGTAGAAATCATTCCTTCGGGTAAATCTATTACATCTTCTTGTCCATTAGCTTGTATGGTAATCGTCTTTTCTGTCTGTTGGGCAAAAAGAGATGAGACGCCACAGATCGCAGCAGTCAGTAAACTAAAAATTATTCTTTTCATCTTTTAAAATTTAATACAGCATTGCAAACCAACTCCTTGCGGGCGGTTGCGGAATGCATCGTTGAACACGGTAGGTTCCCATTTCATGCTAAGGTCTTTACTGATATCAAAATCAGATAGTTCAGCATCTACATAGGCATCAATCACTGATAATAGGTATACACCAATGAATGCAAATATACTTAAATCGCGTTGACGGCGATAAAGGTCTTTTCGGTTTTTGAATATATTCTGCCAATATTCCAGACGGTCATTAACGTTTGTCCCGGGAGGAAGAAAATCTTCATAACTTTTATTGTTGGGATTATTGCTCATAATGTCTTGATAGGCTTGGGAATAATCCTTGTACATCTGTCCGTTCCATGTCAAAGCATATGCACATCCTACGAAGCCTCCATAAATAATAGGCAGTTTCCAGTACTTCCGATTGTAAATCTGTCCTGCTCCCGGAATCACAAGCCCTAACCATACAGTACGGTTAGAATTAGGTATCCAGCGTTTTTTCTCCTGAACTGGAGGTAGGGAGTTTTGAATGGAGTCGTTTTGTCTTGCCAAAGTTGCTGTATCTACGGGTGCTTCCAGTGTTTCTAGTGCGAGTTGTCGTTGCAGATTGGTTGTATCAGCTAAAGCCAGACTATCTGCCCGATTCTGTAAACGAATAGAATCGGCTGTCAGTATACCTTCTCTGCGTTTTTGTGCTCGCTGTGCATTCACTTCCATATTTCCCCAAGGGATACAGAATAGCAGGATAAGCGACAGAATATATGTAAAAGTATGTGCTCTCAAATTATTTTTGTTTATTCCGTTTTTTTCAAAGAATCCAGAATCTCCATAATTCTTTCCAAATCTGCATCGCTGTTGAAAGGAATGCTGATTTTTCCTTTCCCTTTATTGGTACAGGAAAGCTGTACTTTTGTTCCAAAGAAAGTACATAGATGATTTTGAAGCATAGAGTATTCTTCAGATAGTTGTGTGCCTTTGGCAGAGATTGTTTTTCCTCCACTTTTTATACTTTCACCGTTAGCCAGTGCTTTTACGATTTCTTCCACTTTACGCACGGAATACCCTTGAGCGACCGTCTCATTAAAAATACGTATCTGAGTTTTAGGATCTTCCAGAGTTAGTAACGCACGTGCATGTCCCATATCTATTTCCTTATTCTTCAAGGCTACCTGGATGGGAGCAGGCAACTTGAGCAGACGTAGATAGTTTGCTATGGTTGTTCGTTTTTTGCCAATGCGTTCGCTCAGGCGTTCTTGTGTCAGTTCATATTGTTCAATTAAATGCTGGTAGGCCAATGCGATTTCCAGAGAATTCAGGTCTTCGCGTTGAATATTTTCAATCAAGGCCATTTCCATCACATTCTCGTCATCTGCAGTACGAATGTATGCTGGAATTGTTTTTAGACCGGCAAGGATGGATGCTCTGTATCGTCTTTCACCTGCAATAATTTGATAAGAATCTTCGTTGAGTTTACGTAAGGTGATAGGCTGGATGATACCTATTTCCGCAATGGAATCAGCCAGTTCTTGTAAGGCGATAGGGTCAAATTCACGACGAGGCTGGTTGGGGTTTACAGATATTTTGTCCAGTTCTATTTCGTTGATGGATGATGATCCGGAAGTTTTCACTTCTTCGTTGGATATCAGAGCATCAAGTCCTCGTCCTAATGCAAATTTTTTTTGTACTGCCATATACTTATTTGCTATTTCTTGTTATAATTTCATTGGCTAAAGCCAAATGGTTTTTAGCTCCGGTTGATTCTGCATCATAAAGAATAGCAGGAATGCCGTGGCTGGGTGCTTCGCTTAATTTGACATTACGCTGAATAATGGTTTTGAAAACCAGTTCCTGGAAATGTCTTTTCACTTCGTCGTATATCTGGTTGGCCAGACGCAAACGCGAGTCGAACATCGTCAGCAGGAATCCTTCGATTTCCAATGAAGGATTTAGTTTTGTCTTGATAATCTTGATCGTGTTTAGAAGTTTGCTGATACCTTCCAGCGCAAAATATTCACATTGCACAGGGATAATTACAGAGTCGGCAGCCGTTAAGGCATTGATGGTAATTAAACCCAAAGATGGAGAACAATCTATTAAAATATAGTCATATTCACTTTTCATTGGCTCCAGCGCGTGTCTCATGATTTTCTCACGGTTCTCCAGATTCAGCATTTCGATTTCAGCACCTACCAGGTCAATGTGAGAAGGTATGATGTCTAATCCGTCAATATCGGTTGTATAAATCGCTTCCCGTATGTCAGCCTGATTGATCAGACATTCATAGATTGAACAGTCTATGTCTTTCAAATCTACACCAAGTCCGGATGAGGCATTTGCCTGAGGGTCAGCGTCAATCACTAGTACTTTCTTCTCGAGAGTAGCTAAAGATGCAGCCAAATTTATTGTGGTAGTAGTTTTGCCTACCCCTCCTTTTTGGTTGGCTAAAGCAATAATTTTTCCCATATTAATCAGTTTATTCTGATTGCGAAGTAACTAATAAATGACGATAGTTTCAATTAAAACTCCATGACTTTTGGGAAAGTGTTGAAAACTCATCTCATCTGTTAATAACTTCACGCGGGCAAAGATATATATTTTTGGCTAATTGCATGATGTGGTTTGGTAAGATTAAGATTTGTTGTAACTTTACACTCATAAAAGTTTGGATAATAAAGATATGATGAAAGAGAAACCGTTTCTATTGTTGTCGAATGACGATGGATTTGCCGCAAAGGGCATTCAGGAATTGATAAAAGTATTAAGACCAATGGCTGATTTGATGGTAGTAGCACCTTCTGGGCCTCGCTCGGGAGCTTCAGGTTCTATTACTTCAGAGCATCCGCTTCGTTGTAAGAAAATAGAGTCAGTACCGGGATTTTCATTGTATAGTTGCACGGGTACTCCTGTGGACTGTGTGAAACTAGCTTTGCATGATTTAGTACCTCGTACACCTGATATGGTGATAGGGGGAATTAATCATGGGGATAACTCTTCTGTCAATGTGCACTATTCAGGTACAATGGGAGTTGTAATTGAAGGGTGTCTGAAAAAAATACCTTCAGTTGGTTTTTCTCTTTGTAATCATGCGGAAGATGCTGATTTTACACCAACTTTTCCTTATATACAACGTATCGTAGAAGAGGTATTGCAGCATGGGTTGCCTGTAGGAACCTGTTTGAATGTAAATTTTCCGGATGTAAAGGAATTGAAAGGAGTGCGTATTTGTCGTCAAACAGACGGAGTCTGGACAAATGAGTTCGTAAAGTCTGTTCATCCTAGAGGTGGAAATTATTATTGGCTTACAGGTTCTTACCGGAACGATGAACCCGAGGCACAAGATACCGACCATTGGGCATTGGAGCATGGATACGTAGCTATTACTCCTACTCAGATAGATGTAACGGCTTATACTTTGATGGAGCAATTGAATCACTGGAATTGGCAGCTATGAAATATTATTTAATTGTAGGTGAAGCCTCGGGTGATTTGCATGCATCTAATTTGATGAAGGCATTGCAAGAGAAAGATTCCAAAGCCGAGTTTCGTTTTTTCGGAGGCGATTTAATGGCGGCGGCAGGAGGTTTACTAGTCAAGCATTATAAGGATATGGCGTACATGGGATTTATTCCGGTACTGCTTCATTTGCGGACAATCTTTCGTAATATGGATTTTTGTAAGAAAGATATTGTCCAGTGGAATCCGGATGTCTTGATTTTGGTGGATTATCCGGGGTTTAATCTGAAAATAGCTGAATATATAAAAGCGAATACGGATATTCCAATCTTCTATTATATATCTCCTAAGATCTGGGCTTGGAAGGAATACCGCATCAAGAATATTAAACGAGATGTGGATGAACTGTTTTCTATATTGCCTTTTGAAGTGGATTTTTTCAAGAAGCATAATTATCCCATTCATTATGTCGGAAATCCGTGTGTGGATGCCGTACATTGTTTTAAGCAAGGATATACCGAGAGCTTTGATGAATTTACTCTTCGTAACGGGTTGGATAAAAAGCCGATTATTGCTTTGTTGGCTGGTAGCCGTAAACAGGAGATTAAGGATAATCTACAGCGAATGATACAAGCTTCCCGTAACTATACGGAATATCAGTTTGTTATTGCGGGGGCTCCTGGAATATCTCCCGAATTTTATCAGGCTTATATGGGGACTGATACTAAAATTATATTTGGGCAGACATATAGCTTGCTGAGTCATGCTACGGCTGCTTTGGTTACCAGTGGTACGGCTACGCTTGAAACAGCCTTGTTCCGGGTGCCTCAGGTGGTGTGTTATTATACTGTTGCAGGAAAACTGGTTTCATTCTTACGCCGACATATTTTAAAAGTTAAATATATTTCTTTGGTCAATCTGATTGCTGGTCGTGAAGTGGTGGCTGAACTGGTAGCGGATGGTATGACTGTAGAAAACGTGAAGCAACAATTAGAAGCAATCTTACCTGGGCAAATGACTCGTGAGAAAATGTTGCAGAATTATGATGCATTGATTAAAATTCTAGGAAAGGAAGGAGCTTCTGAACGGGCAGCCGGGAATATAGTTGAACTTTTATCTCAAAAATATAACAGGTCCTTACAGTAAAACTGAAGGACCTGTTATAAATTTTCTGCTTATATTATTAAATAAAAGAAATGATATACAGATAAACAACCGCTGCTGGAACGGCCATCAGAGTGCTGTCAAAGCGGTCTAACATACCTCCATGACCTGGTAATATGTTGCCTGAGTCCTTTATTCCAATAGTGCGTTTAAGCAGAGATTCTGTCAAATCGCCTAATGTACCGAATATTACAACGGTTAAAGCCAATCCTATCCAGATACTTATTGGCATAAATGGAAAGAAATGCGCCATTACGATAGCACCTATGATACTGAAGACTCCTCCACCAATGGAACCTTCCCATGATTTTTTAGGAGAAATTCGCTCAAACAAGCGATGTTTCCCGAATAGCATACCTGTACAATATGCTCCCGTATCATTAATCCATGTGAAAATAAATATTGACAACGGCAATATCGGGTTGTACTGTACCTGATAATTTGACAATTCTCCTTCACTTCCAATAGAATGATAGGCCAGTATGTTTAACATCGCAAATGAAAGTGCAATGTAGATTTGGCTCATCATGGCATACGCCCAATTATTCAGTGGATTCTTTTTCTTTAAATATAACTCACTGACAAGCAGGTATATGAGAAGAAATAAGTAAGGAATCAGTATTTCTGTTTGTCCTGGCATAACCCCTAAATAGGCAAATCCGAAAAACAGAAATACACCGGCCAGCATACATATAGGTTTGTTTATCTCTACATCCGGTTGTTTGCTCACGATGTTCCCGAACTCATGAATAGTCAGGGCTGTAATCAGAGCAAACAATAGGGTGAAAGAGATAGGCCCTCCAAGAATACAACCAATAAGTACTCCTACGAAGATTATTCCCGTAATTGCTCGTTGAATAAAGTTATTTTTCACGTTAGTAGGTTTTTGTTTGGTTATGCTTCTTCTTTTTCCTGGTTTTCTTCCTGTGAAGGGGTGTCGTTTTCATTGGAAGAACTATTTTCACTATCCGTATTTTCCTGCTTGTTTTCCAATTGTTTGGTCTCCGGTAATTGCCCATTGGCTGCCATAATCTCTTCCGAACGGGAAGTCCATGGACGTTTACCGAAAATCTTTTCAACATCTTCAGCAAAGATTACTTCTCGGTCAATTAATAGTTGTGCCAGTTGGTTGTGTCCTTCACTGTGTTCTTGCAGTAAGGCTTTTGCACGCATATACTGTTCATTAACCATGTGTTGTACTTCCTGATCTATAAGCTCAGCTGTATGTTCGCTGTACGGTTTTGTAAAGCTGTAATCTTCATTGCTATTATAGTAGCAGAGATTGGGAAGTTTGTCACTCATACCTGCGTATGCAATCATGCCGTAAGCCTGTTTGGTGACTCTTTCCAGGTCATTCATTGCTCCGGTGGAGATGTGTCCGATGAAAATTTCTTCAGCAGCACGTCCGCCTAATGTGGCACACATTTCATCCAGCATTTGTTCCTTAGTAGTAATCTGGCGTTCTTCAGGCAGATACCATGCGGCTCCTAGTGCACGTCCTCTCGGAACAATAGTTACTTTAATCAGCGGGTTAGCATGCTCCAAGAACCAGGAAATAGTGGCGTGACCTGCTTCATGAAGTGCAATGGCACGTTTTTCGGCAGCAGTCATGACTTTTGTTTTCTTTTCCAGACCACCTACGATACGGTCGATAGCAGCTAAGAAATCATCTTTATCTACGCTTTTCTTTTGATGGCGTGCTGCAATAAGAGCGGCTTCATTACATACGTTGGCAATGTCTGCACCGCTGAATCCAGGGGTTTGGCGTGCTAATAAATCTACGTCTACACTGCTGTCCAGCTTCAGAGGTTTAAGATGAACACCAAACACTTCCTTTCGTTCATTCAGGTCAGGAAGGTCTACGTAAATTTGTCGGTCAAAACGTCCTGCACGCAGTAAGGCTTTATCCAAAATATCTACACGGTTGGTGGCCGCTAAGATGATGACCCCACTGTTTGAACCAAATCCGTCCATTTCTGTCAGAAGCTGGTTCAATGTGTTTTCACGTTCGTCATTTCCTCCCATGCTTGGGTTTTTGCCACGAGCACGACCTACGGCATCAATTTCATCAATAAAGATGATACAAGGCGATTTCTCTTTTGCCTGACGGAACAAATCACGTACACGTGAAGCACCTACACCGACAAACATTTCTACAAAGTCTGAACCGGAGATAGAGAAAAACGGGACATCTGCTTCACCTGCTACTGCTTTGGCTAATAATGTTTTACCGGTCCCCGGAGGTCCTACAAGTAAAGCTCCTTTAGGTATCTTTCCACCCAGTTCTGTATATTTTTGCGGCTGTTTTAAGAAATCTACAATTTCCTGTACTTCTTGTTTGGCGGCAGCTTGTCCGGCTACATCTTTAAATGTAATGCGGTTAATTCCTTTTTCAAAAAGCTGTGCTTTGCTTCTTCCCACATTAAACACGTTCGAGCCTCCTCCGGCACCGCCTCCACCACCCATACGGCGCATGGCAAACATCCAAATACCGATAAGGAAGACAAACGGCAGAATGTTCCACAGAATCATGCTAAAATAATCACTTTTCTTTTCGTATTGGATAGAACCAGTGAAGTTACCTTCTTTAGTCTGCTCATCTAGAAACTTATCTAAAGCTTCCATGGAGCCAATCTGTACGTTAATAGAAGGGCTTCTTCCTACTTTGTTGGCATCTTTTTTGAATACATCTACAATGTGATCCGGCTTAATATACATTTCCACCGTATTGTTGTCGTATGCCACGATTTTGTCTGCATAGCCTTTGGAGACCATTTCCTGAAATTCAGTATAGTTCACCTCCTTAGTAGCACTTCCTTCATCTCCGGAAAAATAGAGAAAGGCAAAAATCAAGGCAATAATGACATAAAGCCACGTTAAATTAAAGCGTGGTACATTGATTTTTGGTTTATTGTTATCACTCATATTTCTCTTTCCTTATTATATATTAGTCCAAATCTGGTATGTTGGTCAGTTTAGCATCTGCCCACAAGTGCTCCAGATTATAAAAATGTCGTATTTCTGGTAAGAATATATGTACAATGATGTCGCTATAATCCTGTCTCTTATACACATCTCCGAGCCCACGAGACTGCAGCTAATCT
>ERZ1027150.1933-NODE-1933-length-11892-cov-13.004815_pt1 | contig 11892 bp, 9 predicted proteins | sample MGYA00519276_ERZ1027150 | MGnify/ENA primary metagenome ERZ1027150 (study PRJEB26926, sample SAMN06164860) | human gut metagenome | biome: ENVO:00009003; feature: ENVO:2100002; material: ENVO:00002003 | host: Homo sapiens | place: USA | collected 2012 ... | reverse complement strand
CCTCATGATTATGAATCATGCGCTCTAACCAGCTGAGCTATCCCGCCATCATTTCGTGATTGCGGGTGCAAAGATAGAGTAAGTTTTTGAATTACGCAAATTTATCATCCTTTTTTTACTCTCTTTTTCTTCAAAGGAATATGCTACCAGCTGAATATCAAATTAATAAACTATTGAAGGCAATGTAATTTTCTATCAAAAAACGCACGAGAAAGTTTCAATTTATAATTACCATGTCTTGATAATTTCCCCAAAGTGAAGAAAAACCTCGAAAAAAAAGCTCCAATCATTATGGAGTAAACAAAAAAATACTTTAATTTGCCGCCGTTGCTAAAAAACAAAAATACAAGTAAAAACACAAGAAACGCCATGAAAAGAAAAACACAAATCGAATATCCGCTCAATCCCTCTTCCAGTGTCATTATATGGAATGCCATCAGCACTACAGCCGGTTTAGAACGCTGGTTTGCCGACCGTGTAACCAAAGAAGGAAAAACGTATACTTTCCGCTGGGGGAAAACAGAAACACGACAAGCTATCGTAGTAAACAGCCGACCTGAATTTTTCATTCGTTTTCACTGGCTGGATGATGAAGAAGCAAAAAGCTATTTTGAATTAAAAATCCACTATAATGAACTGACGACTGACCACTCTTTGGAAATCACAGACTTTGCAGAACCTGGAGAGGAAGAAGATGTACGCAGTCTTTGGGACTCACAAATCGAAACTTTAAAGAGGGTTTTCGGAGTATAAATCTATAAAATATACAAAACTTTATTTTGCTGTCCGTTTTTTGTGCTACTTTTGCATACTGATAATATAAGACAGGAATGCTACGCATAAAAAAACTTGATATATTCGTTTTAAAGAGTTTTCTACTGCTCTTTTCCGGGACGTTCTTTATCTGCCTTTTCATTTTCATGATGCAGTTCTTATGGAGATATGTTGATGAACTGGTAGGAAAAGGACTGGAAATCAATGTTCTTGCCCAATTTTTCTTTTTATCGGCTTTAACACTGATTCCGTTGTCTCTCCCATTGGCCATCCTGCTGGCCGCTCTGATGACCTTCGGTAATTTCGGAGAACGCTACGAACTTCTGTCTATGAAGGCAGCAGGAATTCCTTTATTTCGTATTATCCGCCCAGTCGTACTGTTCTGCATGTTTCTGGGGGTCATGTCATTCTTTTTCCAAAATGTCATCGGTCCCAAAGCCCAGAAAGAACTGTGGACGCTACTGGTATCTATGAAACAAAAGTCACCAGAAGTAGACATTCCGGAAGGAGTGTTTTACAGCGACATCGAAGGATATAATATTTATGTAAAGAAAAAAGATCGTGATACGGGTATCTTGAAAGACGTACTGATTTATAACTTCTCAGATGGATTTGAAAACGCCCACATTATCTGGGCAGCAGAAGGCAAGCTGGAACTGACAGCCGATAAGAAGCACTTGTACCTGCATCTGTACAACGGGGAACAATTTGAGAATCTGAAATCACAATCCGTCATTTCACGGAATGTTCCCTATCGCCGGGAAACGTTCAAGGAAAAACATACCCTGATTGCTTTTGATACCAACTTTGAGATGGTGGACGGTAACTTTCTGAACCAGCGTTCGGACATCAAAAACATGAACGAAATTTCCTTAGCCATTGACTCACTCAACATGTATGCTGACAGCGTGGGACGTGCCATGTATTCAGATGCCATGAAAACGACCTATCGGAAACCGTTACTTACTAAAACAGACTCTACAAAGATTGAGAAAGAGCATCTCACCATTATTAATACAGACAGCATCTTGAACGGTATGACCTCTGCCCAAAAGTTGAAGACGTTGAATACAACCGAAACACGCCTTTCTTCACTCATGTCAGACTGGAGCATGAAGAGCTATATGACCCGAGATGCCGACAACAACATCCGCCGTCATCAGTCGGACTGGCATAAAAAAATCACTCTTTCACTGGCTTGTATCATTTTCTTCTTTATCGGAGCCCCCTTGGGGGCCATCATCCGTAAAGGAGGATTAGGTATGCCGGTCGTAATTTCCGTGTTGATTTTCGTGCTTTACTACATTATCGACTCAGGAGCTACACGTGTGGCCAAAAGTGGAGAAATGAATATTATACTTGGAACATGGATGAGTACCATCATACTGGCTCCGCTGGGCGGTTTCCTTACTTACAAATCAAACAAGGACTCTGTGGTATTCAACATCGATGTGTATGTAAACTTCTTCCGCAAGCTGTTCGGGATAAGAGTGTCACGCCATGTCTTTAAAAAAGAGGTCATTATCCACACACCAGACTATCCCCGTATCTGTCAGGACCTGGATAAGCTGTGTCAGGAATGCGAAGCCTACGGAGAAAACCATAAGCTATTGGGACCACCTAACTATTATCAGATATTTACCAACAACAAGCACGATGACGTCATCAAGGAAATCAGCCTGCAAATGGAAGGGCTCGTGGAAGAACTGTCCAACACGAAAGACGGAATATTGCTGAACTTATTGAACAATTATCCGTTCTTATCTATAAAAGCTCACAAGAGCGTATCGGACAACCGCTGGCTGAATCTGCTGATTGGAATCATCGTTCCAGCCGGACTGCTTATCTGGCTGAACATCTGGCGCTATCGCGTGCGTCTGGACAAGGACTTGAAAACCATTGTCAAGAATAGTCGCGACATACAGGAAAGAATCAAAAAAACATTCTAAAACTATCAATATAATTATGGAGAAAATCAAACTGAATACAATTGAAGAGGCAATCGAAGATTTCCGCAAAGGAGAATTCGTTATCATCGTAGACGACGAAGACCGCGAGAATGAAGGCGACCTGGTAGTGGCTGCAGAACTGATTACCCCGGAAAAAGTAAATTTCATGCTGAAACATGCAAGAGGTGTACTTTGCGCCCCTATCACCATATCACGTTGTGAGGAACTGGATTTACCACATCAGGTATCTAACAATACGTCTGTATTAGGAACTCCGTTTACCGTTACCATCGATAAGCTGGAGGGATGTACCACAGGTGTATCGGCTGCCGACCGTGCTGCTACTATCCGTGCCTTAGCCGATCCGACCTCCACACCGGAAACATTCGGTCGTCCGGGACACGTCAACCCCTTGTATGCACAAGAAAAAGGAGTATTACGCCGTGCCGGACATACAGAAGCCTGCGTAGACATGGCACGTCTGGCTGGTTTATATCCTGCTGCTGCCCTGATGGAAGTCATGAATGAAGACGGTACCATGGCTCGTCTGCCGGAACTGAAAAAGATGGCCGACGAATATGGTCTCAAACTGATTTCCATTGCCGACCTCATTGCTTACCGCCTGAAACAGGAATCATTGGTCGAAAAAGGTGTGGAAGTAGACATGCCTACCGAACACGGTCATTTCCGACTGATTCCATTCCGTCAGAAAAGCAACGGACTGGAACATGTAGCTTTAATTAAAGGTACATTCTCAGAAGACGAACCGGTATTGGTACGCGTACACTCTTCATGTGCCACCGGTGATATTTTCGGCTCCATGCGCTGTGATTGCGGCGACCAGTTGCACAAAGCCATGGAACAGATTGAAAAAGAAGGAAAAGGAGCCGTTATCTACCTGAATCAGGAAGGACGTGGCATCGGACTTATGGAAAAAATGAAAGCCTATAAGTTGCAGGAAGAAGGTATGGACACAGTGGATGCCAACATCTGTCTGGGACATCAGGCCGACGAACGCGACTACGGAGTAGGTGCACAGATTTTACGTGAAATCGGCATCCACAAGATGCGTCTGCTGACCAATAATCCAGTGAAGCGTGTGGGACTGGAAGCTTACGGACTGGAGATTGTAGAAAACGTTCCTATCGAAGTCACTCCCAATCCGTACAACGAGCGATACCTGCACACCAAGAAAGAAAGAATGGGACATACTTTACATTTCAATAAATAATCAAGAAAGTTTATGGAAACAAATAACTTAGTAAAAAGCTATGCCAGCAAAGCTGCTCAAACGGCTTTATTCCGCAGCGTATATCTGTGGATGACACTGGCACTCGTCATCACGGGCTTTGTAGCCATGTACGTAGCTAAGTCGTACACCCTGATTGAAACCATCATGCAGAACTCCATCATGTTCTGGGGATTGCTGATTGCTGAAGTAGGACTGGTGATGTATCTTTCTGCCCGTATACACAAAATCAGTTTTACTACGGCTACACTTCTGTTCATTGCCTATTCGGTATTGAACGGTGTCACAATGTCCGTATTGTTCCTGATTTATACGCTAAGCTCCATTGCCACCACTTTCTTCGTAACAGCCGGTACATTCGGAGTAACCGCCCTCTACGGGTATATAACCAAGAAAGACCTTACCCGTATCGGCAGCCTCTGCCTGATGGGAGTCATCGGACTGATTATCGCTTCGCTGGTCAACATGTTCCTGCACAACTCGATGATGGACATGATTATTTCCTATATCGGCGTGCTGCTTTTTGTGGGACTGACAGCCTACGATTCACAGAAAATCAAGCAACTCCTTTCGCACGATGACATTGAAGTCAACGAAACCACACAGAAAATTGCTCTGATGGGAGCCTTGACGCTGTACCTTGACTTCATCAACTTGTTCATTTACCTTCTCCGGATACTGGGAGACAGAAAATAAACCTTTTTAGAAGCTAATTTCTTTTATATATGGAAGAAATTAGCTTCTTTTGCAAAAAATTTCCAACTTTAATAACACAATAACATGAACCAACTTTCAGATCGTTTGAATAGCCTGTCGCCTTCAGCTACATTGGCTATGTCACAGAAAAGTAGTGAACTTAAAGCTCAGGGGGTTGACGTAATCAATCTGAGCGTAGGAGAACCGGACTTCAATACACCGGAGCACATCAAGGAAGCCGCTAAAAAAGCTATTGACGAAAACTACTCTCGTTATTCTCCAGTTGCCGGATACCCGGCTTTGCGCAACGCCATCGTGGCAAAATTGAAAAATGAAAACGGTCTGGAATATACAGCCGCTCAAATCAGCTGTGCCAACGGTGCCAAGCAGTCTGTTTGTAACACCATCATGGCTTTGATTAACAAAGGTGATGAAGTAATCGTTCCGGCTCCTTTCTGGGTAAGCTATCCGGAAATGGTGAAACTGGCAGAAGGTACTCCTGTCATTGTACGTGCAGGTATAGAACAGGACTTCAAGATTACTCCGGCACAGCTTGAAGCAGCCATCACACCGAAAACACGTGCGCTGATTCTCTGCTCTCCATCTAACCCGACTGGTTCTGTATATTCTAAAGAAGAATTGCAGGGGCTGGCTGAAGTATTGGCTAAACACGAACGTGTAATTGTTATTGCCGACGAAATTTACGAACACATCAACTACATCGGCAAGCACCAGAGCATTGCTCAGTTTGCTGAAATCAAAGACCGTGTGGTTATCATCAACGGTGTGTCTAAAGCATACGCCATGACCGGATGGAGAATCGGTTTCATTGCCGGACCAGAATGGATTGTAAAAGGTGTAAACAAACTGCAGGGACAATATACTTCAGGTCCGTGCTCTGTATCACAGAAAGCTGCCGAAGCTGCTTACACTGGAACTCAGGCTCCGGTAGAAGAAATGCGTAAAGCATTCGAACGCCGTCGCGACCTGATTGTGAAACTGGCGAAGGAAATTCCGGGATTCGAGGTAAACTTCCCTCAGGGAGCTTTCTACCTTTTCCCGAAATGTGATTCTTTCTTCGGCAAGAAAGACGGTGACCGTGTAATCAACAATGCAGACGATTTGGCTATGTACCTGTTGGAAGTAGGTCACGTGGCTTGCGTAGGCGGAACTTCTTTCGGTGCACCTGAATGTATCCGTATGAGCTACGCAACTTCTGACGAAAACATCGTAGAAGCTATGCGCCGTATCAAGGAAACATTAGCTCGCCTGAAATAAGCATCCATCAATTAAATATAAAAAACAGCTCTGGGATTTCTCCAGAGCTGTTTTTTTTATGTTCCTTGAAACGGTCTTTGGCCCCAACAAAAACGCCTAAGCATTTACACTAAAACACAAAGGCGTTTGAAGTAAAACTCCCTTGCGTTTTAACCCAAACGCACTTACGTTCAAGAACAAACGCAAGTACATTTTTTTCATATCCCCTAAAAGCAAAAAAATAAGGGAACTCTCCGAAAAGAATTCCCTTATGTGTGTCATACAGACGATTCGATTATCCCAAGTGAATTGCTTCAGAAGGACAAACGTCAGCACAAGTTCCACATTCTGTGCAAGCGTCCGGATTGATTGAATATTTATCACCTTCTGAGATTGCTCCAACCGGGCATTCATCGATACAAGTACCGCAAGCGATACAATCGTCACTAATTACGTAAGCCATTGTAGTAAAAAAGTTAAGTTATTATTAGTCCTAAATTGATAGTGCAAAGTTAATCTTTTTCCAATCAGTTGTCACATCCACTTTGCATTTTCTACCCAATTTATATCATGTCTAAATAGCATCAATGCAAGATGGACTGATACATCACCTGCTGCATCCGAGTGCGGATATTATAACGAACCAGGTTATTCGGTTCATAAACAGAAGGATAAGTCCGGTTGCTCAAGAATACAAAAATCAGTTCATTATCCGGATCCACCCACACACAAGTTCCAGTGAAACCTGTATGCCCAAACACGGATGCAGGTGCTTCAGGGGTACAAGGACTATTGTCTGTATGCTCCGTATCCGGTTTATCAAATCCCAACCCTCTCCGACTGTCACGCGACTTCAGCGTAGTAAAGAGTTCACAAGTTGCCCGGCTAAGGTATCTCCTGTCACCGCATATTCCCTTGTCCAGCCACATCTGAGCTATTTTTGCTACATCCTGCGCTGTAGAGAACAAACCTGCATTTCCAGACACGCCTCCCATGAATGCGGCAGCCTCATCTTGCACAAATCCTTGCAACTTGCTTCCACGAAGGAAATCATTCTCTACAGAAGGTACAATCTGCTTTTTCGGGAATTTACGCAAGGGCAAAAAGGCCGTATGACGCAACCCCATCGGGGTATAGAATACGCTGTCCAAATACACATCCATTGGTACACCTGCCACCTTTTCCACCATTTCTTTCAGCAACATGAAGTTCAGGCAACTGTAACGATAGGATTTTCCTTTCACCGGAACTTTTGCAATCTGTTCTAATATATTCTTACTGAAATCACTTCTCAGAAACAAACTGTCTGCTACTTGAAGCGGATATTCAACCGATGGAGTACGTGATACCCACTCCGGATTGTAGCGGAAATCATTGCAGGCATACACATTCTCGGCCAGTTTCAGCGTGTGATTTTTATCAACTTTCTTGCGGAACAGCCCTCCTTTGCAAGACTTCATATCCACCGCTTCCTCATAGAAAGGCCAATAGGCAGGCAATCCTGACTCATGGAAAAGTAAATCTCGCACCGTAATACGCGACTTATCTGTTTTTTTCAATATAGGCAAATAATCAGAGACACGATCAGTCAATCCGAATTTTCCTTCATCATAAAGTTTCATCACTGCCAGCAGTGTAGCGGTTACCTTGGTCAAAGAGGCCAGATCATATAAGCTGTATTCCTTAACAGGTTCCTTTCCCGCATAGGTATAGTTACCGAAACACTTATTGTAAACAGGAAGACCTTCCCTCAGAATCATCACATGACACCCAGGATAGGCCTTCAGCCGGATACCTTCTTCTGCAATACTGTCTATCTGTGATAATATCGACGCATCCATACCCAAGTCCTCCGGACTGTATTGACGGGGAGCCTCCGGATCGACAGTCAGTCCATCGCCTGCTTTGAACACTCCAGCCAGCGGAATAGACAAACGACCGTCAGCATACGCATTGCCCAAAAACAAATCGGCCACGTAACGCTGTACAAATTTCTCGTCAGTATGTGCCAGTACTACAGTAGAAGCATGGCGGACCACTTCCGGAATTTTTTCCAGCATCTTCATATTTCCAAAGCATACCAAAGCCAAAGGCTTGTCTTTGGCCAACTTTTCCAGTAAAGCAGCATACGGCTCCACCTTATCTGAATGTAAAGCCACCAACACTCGCTGTGTCGGACGCAGACGTGCCTCCACTGCATCCAATGAATCGACATTCGCATGCAACCAGCTTATCGGAAAAGTCTGCCTCAACTGATGATAAAACGGATAAGCTTCCGACAAGGAAGGAGACACACTCAACAGCACCGTACCCGATACAGACAAATCAAGCGGAACCAATGACGAAGAATCTTTCAGCACCGTTACCGCTGCTTTTGACAATTTCTGCTGAAATGACAGGAGTTCCGGAGTTACCAGTTTTTCTGCAAGCCCTTCTTCTTCTATCTTTTTCCAGGAAGAGAGTCCCAGTGCATATTTAAGCGACAATACTTTCCGACACTTTCGGTCAATATCTGCCTCCGACAGACGGCCTTTTTTAAGCGCAGACATCACGCCATCAATTTCTTTTTTCAGATTGCGGGGAGATAAAACCACATCGTTTCCTGCTATCAAAGCACGGGCACACACATCATCATGCCCTGCAATCCCTTTCATTTCCAAAGCATCTGTCACTACAAGACCCTGAAAGCGCAGTTCGTCAACCAGCGTATGCATAATTACCCCTTTCGAGATAGAAGCGGGACTATCACCCAGTACAGGTGCATGCAAGTGCCCCACCATTACCCCTCCTATTCCAGCTTCAATTGCTTTCTTAAATGGGTACAATTCAATACTATCCAAACGAAGACGGTCAAAGTTCAATTCGGGCAAGGCATTGTGAGAATCAATTTCCGTATCTCCATGCCCAGGAAAATGCTTGCATACAGCCATAACTCCATTATCCTCCAGCCCTTTTGCATACATGACCACTTTATCGGCCACTCTTTTCGGATTGCTGCCAAACGAACGGAAATTTATTACCGGATTATTGGGATTATTGTCTACATCGGCGACCGGCGCAAAATTAACTTGCACACCTATTAAGCGACACTGACGTGCAACCTCCTTTCCATATTCATAAAGCAGTGAATCATTCTGTATGCATCCGAGCACACGATTATAAGGAAAAGAAGGGGTGTCTTTCAAACGCATACCCAGGCCCCATTCCCCATCAAAAGTCACCATCAAGGGAATTGATGCGTGAGCCTGAGCATAATTGACCATCTGCACCTGCTTGCGAAGTTCTCCACCGGTAAACAGCAATCCTCCTACTCCATAGTCATCAACCATTTTCCGTAAGACGTTCTTGCTGTATTGATTTGTGACCGGCTGAAGAGTATAAATGAACAACTGACCCACTTTCTGCTTCAGTGTCATCTTCTCCATTTGCCCATCAACCCATTTCCGGCAAGCTTCCGTGTCTTGTACCCTTCCCCAAAGAGCAGGCTCCTGTGCAGAAAGGCCAGTCCAAGCCAGACAACCACACAATATACACCACAAAATCCGTTTTTTCATTCTACCCTATTGTTTAATTCTTCTGCATCTTGACTATCATACGCCCTACAAATGCTGCACTTTTTCCCATCTGCTGCACAGGAACCTCTATTCCGTCAAGATTCTTATAAAATTCAGGTCCTTCAAAGAGAGAATGAGAGTGTCCGCCTAACACAATATCAATATTACGGGTATTCTCAACCAGCTCTATATCCGAGTAGGGTTCGCCCTTCCATCCCAGATGCGAAAGACAAATCACCAAATCACAATGTTCCTGATTCTTCAGCAAATCGGCCACACGCTGCCCTTCAGACACAGGATCTTCAAATTTTACATTCCCGTAATTGGCATGCGCCACCAGACCATCCAATTGTGGTCCCAGCCCGAACACACCGATACGTATTCCATCGCGTTCAATGACGGTATACTCTTTCACCAGACCTTCCAGCACGGTACCTGTCACGTCATAATTGGCACATACAATCGGGAATTTGGCCATCTTGAACAAACGGGCCATATTGTCCAAACCAAAATCAAACTCATGGTTTCCAATAGTACCTGCATCATATCCCATCTCATTCATCATCTTGATTTCTACTTCTCCCTTAAACAAATTATAATAAGGGCTTCCCTGAGAGAAATCACCAGAATCAAAAAGCAACATATCCTTGTGTTCCCGACGCTGTTCTTTCACAAAAGCCGCCCGGCGTAACACACCTGCCTTTCCGGCCAGCACCGTATCGGGGAAATAGGAGGCAAAAGGTTCGATACGACTATGCATATCGTTCGTATGGAATATATACAATTCCTTTACTGACTGTGCGGCCACTACACTCACCAGCAGACACACAAGACATAAACAATATATCTTTTTCATCTCTTTTCTATTTTTCAATTGGACGTACTCACGTTTATTCTTCCTTCTACCTGCGAAGTCACAAATTGTCCTTTCTGCTCACACTGCTTTACATATTCAAGTAACAAGTTGCGCAACAAAGCATCTTTCGGGAATATTTTAGAAGAAGCCCGACGAAATGCTTCCATCTTATCATTTCCCTCGGCCAGATAATCAATGGTGGCTATCGTATACGTTTTCTTTACATCAATCGGACGGCCATTTACCTTCGCATCCAGGAGATTTCCCTCCGCATCAATTTTCAAGGTAGCACCGCTAAGCCCTTCTCCATGTACAGAAGCTATTTGCTCGAACAGCTCCTTCAGGGTTGCTCCATCCATTGTCAATACACATAGAGCATTTTCAAAAGGAGCTATTTCATACACTGTTCCAAAAGTAATTTCACCTTCAGGCATCGCATTTCGGATACCCCCCATATTCATGACGGCTATGTCAGCCTGTTTACCGATAGCCCGAACCGCTGCCTGACGAAGCACATCGGCAATCAGATTAGACAACGGAGATTCCGGACGGTATGCGGTCAGGCTTTTTGCCGAATGTCCAATAACCGGTGACATAATACTATCGACTTTCTGCTGATAGAGTTTCAAGATATTCAATGCTTCGGCATCCGGCTTACTGTCGTAAACATCGGTAATGGCTACCCTTCCACCTTCTACGCCTGCCAGTGAATAGCCTGAGCTACAACCAGCCAGCAGCCATCCGGCCAACAAACCGGCAACTGCACTTTTTACAATTCCAACACTAAAATTATTCATAAAACAAGGTTTATTTGTTGTCAAAAATACAGAAAAAAGGAACATCCGCAAAAGAATGGTAAAAGCTATCCATAAGCCTTCTCATTTTTTAATAAAATACACAGAAAACATTTGGCTACTTCACAGAAAAACACTACCTTTGCCCCGCTTTCGCGCAATCGCTGTCAAAGAAGAGTTACTTGATATGTTGCGTTGTAACGATCAAACAATTAATAAACTAAGAAAAATGGATTTTATTAAAATTGCAGAAGAAGCATTTGCTACTGGAAAACAGCATCCTTCATTCAAAGCTGGTGACACTATTACCGTAGCATACCGTATCGTTGAAGGTAACAAGGAACGTGTACAGTTGTACCGTGGTGTTGTTATCAAAATCTCAGGACATGGTGAAAAGAAACGTTTCACTGTACGTAAAATGTCCGGAACTGTTGGTGTAGAACGTATTTTCCCTCTGGAATCTCCGGCTATCGACAGCATCACAGTTAACAAAGTGGGTAAAGTTCGCCGTGCTAAATTGTATTACCTGCGTGCTCTTACCGGTAAGAAAGCTAGAATTCAGGAAAAACGTGTTAACGCATAATTCCCCGAAAACTATTACTCCTTACACACATACAAAAAGAGGCTGTCTCAAAATGAGACGGCCTCTTTTGTGTTTGCAAAAAAATCGGGCAAGTCCTAACTTCGCTCAGTCAGAACTTGCCCTTCTCCCTAATTTTTTGTATCTTAGGGAATCAAGTAAGATATCCCAAAGATAATGTTT
>ERZ1027150.1927-NODE-1927-length-11949-cov-10.726417_pt1 | contig 11949 bp, 7 predicted proteins | sample MGYA00519276_ERZ1027150 | MGnify/ENA primary metagenome ERZ1027150 (study PRJEB26926, sample SAMN06164860) | human gut metagenome | biome: ENVO:00009003; feature: ENVO:2100002; material: ENVO:00002003 | host: Homo sapiens | place: USA | collected 2012 ... | reverse complement strand
AGATTAGCTGCAGTCTCGTGGGCTCGGAGATGTGTATAAGAGACAGATCTGTGACGATAAGAAAAGATCTGACAGAGTTGGAAAAAGGAAAGAAATTATATCGGAATCACGGCAAAGCCATTCTTATCAATCCATATACTACCAATCGTGATGTGAATGAAAAAGAAAAAATTTTCGTTGAAGAAAAAAAGGCTATTGGAATATGTGCGGCCAAATTAATTACTCCTAAAGACTCCATACTCATTGCATCCGGAACAACCCTGCATTATTTTGCAAGACAAATCCGCAACCTGGAACCTTTGACTGTAATCACTGCATCCCTCCAGGTTTCTGAGATTTTATTACAGCACCCCAATATCGATATCATACAGCTCGGTGGCCTGATACGGCACAGCAGCTTGTCCGTTATCTCAAAACATGCCGAGGTGATGCTGTCAAATTTTTCATGCAGCAAACTTTTTTTAGGTGTCGACGGAATAGACTTGGATTATGGCATCACGACTACCAACTTGATGGAGGCCAACCTGAATCAGGCGATGATGCAGACTGCCCAGAAAACAATTGTTTTAGCCGACTCCTCCAAGTTCGGGAAAAGAGGTTTCAGCAAAATATGTAATATGGAAGAGGTGGACCAGATAATCACTGACAGCCACGTTTCTCCATCTGTCAAAAAGAGAATCGAGGAAATGGGTATTGAGTTGACCATTGCAGAAGTTCCTTAATTAATTCTGCGCCCCAATGCATTAATCAGGCATCGGGGCTTTAATTTATAAAATACTGTCCTTCAATTATGAGCCGGAAATGCAGGACTTGCCAACAACGGATCTGAAAGAAGGTATCCAGTGTAATCCTTACTCAAGCATCAAACAAGAAATATATAGCACACTATGAAAAAAGTAAATCTTTTATTATCGGCCTTGTTTATCAGTCTGGCCAGTTTTGCCCAGGAATCATTATGGGGAGGACAAGATATCGTTTCTCCCGAAGTACATCCCGACAACACGGTGACTTTCCGCTTTCATGCTCCGAAAGCCGTTCAGGTGAAGGTGGCGGGCGACTTCCTGCCTACCTCAAAAATAGATACTCCTTTCGGCAAGGCAGATGCACCGGAAGAGGCCCTGCTAAAAGAGGGGGAAAACGGGGTTTGGGAATATACCACTCCCAAGCCATTGCCTTCGGAACTTTACAATTATTCGTTTATCGTGGACGGCCTGAAGGTAACTGACCCCAACAACGTATATGTAAGCCGTGACGTGGCATCCGTTTTCAATATCTTTATTGTCAAGGGAGAGCCGGGAGACTTGTACAGCGTAAACAAGGTTCCTCACGGTACCGTAACCAAACGCTGGTACCACAGCAATGCCTTAGGATATGACCGCCGGCTGACTGTCTATACTCCTGCTGGCTATGAAAACAGCAACAAACGTTATCCCGTACTGTATCTGCTTCATGGAATGGGCGGTGACGAGGAAGCATGGACTACCTTGGGTAGAACCGCACAGATCATGGATAATCTTATCGCACAAGGGAAAGCGGAACCGATGATCGTGGTCATGCCTAACGACAACGTAGACCAGGAAGCTGCACCGGGTGAATCTTCATTGGGAATGTATAAGCCCACCATGAGTCTTCCCAGGACAATGGAGGGAACGATGGAAACCACTTTCCCGGAAATCATTAACTTCATTGAAAAGAACTACCGGGTTGAAAAGAAAAAGTCAAGCCGTGCGATAGCCGGTCTTTCCATGGGAGGCTATCATTCGCTCCACATCTCCAAAGAATACCCGGACAAGTTTGACTATGTGGGACTTTTCTCGGCTGCAATACTTTCCGACAAGGGCAAAGACGCTGAGATTTACAAGAACATGGAAGAAAAACTGGCCAAGCAGTTTGATAATGCTCCCAAACTTTACTGGATTGCCATCGGCAAGACCGACTTTCTGTACGATACCAATGTGGAATACCGGAAATTACTCGACAAGCATCATTATAAATATGTATACAGAGAGAGTGATGGCGGACACATCTGGCGCAACTGGCGAATATATCTGTCCGAGTTTGCTACTATGATTTTCAAATAAGAGGATACGAAGCACCGTAATGCATTGAATTACGGTGCTTTTCTTTTTATTCTTATCCCAGAAAATGATTTTCCGAAACACCATATCACCCCTCAGCTAGTTGGCTGATTTTATTTTCGCCAGATAGGCCTTGGGAGCACATCCCTTGTACTTCCTGAAAGTCCGGATAAAATGCGGTACGTCATTGAAGCCCACTTCAAAACAGACATCAGCTACCGACGACCGGCTTTCCAGCAGCCGGGAGATGGCCATCTCAATCCGGTACTAGTTCAGGAAGGTAAAAAAGGTCTGACGGAAGCACTGACGGAAATAGACACAAAAACGGGTCTTGCTCATGCAGGCCATGTCGGCCACTTCCTCCAGGGTAATTCTGTGCATGTAGTTCTCCGTGATATATTTAATGACCTTACGTATCCGGTCTTCCTCCTCTGTAGCATCTGCCGCAAGCTGCCTGACCGCCACATGAGCCTCATCCGTCTTAGAGACACAGGCCTCTATAATTTTCACGAATGAAAACAGTCGCTCAGCCCCCTGCTGCCCGCTGACAGAGAGTATCTGTTCACCGATGTCTGCAGCAATGTCCCCGTTCCAGGTAATGGCCGCAGTCATATGACGCAGAGCATTACAGACTCTTTCCAATTCCTTGAAACCGGCCAGTTTCTCCAGCAGTGAGCTCTCAAAATGAAGGGTGGTGTTCGCTGTCAGGTTGCTCCCATCCTTGTTGACGGGTGCAAACACCCAGCAGTGCGGCACCATGGGAGGCACGATGGTCACCGTCCCCGGAGCGAAAGTATCCAAGGCATCTCCCGTGACCACCGTCCCGCTTCCTTTCTGTATCAGCGTAATCTCCCATTCCGGATGCTGGTGCAGCGGCATGACATCGGTTACCGGAACCTGATAGGAAGCACACCGGAAGGAAGTCTGCTCCTGAAAACTTACATATTCATAGGCTACTTTTCTTTTCATGGTTTCTGAAGTGAATGGAAATATCCGACAATATTACAAGAATTACAGGCAATTTAATGCTCAATATATACGCTACTTTTGTACAAAAGTATAAAAATTATGACTATGAAAAAGAAAATCCATCTTTTACTGTGTATGTGCGGTCTGCTGGGTACGGTTTCGGGACAGAATGTCAAGTACGTGGACCCTTTTATCGGCACTCAGGGGACGGGACATACCTTTCCGGGACCTTCCCTGCCTTTTGGTATGGTGCAACCGGGGCCCGACTGTAACAGCACCAGTTGGGATTATACCAGCGGGTATCAGTATGCCGACTCTACCCTGCTCGGATTCTCCCAAACACATTTGAGCGGTACCGGTATCGGGGAACTGGGGGATGTACTGCTGCTTCCCTTTGCCGACAATGAGAAGAAGGGCATCCTGAAGAAACATACGGAAAAGGCATCGGCCGGATATTACAGTGTGGAAAAGGCAGACGGAGTAAAGGCCGAACTGACCTGCACGCACCGGGTGGCCTTTCATCAGTACACTTTCCCGTCGGCAAATGCCAGTCTGCTGCTGGACTTCCAGCACGGCATCCGGTTTCTGACCGACAGCCTTGTCCTCCATTCCGATATTCAGATTAAAGACAAGCATACGATTACCGGCTACTGCCATACGAAGAACTGGGTGGAACGGAAGTATTTCTTTGTCATCAAATTTGATACTCCTTTCTCGAGCATGGAACAGTTGCCCTTGCAGACTAAAGAAAATGCACCGAAATACGTCGCACAGTTCAAACTGAAATCAAGGCAGCCGCAGTTGAAAGTGAAAGTGGCTCTCTCAACCACCGGAGTGGAAGGTGCAGAAAAGAACCTGCAGCAGGAGCTTCCGCACTGGGACTTCGAGGCTGTCCACAAGCAGGCTTCAGACCAGTGGAGCCGTTACCTTGACAAGATACAGATTGAGGCCGACGAAAAGCGCAAGAGAATATTCTACACCTGTATGTATCACCTGCTCCTGCAACCGTCCAACATCGCTGACGTAGACGGAAGGTACCGCGGAGTGGACGACAAGGTAAGTTGTGCGGAGCACAAGGCCTACTTCTCTACCCTCTCCAACTGGGATATCTACAGGGCTGCATTCCCATTGTTGCAGTTCATCGCGCCGGAGGTAATCGACCCCATTGTCCGCTCGATGATTGTCCACCATCAAAAGGCAGGCTTCCTGCCCATCTGGACGGCATGGGGAAAAGACAACTACTGCATGATCGGCAATCATGCAATTCCGATGATTGTATCGGCCTATCAGAATGGATTCAGCGGCTTCAATCCCGAAGAGGCCTTTGCGGCAATTCAGGAGACTTCGACTACCCCGCACATTCATTCCGACTGGGACACCTACCGGAAATACGGATATTATCCGTTCGACCTCATAAAGGATGAATCGGTTTCCAAGGCACTCGAAAACGGATACGACGACTGGTGCGTGGCCTTCATGGCCGAGAAGCTCCAGAAGAAGGAGGTCAGCGAAGAATTCTATCAAAGAGCCCGATTCTATGAAAACCTGTTCGACAGTGACTCCCGGCTCTTCAGGGGAAAGGATTCGAAAGGGAAATGGAGAACCGATTTCAATCCGTTCAAGGCCACTTCTCCAATGAACAATCCAGGAGATTATACAGAGGCCAATGCCTGGCAGTATTTCTGGACGCCGGCACAGCAGGATGTAGAGGGAATCACGAAACTGCTCGGAGGCAAAGCGCAGTTTACCAGACACCTGGATTACTTTTTCGCTACAGAGACAGAGAACCCGGACAAGTACCTGGGGCAGGAAGGGATGATCGGACTGTATGCGCACGGCAATGAGCCCTGCCATCATGTGGCTTACTTATACAAGTTTTCGGACAAACCCTGGAAGACGGATTTCTATGTCAATCAGATTGTCAACCGCTTCTACGGAGACCGGCCGGATGGAATCATCGGCAATGACGACTGCGGGCAGATGTCGGCCTGGTACATTTTCTCTACCCTGGGATTCTATCCCGTGAATCCGGCCAATGGGATTTTCGTACTGGGAGCCCCACAGGTGAAGCGTGCTTCCGTCAGCCTCGGTAACGGCCGTAAACTTATCATCGAGGCCGACGGACTCACCGCATCGCACATTTATGCAGGCGAAATAACTTACAACGGTATCAGAAAAGACAACAGCATCAATTTCAAAGAACTTATGGAAGGCGGAACATTACAATATAAAATGGAAAAGAGTCCGGTAGCGGCATGCTTTAAGCCGTTTCATTTTGGAAGCATCAAACCCCTCGGATGGCTTAAGGAACAAATGCAAATGGACATGGAGGGGGTACTGACACACTTGCCGGAACTGATTCCGGAGTTGATCAATGACCCTATCTATGGCAGCGGAAGGCTTTCTGCAGGCAGCAAGGCGAAGGACTTGGGAAACCATAAGGAGGGAGATGCGGAAGGAGAAGAGCAGTACAAATGGTGGAACTCGGAAACGCAGTCGAACTGGAGGGACGCGTACATCCGGAATGCCATCATGCTGAACGATACGGAAGCGATGAAACGCGTAGATGAATATGTCAGGGAAATCCTCGCTACCCAGGATGAGGACGGTTACCTGGGGATTTATACTCCTTCTTTACGATACCGTTTCGACAAAGAAAACGGAGAGCTATGGTCGAAGACCACCTTGCTGAGGGGACTGCTGGCTTATTACGAGGCTACCGGCAAACAGGAAGTATGGAAAGCGATTTGCCGGGCGGTAGACAATGTCATGGAAAAATGGCCGATCTACGGTTCTGCTCCGTTTGATGCCGGTACCGAATACAACGGAGGGGTGGCTCACGGACTGACATTTACGGACGTGCTGGACCGTATGTATCAGCTTACGGGCGACCGGAAGTACCTGGATTATGCGCTTTTCCTTTACCTGGATTATTCCAGTCATTTTTCTTCCGAATCTGATGCCCAACTGGGAAATATCCTGGATAAGGAATACAAGCTCAAGTGCCATGGGGTACATACGTATGAACACCTGCGTCCTCTTATCGTAGCGGCACAGACCACTACGGACGAAAAGATCATCAATGCCTTGAATCTGTACCTGGAGAGGATAGCGGCTGCCACCACTGTCACGGGTGGAGCCATCGGCGATGAATGGATTGGGGAACGGTGTGCCCATCCCTGCGATACCGGATATGAATTCTGCTCGCTCCACGAACTCCTCGACAGTTATTCCGTACTGCTGCAAAAGAAGGGAGAGGTAGCTGCGGCTGAGCGCATGGAAACCATCTTCTACAATGCCGCCTTGGGAATGCGGTTAAAAGACGGAAGCGGCATCGCTTACCTGAAGACAGATAATTCGTATGAGATGAGAGGTACGCGGAACGGACATCCGGAAGCCGACAGAAAGCAGACAAGGTACAAGTACTCGCCTGTTCATCAGGATGTGGCTGTCTGTTGTGTACCTAATTCGCTGAGAATTACGCCTTGCTTCATCCAGAAGGCATGGATGACGGACAACGAAGGCAACCTGGTATGTAATCTGTTGTTGCCTTGTGCACTGGAAACGGAGCATCGGGGCGGTAAGGTAAAGATAGAAATGCAGACCAGCTACCCTTTGTCCGACAGTATCCGCCTATTGGTCTATTGTGAAACGGACCAGAGAATCAAACTGAGGAAACCGGCGTGGGCCAAGGAGATAAAGGCTTCCAGGGAATATGCGACTGAAGGTGATTATCTGGTGTTCTCCTGCAAAGGCGGTTGCGCCGAGCAGATTGACCTGAAGCTGGTGACTGCTCCAAGAGTGATACAGGACCGGAACGGATTCCATTACTTTGCCTATGGAGCCGTTATCTATGCCTTGCACCATGAGGCTACAGAAGAAAAAGGCAGAGTATACGCAGAGAACTTCCATGACCGGTATTTCTACCCTGAAAAGAAACTGAAGCAGTACAAGTATCTCCCCAACCAGCGCATTGAGCGGATTGACGGAAAACTGGTTACCCGACTGTTTAATATAGACACACAGACAACAGAAACCGTCGAACTGAAACCAATGATGTATTCGGTATTGAGACAGGTAGCTTTCTGACGGCTTTAGTTCTCCGTATTTTTTTCACGGACTTCCGCCATGACAACCAAGGATTCGATTTGTCATGGCGAAAGCCATTTCTTCAATGTTTCAACAACCTGTCCAGAAAAAGAAAGCACACATTACAGTCTATCCAATTCCTTGAAATCCTGCTGATGTGACTGACTCTTTTCCTTTCCAAAACGATAGGTTATATTTACCTTTATCTGTCTTGATTCTCCCTTTCCCCAGTTCCATAGACGGAAACCTTCAAAAGCGGCATTGTTATCCCAGTTATTTGTCCAGAACAGGTCGGTTAGAGATAGGTTTACCGACAAACGTTTTTTAAAGAATGTTCTTCCGGCAGCCATGTCAACATAACCGCTGGAGTGCATGATTTCGTTAGCTCCCCCCTGTCGTCTAGTCGCATACGAACCGTTCAGTTCCAGCTGTAAATTCCAAGGAAGACGGAAAGTGTTCATCAAAGTAAAAATACCGGCTACCGAACCTTTTCTGAATGTACGGTATGTATCAAAAGCAATATCTTTATACGTATAATACCCGACCAAATTCAGGTTCATTTCCCACCAGGGGAAGGGAGTAAGACTTTGGTTACATGTAAGTGAAAACTGCTGTTCCGTACCAATGTTTTTAGGAGTCATAATTACCTTATCAGTCGACAAGGTATCGGTTATCTGCGCTTTATAATCTTTCATATAAGTATATGCAGCTGTGAGTGAAGTACTTTTATGACTATATGCCACTGTCAAGCGATGGGTTTTCTGAGGCATCAGGAAAGGATTCCCTTTCCAGTACGACAGTTCATCCAGCAAATATTCAAAAGGATTCAGATCCTGATATGCAGGGCGGTCAATGCGGCTGCCATAACCGATAGACAGCGATTGATCGTCTTTTATCTGATAATTCAAACTAACAGAAGGAAAACAGTTAAAATAACTGTGACGATTGTATTTGTTGTCCAAGCCATTTACCGCATGCAACTGTCCCTCCGACCAGGTCTGCTCTCCCCGCAGTCCCAATTCCATACGAAAACGAGGACCTAGTGGCCACTCATACAGTAAATAAGCAGCCAAAATCTGCTCTTTATACACAAAATTATTAGATTGGGTAACATCCATCATTTCACCGTAATCCGTAATCTCAGAAAAGCGATAACCATTGTCTGCATTCACATCCGAATATTTCACTCCTGCTTTCAACTCTCCATTCCCCCATTTATGCTGCTGCTGATAAGCCAAGGCATAGATATGAATGTTTCTTCGATTTTTGGAACGATAAAGATAATCATTCAGAACCTCCCCCTCCGGTGTCACATAAGTATTGGGCTGTAAATTACCTGAACCACCGTCAAACCATGCGTAATTGGCATCTATAGTATATTTTACTCCTTCTTTCGGAGTGGACACATAATAAAGACCGGCTCCATAACGATTCGCCCGTTGCTCATAATAGTCATTCCGGGCATAAAGAACTTGCTCCAGTTCATGATGTACGGCATCTCTGATTTCCGTGGTAGTCACAGTCTGTCCAGGACCAAAAAGCGTATTTACAGTCAACTGACCACCAATCAGGTTCCGCTCATTGAACTTATATTCCATCTCCAAATTTCCGGAAAAAGTCTTTCTTTTATCCGTATCGGCCGTCGGGCTATAATATTCTTTTCCTGACTGAATCCGACGCATTCCATAATCCAAATCGTAATATCCCAATTGATGACGGTAATTTCCCATCAGACTGAAACGGTTCCGGTTATAACCAAATGCCATTTCGGTATTCTGACGGATATTATTCCAGTAAGATAGTCCATTGTTCATGGAAAAAGAATACCCTTCGGCATGATATTTCTGAGTATGAATATTGATAATTCCGCCGGAACCTGCAGCATCGTATTGTGCAGAAGGATTATTGATAATCTCAACCGACTTTACCGAAGCGGATGACATGGACCGAAGCAAGGCAATCACCTCTTCCTGCTGCATATAGGTAGGCTTTCCATCAAGAATTATCAGAACCCCACTACGACCTCCAATACTGACTTTATCGTTTCCGTCAACAAGCACACCGGGGGTCTTCCTAAGAATATCCAAGGCTGTACCTCCAGCCAGTATTCCACTGTTTTTCGGGAAGAAGACAGTGTTGCCGTTTATCACACGCACGGAAGGATGCTGCTTTTCACCTATTATGAGGACGTTATCTAACAGAATATTGGCAGACTGAAGATGAATACGTACGGCAGTATCTTTTTCAAGGTTAAAGGGTTCGCTTAAATAAGGATTATACCCCAAGCAACTGACATACAACTGTACTTTTCCTGCAGCTTTAAGACTGAAGCGTCCTTGTGCCGAAGTAATGGTCTGACTCATAGGAAATCCATCTTCTTGCTTCAAGACACTGACGACTGCTGCTTCTACTGGCTGATATAAAGAATCCGTTACAATACCCGACAGACTACATTCCACTACTTTCGTTCCTTTTTTAGCCTCAGCTTTCCGAATCACGTACGTATTTTCACGTACCTTTCTATAAATCAAAGGTTTATCTGAAAGAAGAACTGCCATGGCCTGCTCAAATGAACAGCTATCCAATTTACAGGTCACCTGATAGGATTCGATATCCCTGTAGTCAAATAAAATATGAATTCCACTTTTAGCTTCGATACTTTTCAAAGCATCTGCCAAACCGGCCTGCTGTAATACCACACTCATGGTTTCTACCGTTTGCGCCAAAAGAATCTGCGTTCCACACAGAAAAACGCAGAGAACTTGTACCAATTTTGATTTCATAAGGTCATTTTTAATAAGTATTTATTATAAATACGAATGACACCCAAAACGGGTACTCTTTTTTACATTATTTTCCAACAATCACTGCATTATTTTCCAGTATAATCGGAGTTTTACTGATATAATTCAACAATTCAATAATTGAAGAAAGTGACTCGTTCCGCAGTGCCTTAAAATGCAAACGGCTGTTCATGCTATCCTTATTCCGGAAAATTATGTTTACATTATACCATCTCCCCAATTCACACAGTACTTCTACTAGCGGCTGATTGTCGAAATAAAAAACTCCCCCAGTCCAGGCAACAAAATCACCGATATGTGAAATTTTCTTCATACATAACTTATCCTTGTCCTTGCCGGTAAGTTGTATCTGCTCTCCTGGACTGATAAACAGACTGTCTGTCTGATGCAAAGAAAAGACCTGCAGGGAGCCGGAAAGCAAGGTAATCTTCTCTGCTTCAGTAGTGTAGTTTCTCATATTGAATGTTGTGCCCAACACTCTGACATTCAATCGTTCGGAACGCACCGTAAATGGATGAACAGTATCTTTGGCCACATCAAACAGTCCTTCTCCTTTCAGTGTTACCATACGCTCACAACGGGCAAACTGTGCACTGTCATATATAAGTTCACTGTCTGCATTCAACGTAACCAACGTACTATCAGGGAGCTTAAGCTGTTTTTGCATTCCCCTCGGAACATATATTGACGTAATTCCATTTACCGTTTCTTGCCTGACGGTCTGTGAGGCTGTGACTGCTTCAAACACAGTTAACTCTTCACGCTGTATTCCAAAACTATTTATAATAAAAGCCAGCACTACACAAGCTACAGCAGTAAGACCGACAACCAATGGAATTACCGATTTTTTTCTGTGGCGATTTGCAAAAGCTTTCCACTCTTCATTCACATCAGGAGCCGGAACATGCCGACGGGCCAAAGCCTCCTTGGCTGCCAATATAGCACGTGCGTTATTCAGACATTCTTTATCCGAAAACAGCTGTTTCAGTTCTTCCGGAGTAAAGCCAGAAGGATTCTCAAGCGCTTCCAACACACGGTCTAATCTATTTTCTGAATCTATTTTCAACATACCAATCGATATTTAATGTGTTATGAACCCGACTCAGGACAAATCTTCCCAATTATTTTCAAATTCATTCCGAATCAGACGTAATACTTTCATTATATGCTTCTTTACCCCGCTGCTACTGATTTGATATTCTTGAGCAACCTCCGTATATTTCTTATGACCAAAATAACATTTCATGAAGATTCCTTTCGTCGGCTCCTTTAAACCATCAATGATTTTCTCTATACAGGACATCCGGTATTCATACAGATTAAAATCATCTGGAGAATCTTCTGTTATCCAATCATAAATTTCAGCAAATTGCTGCTCTATTTTTTTATGACGCATATAATCAATGCATCTGTTCCGAATCAGGGTATAGAGATAAGAAGACAAAGTATCAGCTTTGAGTTCATCACGTTGTAGCCAGAGTTTTTCAAAGACATCGTTAACCAGGTCTTTTGAGACTTCTTCATCTGCGATAAACTGAAAGCAATAATAATATAAACGAGAGTAATAGGTCTTATACACCTCTTCAAAACCCTCTTTGGATAACTTCCTGTTTTTATTATGAAAGTGGAAAATTGCCATGAAACAAAAATAAGTAAAAAAATAAAATATTTCATAAACTTCAACTATTCTTCCAGCCTGTTACTATCTACAAATTTACCAAACTTAAAAACTGGCAGTTGCACCCCTACGTTATAAAACACATAAAAAATTTAGTAGAATTATCCAAACTTATACATTTTTCATTAGAGTAAAAACCGATGTTGTTTTTTACATTAATTAACCCGCAAATAAAGAAAATAGAGCTATCACACAATTTTATCATTTAAATCTTTTATAAGTATATTAAATATTAAATCATCCATTTTTGATATAAAAAACCGAAGGAATTACAACATTATAGAACCTGTCTCTTATACACATCTCCGAGCCCACGAGACTGCAGCTAATC
>ERZ1027150.1913-NODE-1913-length-11999-cov-6.461738_pt1 | contig 11999 bp, 10 predicted proteins | sample MGYA00519276_ERZ1027150 | MGnify/ENA primary metagenome ERZ1027150 (study PRJEB26926, sample SAMN06164860) | human gut metagenome | biome: ENVO:00009003; feature: ENVO:2100002; material: ENVO:00002003 | host: Homo sapiens | place: USA | collected 2012 ... | reverse complement strand
ATAAAGCAGGAACGCAAAGAATAGAAACCGATAGATTGATACTTCGAAGATTCAGCTTAGAGGATGCAGAGGATATGTATGCAAATTGGGCATCTGATCCCGAAGTCGCGAGATTCCTGACATGGCCGACGCATTCGAGCGTTGAAGTGACAAAGAGCCTTCTTGCCGATTGGATACCCGGATATGAAGATGGCGGATACTTTAATTGGGTTATGGAGTATAAAGAAACAGGAAAAGCTATTGGTAATATTTCTGTTGTAAAGCTTAATGAGAATACAAAGGCTGCTGATATGGGTTATTGTATGAGCCGGGCGTACTGGGGGCAGGGATTAATGCCTGAAGCATTAAATGCCGTGATGGATTATCTTTTTGATGTTGTCGGACTAAATCGTATTGCCGCCTGTCATGATGCAAACAATCCAAAATCAGGACGCGTTATGGAAAAAGCCGGAATGAAACGGGAAGGTATTCTTAGAGCTGCCGGAAAGAACAACCTCGGAATCCATGACGAGGTGTGGTATGCGATGATCCGAAATGACAGGAAGAAATGAAGAATCGATTTTTTGTTACAGAAAAACAATGAACAAATTTCACTTTGCCGAGGCAATGAAGTCGATCCGAGTGCCTTGACTTAGCCGCTCGACGGCATATTCCTGACGGGGAGCGTGTGCGGGCAGCGTGAATATGCTTCTTTTTATTCACACCAAAGAAGAATACAAAACAGCAGACAGAATCGTAAAAAGATGTTCGCGATAAGCTCAAAATCCGGCCGACACACAAAACCGCATAAAAGACGGGCACCGGTTTCACGGTGCCCGTAGTTTTATCTTGTCTCATCCATCCAATCGGACAGGCGCGTCATGCTTTTTTCGCTGCCGACAGCATAGAGAATATCGCCCTCACGGAACATATAATCGGGATGCACATTGTCTGTCAAATTTCCGTTGTTTTCTATAGCGATTATGTTTACTCCGAACCTTCCCCGCATATCGGCGGACATTATCGTCATTCCGACGATCTTACGCGGAACTTCAAGCTTAAGGAGATTCAGCTTTCGGCTCAGCTGAACAAAGTCCAGCATATTGGGAGTTTCCAGTTTGTGGGCGAGTCTGACTGCCATATCCCTCTCGGGGTAGACGACTTCTGCGCCGAGCTTCTTGAGTATCTCGCCCTGCTCGGCGCTCGCGGCCTTTGATATGACCGTCGGCACGCCGAGAGAGACAACGTTGAGAGTAGTCAGAATCGAAGTGTCCATCTTTTCTCCGATGCAGACCACCACGACGTCGCAGTTTTGTATTCCGGTCTCCGAAAGCGTCTTTTTGTCGAAGCTGTTGACCACAAAGGCGTTCTCCGTGTATTCGCGCATCTCGCGCACCTTTTCCTCGTTTCCGTCGATTACGAGCGGCTCCGCGCCCGATTTCGCAAGCTCCACAGCCAGAGCAGAGCCGAAGCGCCCGAGTCCGATTATTCCGTAAGATTTGCTGTCGCTTTTTGATTTTTTAAACATCTTTGTCCTCCGTTCTCAGCCTATGGCTATGTTTCCGTCGGGATATTTTATTCGATCTCCGTTTGTGAAGTACCAGAGAGTCGCTATTGTAAGCGGCCCCAAGCGGCCGATATACATCATGACTATTGATGTAAGCTTGCTCGCGGTGCAGAGTCCCGTGGTTATCCCGGTAGTGAGTCCCACCGTGCCGAACGCGCTCGTCATCTCGAACAAGGCATCCCTTATTGCTATATCCGGCTCAAAGGCGCAGAGCATAAACGTTCCCACTGCTATCACACTTATACCCATGACCGCTATGACCGACGCTTTGCGGAACACACCGTGCGGCACAGAATAGTGAAAAGCCTTTCCCGAGGTGTTTGTTGCGGCGGTCTTTATGCCCTGTATCAGCGCAAACAGCGTGCTCGTCTTTATTCCGCCGCCGGTGGAGCCTGGCGACGCGCCGACGAACATTAAAAAGATCATAGCGAGCAGTCCCGCGTTTGAAAATTCGCCGAGCGAATATGTCGAGAAGCCCGCCGTCCTCGCGGTCACGCTGTTGAAAAGGGCTCCTATCCACGGCATATCCTCGGTAATTCTGAAAATCACCGCGCCGCCGACCGTCAGCGCGACGCTCATCGTGAGCACTACTTTTGTGTGCATGGAAAATCTGCGCCAGCGAAATCGCTTTTCGACAATCTCGCGGATAACGAGAAAGCCGATTCCGCCGAAGAATATCAAAAAGCAGGTCACGAGATTTAAGAACACATCCTCTTTGTAGGCGGAGAGGCTTTGGAAGTTTCCGAGGATGTCGAAGCCGGAGTTGTTGAACGCGGCGACGGAGTGAAAAAGGCTTATTCCGAGAGCTTTGAGCGGCGGGTAATCGCGCACGAAAACAATGAAGCTCAGTGCCGCACCGACGAGCTCAAATGCCGCCGTAGTCAAAAACACGCTTTTTATAAATTTTACTATTCCCTTGCCTGAGTCGAGATTCATCGCATCGCGCAGAACTCTGCGCCCCTTGAGATTTATCCTCTTTCCGACCGCTAAGATAACGCCCGCACCAATTGACGCGACTCCGAGTCCGCCTATCTGTATCAGTGTCGCAACAACGAACTGACCGAACGCGGTGAACGTGTCCCCTATATCGACGGTCACGAGTCCCGTCACGCAGACGGCGCTCGCCGAAGTGTAAAGCGCGTCTATGTATTTTAAGTCTACGCCGTTTTGCACGCTGCACGGCAGCATCAGCAGACCCGAGCCTATAAATATCGCGGCTGCAAAACCGAGCGCAATTATTCTTGCAGGCGACATTCTTTTTAACAGCTTTCTCATAATTCACCTCGTATCCCGTAAAAAAGACCTTCGGCAGAATCGGTCTGCCAAAGGTCTTGCTTCATTCACGGCCAACGCCGCCAATGTCCGCTGCCAGCACAGCTCCTGTGTGGTTGGTGACAGGCGGATGGACATACCATAGCTACTCCCCATTGGTTGTGACTTAATTATATCCCTTTGCGGGCGAAAGTCAATATATTTATGAAAAAATTATCCGACATTAAAGGCAGAAAAGGTCTGCCGAGCTAATCGACAGACCCATGTCTTTATGAAATTCCTATTAATAAACGAAAGTGTACTGCTGCTGCCATGTGCCGGTGAAGTCGGCGTCGATGGAGATGCCCTTCTTGAGCTTGCAGACAACGTTTGCGGGCTCGCTGACGTTGATGCTCGCAAGAGTGCCGTTCGCGTTGAGCACGAAAGTGAATGTGCCGCTCTGATAGTTGACCTTGGTGCTGACAGGCTCAAACGGTCCGAAGGAATCCTTCGTCAGCGAGAGAGTGTCGAAGCAGGAGCCGTGGTACTTGGGAACATATGTAAGTCCCTCGCCGCTCTCGGTAACGAGAGTGATGCTGACCTTCCAGCCGCTGCCCTGCTTGACGCAGGAAGCAGACTTGACGCCTGCGGGATCAACTTTATAGGAAGCGCGCTTTGCCGCGGGCAGGAAGCTTGCAAGAGTTGTGCCGTCGGAAGCCTTGCCGCCGTTGAAGGTCTTGTTGTCGGTCTTCGGATAGTCGTTGGGAAGCAGGGGCTCTGCGATGTTCGCTATAGCCGAACCGCCGGTGATGCTGTTGATCTTCGAGGTAGTGCCCTGGACTCTCTTGACAGAGACCTTGCCGGTGTAGCTCTTCATAGCCGAAGCGTACTTGTTGAAGAACGCAACGATCTCAGCCTTGCTGCCGTTGACGGGAGCCTTTATCTCCGCTGCGGGCTTGTTGCCCTGCTGGCCGCCCTGAGAACCGCCCTGCTGACCCTGTGTGGCCGCCTCGCTGCCGCCCTCGGAGGGTGCGACTGCCGTGCTGTCGTCAGCGGTGCTCTCTGCCGCGTTGCTCTCCGCGTCGCCCGTCTGGGTGTCCTGAACGTCTGCGTTCGCGTCCTGCGAGCTCTCAGCCGTTGTGTCGTTCTTGTCGTCCTTGCCCTTACATGCCGCAAATGCAAATATCATTATCAGCGCGAGCAGGATAGCAATAATTCTCTTCATAGTTTGTCTCCTTTCATCTTTCGGCAGAGCATCCTCTGCCATGCTACGATTCAAGTTTACTTTATGTTTATTCGTTTGTCAAGAGAATAAACTTTATTTTATATTTCCATAATTTCCATAATTTTTTATCGATTTTTGTGCACTATATATTATATTCGTTCTTTATACAATATATAAATATAATAATTCGCCGCATTCCGGGCACACTATACAGCGAAAAAGAACAGAAAGGGTGCATAAAATGAGCAAAGACACACTTGAGCTGCTGCGAGAATGCGACAGCGGAATAAAGATGGCGGTCGGCAGCATTGACGAAGTGAGCGGACACATAAAGGACGAGGATCTCAAAAACCTGCTCGAAAAGAGCAAGGAGGAGCACAGCCAGCTCGGCGGCACGATAAAAGAACAGCTGGCATCGCTCGGCGACGACGGCAAAGACCCGGGGATAATGGCGAAGAGCATGTCGTGGATAAAAACTAATGTCAAGCTCGGCATGAACGACTCGGACAGGACGGTCGCAGGGCTGATGACCGACGGGTGCGACATGGGCATAAAGAGCCTGACCCGCTACCTCAATGAATATAAGGGCGCGGACGGCGCTTCGCGCAGCACGGCGCGCCGCCTAATCAGGATAGAAGAGGATCTTCTCAGCGGACTCAGACCGTATCTGTGATATATTTATTTGCAGGACGGCAGCATTATTTTATAAAATCACGCCCACCGCGGCGCTTCGGACGAAGCTGCTGCGATGGGCTTTTTTAGTTCAGTCAGATATTGACGCCGCTCTCTTTAAAGCAAATCTTTTTGTTATCGAGGTCGATTTGATATTCAATTCCGAGGGGGAGCAGCCCCATGGGAGCCGCATGACCGATGTTTACATTGTAGATTATCCCCAAGTGTTCGCAATTGAACTCTTTGACTATCTTTTTGTATACTTTTTTATACTCTTCATAGTACACCTCGTCCTGCGGCTTGCCGACGATAATGCCGTTTATCTTCTGCAATATGCCCTGAGCTCCCAAATTTCTCAGATAGTATAAAATATAATCCGGCTTCGCTTTGTCCTCGCTCGTTTCAATAAGCAGTATTTTTTCTTTCCACTCGGAAGTATCCGGCCAGATCTCCGTGCCTGTGATTATCGGAAAAACATCGATGCATCCTCCGATCAGTTCGCCGGAAATTATGCCGGAGCCGTTTATGACTTCATAGCCGTGCTCATCTTCACGCAGCTTTTTCAGATGGTTTATATTCTTCTCTTCCCAGTTCACAAAATCATCCGACCAATATTTGCTGGGCTTCACTTCATAGCCCGCTGTGTCTTTGAACAATATGTTCTCTACCGCCTCTTTAGTGTAGTCGAACATCTTCACATATTCGCCGAACTCGCACATAACGGACGGGCCGTAATAAGAAACTATACCCGCTTTTCTCATCACGAAATGGCTCACAGTCGTGTCCGAATAGCCCATGAATATCTTGGGATTGTCATGTATAACATCGTAGTCTATATATGGCAGAAGCCTTATCGAGTCGCTTCCGCCGATGGCGCAGAAGATGCCCTTTATTGACTTGTCGCAAAAGGCTTCCATTAAATCCTGCGCTCTCAGCTCCGGATGGTTATACACAAAATCGGTTCCCTTGAGGGCGTTTGGCATGGTGACCACGGTCAAGCCGAAGTCTTTTTCGAGCCTATCTTTTGCGATATAGTATTTGTGGATCAGCCCTGCGTCGCCGAGCCCGCCCCACGACAGGCTGACGATGGCAATTTTATCGCCTTTTTTCAGCGCGTTCGGTTTTATCATTTTCTCATCTCCCGCAGAAATTGCCGGGTATATTTTCGGCGATGTTTAAATTATTTTCTGTGTGATTCAATTATAATATAGTTTAAATCATTCCGCAACCCGAAAACATTTATACGCTGCAAATTAAAAAACGGCACTCCCGATTGAGAGTGTCGCTATGTATTTTAATTATTTGAGCATGCCGTGCTCTTTTGCATATTCGTAATATGCCTCGATGCTGCGTCTTCTCGCCTCGTTGACGCTCGAACCGGTTCTGGTGACGGTCGTCATCGGGATGCCCTGCAGGCTGACGAGATACTTTGCGCTCGCGTTGAAGCCGCTGTCGATAGCGTTGTCGAGCAGGATTATCTCGTTGAAAGTCTCTCTCGCCTTGGCTATGTCCTTCTCGACGAAGAACTCGTCATACATCTTGCGGAACAGATTTGCGCCGCAGGAGGTCGGGGTTGCGCACACGCCGCGCGCGCCCGCCATATATGCATCAAACAGCAGCGGGATGTTCGCCTGAAGCACTGCCGAATCGCCCTGAACGGCTATCTTGTCTTTTATGCCCGCCATGGTGCAGGTGGTATCCTTTATTCCGTGAAATCTGCCTGTCTTTACAAGCTCGCCGTATGCCTTGCCGGACATATTGCACGGCTGCATTCCGGGGAACTCATAGAGAATTATGGGCAGAGAGGTATATTCCGCAAGCTCGCTGAGATATCCTACAAGCCTCTCGTCGTTGTCGGCATAGCCTTTGGAGACGAAAACAAGTCCGTCGACTCCGGTCTGCTCCATGCGCTTGACCTCTTCGACCTGCATATGCCATGCAGGCTCAAGGTTTGCGGTGGCTATAACCTCCGTATCGCCGGAGTACTTTGCGGCGATTGTCGCGCACTTGACTCTCTCCTCGGGAGTGAGCGTCGTCATCTCGGAGCTTCCGCAGACGGAGAACAGATGATGGGTTCCTCTCTCGACCTGCCACTCGACATACTGCGCGTAGACATCGTAATCTATCGACTTATCCTCTTTGAACGGGGTGAGCAGGAGGGAATAAACTCCCCTGTAGCTCTCGGGCTTATCAGTAAACATTGTTTCCACCTTCCGGATATTGTTTTTTCCAACGCTGATATCTTACTCCACAATGTACAAAAATGCAATAGAAAAAGGCTAATTGTTGCATTTGCTCTTGAAAAACCTACGGATTTCGATATAATTATTATTGATATTTACGCCGCCCGATGCGGCTTCGATTTTTTTACAAAAGGAGCAGATAAATGAAAAAACGCAGCATGGTATGCCGACTCGGGAAGTTTCCCCAGCTGACTAGAACGGTATTCACCTCCGCCGACGGTCTCGCGTCGGACAACATAACCGCGCTCTGCTACGGCGCGGACAACTGCCTCTATGTCGGAACGGACAGAGGTCTTTCAAAGATAGATGGAAAGAAAATAACCACGGTCGATATCGGCATTGAAAACGCGCCGATATCCATGCTCTTCTGCGCAAACGACGGGCATATCTTCGTCGGCACGGGCAAGAGCGTAATCGAGCTCAGCGGCAAAAAAATTATAGCGTCCCGCGAGTTCTCGTCCGATGCCGTCGCAATGAAGCAGGACTGCGACAACGTCACATGGATTCTCACAAAGACCGTTCTCTACCGCTTCCCGCAGGGGGCTAAAGAATTCGATCTTAAAATCGGCGTGCCCGGCAGGGGCAGCTGCATCGCCGTTTTCGGCAACAACAAAGTCTATGTCGGAACCGAGAGCGACGGTCTCCACGCGCTCGTCGGCAAGAGATGGCACTGGTCGGAGCTCATGGAGGGCGTGACCGGAATACTCAGCAACAACATATCCTGCCTCGACATTGACCCCGCGGGCGATGTCTGGATAGGCACGGACAAGGGCGTCTGCGTCTACGACGACAACAGCTACTGGCTCGACAATTCGAAGATAACCGGTCTGCCCAATGGCGAGATAACCGGCATGGTGACCGACAGCGAGGGCAGAAGATACTTCACGACCTCCTGCGGTCTCATAATCCTCCACAACGGCAAGCTCTCATATTACGGCTACAAGCGCTGGCTGCCCGACATGCACGCGACCGGCATCGTCCTCTCGCCCGACGGCAGCTTCTGCGTCTCCACCGCCTCCGGCGGCATCAGCGTTTTCAAGACTGAGATGATGACGCTCGAAGAGAAGGCAAAGAGACTTCGCGCATTCAGCGAAAAATACAACGTCCGCAAGGATGGCTTCGTGCTCGAGCGCGCACTTGAGCATGAGGGCGTTGTGTCCGAAAATGAAGGCTATGTCTGCACCGGCGACAACGACGGACTCTGGACGGGGCTTTATCTCGGCGCGCTGTGCTTTGAATACGCCTGCACAAAGGACCCGGAGGTTCGCGCCGCGGCTCACCGCTCGCTGCTCGCGATGATAAAGCTCACCGAGATAACGGGCATTGAGGGCTTCACCGCCCGCTCGATAAGATACATCGACGAAGCCGGCTACGGCACGGGCGTGCGCCACGAATGGCACCACACCGCCGACAAGGACGGCAACGAGCTCGAGTGGCTCGGCGAGACTTCGTCCGACGAGATGGTCGGTCATTTCTACGCATACTCGAACTACTTCGATCTCGTCGCGGACGATGAGGAGAAGAAGCTGATAGCCTCCGTTGTCAAAAAGATTCTCGACCATATTCTCGACAACAAATTCAGACTCGTTGACACCGACGGCGTGCCGACCACATGGGCAAACTGGGACCCCGATCTGCTCAACAACGACCACAAGTGGATATACGAAAAAGGCACGAACTCGCTTCAGATTCTGACCTTCCTCAAGGCGGGATATCATATCACCGGCGATAAGAGATACGAAGATGCGTTTGAATATCTCATCAGGGACAAGCACTTCGCCATGAACCTCATGCAGTACAAAATCCTTGACGGCCACCTGCTCCACATTGATGACAACCACGATTTCCTCATGATATCGCTGCTCATGCGCTATGTTGACGACCCGAAGCTGCGTTCCGTGTTCGCCATGGGTCTGACGCATCACTGGGACGACGAAAAGGCGGAGCACAATGCGTTCTTCAACTTCGTCTACGGCGCATGCACGGGCGAGCAGTGCGACATTGAGACTTCCGTAGACGAGCTTGCGGACTACCCGATGGATCAAATTCTCTGGACGCTCTACAACAGCTGGCGCGATCTCGACTGGGATATGCGCCCGACGGAGGTCGGCATGATCCCGCAGCTCTATCACCCGCTCCCGGCGCACGAGAGACGCATTAACAGCTGCGACAGCAACCGTTTCATCGCGGACTCCGGCATCGCCGGCGAAGCCGAGCGCCTGTTCACGAAATCGGACGACCCGACGGCGTTTACGATGTTCCCCGGCACGGGCGACGACCACGGAATGTACCTCATGGCGTGCACGAACTACACCCACCCCTACTGGTTCGCGCGCTACTACGGACTAATCGAAGAGGCGGAATAAAATATAAAACAAAGCAAAAATCCTACCCGGGATGGGTAGGATTTTTTGTTGCAAGTAAAAGTGAGCAGTGGAAAGGCTCGCGATATCAGCGGATATCATTCGCACGCGAAATCTGCGCAATTTTATTTTTTCTCAAAACTCACGGACTTTTCTTTCATCGAGATTTTCCCGACCTGGTAGCCGTAGTTTGTAAGCTCCTTTTTGAAGTTCAGAAACGAGTGGTCTATCGACACGCCGGCGATATTTTGTATTTCATCAAAAGTGAGCTTCAGCGACTGTTTACCGCTGTTTTTGACATATTCCCAAAGTGCGTTGTATTTGCTCATTTTTGCCGCCTCATTATCCGTCAATATAGCTGTTCCTCTTTTCGAGCACCCACGGGATATCCGCATCGAAGTCGAGCTGAATAACTGGAAGAGGAAAATCCGGCTCCGGCATGTCGATACGGTCGCTGAACGAAACGCCAAAATTCGGCGAGAGCGGATATGTTGCTTTTCCGTCCCAACAGGCTGTAGAGTCGCTTGTCGGTTTCCACGCGCTTTTGCCGCTGAGCAAAGTTCCGCAGATGTGGCAAAAGCCGCCGTAGTACAGCGTGTTTTCGTCTTTGGCGCAATAGACATAACATTCGCAGATTTTTTTCATGTCAACGCCGAGCGCGGAGAAAAAGTCCCGGATATTCTGCGGAAGTTTGTCGACGGCTCTCTCGAAGTTAAGACACCCGTCGCATTGGCACCCCTCGCTGACCGTTTTGGCGCGGTCATAGAACTGCCGTGTCTTTTCAACATCAACATCGATTTTGTATTCGCCGAATTGAAATATCAAGTTTTGCACCTCCGATATGAGCGGTTTCTTTGATTATATCAGCAAAGCGCGGAAAAATCCACCTGGATATGCAAAAAGGGCGCAGTTTGCACTGCGTCCTTTTTTCTGTTCTGTTGTGCTTATCAGCTGTGCTTTTTGCCCTTTTGCTGATTCGCGCTGTGGCAGGAGCCTGCCATAGCACAGTGGGCACAGTTGCAGCCGCAGGAGGATTTGCCTTTTTTCTTATTTTTTACGAGGCTGAATATTATCAGCGCCACGATAACGGCAAGCACAAGGCATATTATAATGGTTGCAATATTCTTTGATAACCACGCAAGCATTTCGGAAGACTCCTTTCACAGCATATAGCTTGGTTTATTTTGTGACCTTTACATCGGATGCGAGCTTTGTGGCCTCTTTGTAGGGGCGCACGAGCATGAAGATTATCAGGGCGAGGAACGCGAACGCGAACACAAGGCTTACGATATCAACTGCGCCGTGGATGTTGCCGGTGAAGAGGTTGCCGAACTGATTTATCATAAGGGAGATAACATAGGCGAAGCCGCACTGATAGCCGATTGCGAACCAGGTCCACTTTGCGCTGTTCATCTCACGCTTGATAGCGCCGATAGCTGCGAAGCAGGGAGCGCACAGAAGGTTGAAGACGAGGAACGAATAGGCGGTCAGACCGGTGAACGCCTTTGCAAGGGTTGCATAAACGTTGCCCTCTGCGCCATAGAGGATGCCCATCGTACCGACGATGTTCTCCTTTGCGACAAGTCCGGTGATTGAAGCGACGGTAGCCTGCCAGTTGCCCCAGCCGAGCGGAACGAAGATCCAGGCGATAGCCGAGCCGACCTTTGCGAGCAGGGACTGATCAAGCTGATCCTCTGCAAGCATTCCGAAGTGGCCGTCTACGAAGCCGAAGTAAGAGGTGAACCAGACAACGATAGTTGAAAGAAGGATGATTGTACCTGCCTTCTTGATGAAGGACCAGCCGCGCTCCCACATGGAGCGGAGGACATTCTTGAGGGTCGGCCAGTGATAGGCGGGAAGCTCCATAACGAACGGAGCGGGATCGCCGGAGAACATCTTGGTCTTCTTGAGCATGATGCCCGAGCAGATGATAGCCGCCATGCCGATGAAGTAAGCGGAGGTCGATACCAGAGCGGAGCCGCCGAAGAGCGCGCCTGCGATCATGGCGATGAACGGTACCTTAGCGCCGCAGGGGATGAATGTTGTTGTCATTATGGTCATACGGCGGTCGCGCTCATTTTCAATGGTACGCGAAGCCATGATTCCGGGAACGCCGCAGCCGGTGCCGATAAGCATCGGGATGAAGGATTTGCCGGAGAGACCGAACTTGCGGAATATACGGTCAAGGACGAATGCGATACGGGCCATGTAGCCGCACGCCTCAAGGAATGCGAGGAGCAGGAACAGGACGAGCATCTGGGGAACGAAGCCGAGGACAGCGCCGACGCCGGCTACGATACCGTCGTTGATAAGTCCGCTGAGCCAGTCGGCCGCGCCGACCTTTTCAAGTCCGTTGCCGACGAGAACCGGAATGCCGGGCACCCACACGCCGTAAGCGGCGGGATCGGGCTCGTCGAAGCCCTTCTCTTCAAGGTACTTGACAGCGTCAACATAGGTCATGCCTACTGTTGCTTCTTTGTCAGCCTTGGAGAGGTTTGCGGGGATTGCCGAGTAATAAGCGGTCATGGCGTTGACGGCGAGGGTCTCCTCATCCTCAACATCAACCGTTGCGGTGTCCGCTGTGGGCTGATAAGCCTTCATCTCGGCAAGAGCCTTGTCGGCGTCAAAATCTTCTGCGCCGAAGTCAATGCCGGTGAATGCTCTGACAGCCTCGGTAGCGGCGGTGTAGTCATCAACGT
>ERZ1027150.1908-NODE-1908-length-12017-cov-4.267932_pt1 | contig 12017 bp, 9 predicted proteins | sample MGYA00519276_ERZ1027150 | MGnify/ENA primary metagenome ERZ1027150 (study PRJEB26926, sample SAMN06164860) | human gut metagenome | biome: ENVO:00009003; feature: ENVO:2100002; material: ENVO:00002003 | host: Homo sapiens | place: USA | collected 2012 ... | reverse complement strand
ATTAGCTGCAGTCTCGTGGGCTCGGAGATGTGTATAAGAGACAGCACCCGCGGCGTCTGCCAGGTAGGCCAGGATGGAATTTTAAAGAGCGTGACAGAGACGTATCAGATTGAGAAAAAGGGCGAAGAACTGTCCGCCTTTGACAAGGAGGGAAATCCTGTGTCCGTGTCAGGAGAACAGCACGTTTCCATGAATATGTGGGGCCTGACTCCGTCCTTTGTGAAGGCCCTTGAGGCCGGTTTTCCGGAGTTTTTAAAGGGGCCCGGGGCGCAGGATTTGAAGGCAGAATACCTGCTTCCCACCATCATTGACCAGATGATCCGCCGGGGACAGGCGAAGGTGGCGGTTCTGGAGACGAAGGATAAATGGTTCGGCGTTACCTATAAGGAGGACAAGGAGGCGGTAAGCCAGGCAATCCGCGAGCTTTGCCGCCAGGGCGTCTATGAAGACTGCCTCTTTCAGGCTGGCAGATAGGAAACAGCAGGCAGGATCCTGCATATGATATGGTATAACCTTAAAAAGGAGCCATATTGTATGCAGGATTTTTTAGATACCGATTCGCCGTCTGCCGGTCCGCCGAAGACAGGCCTTTCAGAGACAATCAGGGACTTTGAGTATTTTTCCATGCTTTGCCCCGGAAAACTCCGGGGAATTCAGGCGGAGGTAAAGGCGGTCTGCGACCGGCTGGATTATCAGGGAAGCCCTATTTACGACGAATATCCGGATCGCGTGGCTATGGAACAGCTGAGCCGCGGGATTGCCCGCCGGGTATCAGAGCAGTTATCAGAAGAAGAGAATACAGCGCTTTATACGGCAGAGGTCCGCTCATACAGCGGAACCATTATTACAGGCAATCCGGCGCCGAGGGTACGCGCCATGGAAACGGCCGTTCCGGGGGAAGCTATGGAAACGGGGGAGGAAGGGGATACGGAATCCTTACATATGGAAGATGTAAATGGCAGAGGAGGGCCGAAAGGCCCAGGGCCAGCCAGGCGGCCGTGGGGGCCGCCGCCACCGCCGAACCATCCATGGGGGCCGCCGCCACCGCCGAACCATCCGTGGGGGCCGCCGCCACCGCCACCGAATCATCCAGGCGGGCACGGGAATCCGGATTGGGGAGACATCGCGGCGCTTCTCCTGTTTTCAGAGATTCAGCGCAGAAGATGCCAAAGCAGAGGATGCCGTTAAATCGATTCGTTCTTGTTAGAATTTACGAGGATATGGTATAATTATAGACACTAACCAGATGATTTTAGTATTTGAGGAACAACAGCATGAAAAAAATCAGTAAGAAAGTATGGATGATTATGATGGCTGTCATAGCGGCTGCGGCTTTGTCTGCGGCCGCTGTAACGGCTTTTAAGGATAAAAAACAGGAGAACGCGGCCTACACGCCGATTGAAGACGGAAACATCCCGGTTGCCTATATGGAAATGGGAGGAAGACAGATGAACCGCCTCCACGGCTTTCTGGGGGATCGGAGGGAGTGGGCGGACCGCGGGAATCTTACAGTGCTTCCAAAGGATCGGAAGCTGACGGTAGATTTTTACAACCTGGACAGCCGCATTACGGGAATCCAGTACGAAATCCGCAGCATGGAGGATGAAAGCCTGATTGAGCGGACGGTAGTCAAGGACTGGCATCAGGACGAGGGAGCGGCGGAGGCGGTAACGATTCTGCCGATTCAGAACCTGATCGACAAGGAGGAGGAGTATATTCTGACCCTTGCCATTGCCACAGAAAATCAGCCGGAGATCTACTACTATACCAGGATTGTCTGGACGGACGACGCCTATTTGGAACCGATGATCCAGATGGCGGAAACATTTTCAGACAATACCTTCCACTATGAAAAGGCTTCTGACCTGACTACCTATCTGGAGACAGATCCGGCGGCTGACAACAGCTCTCTGGGCCGCGTAACTCTTAAAAACAGCTTCGATCAGATGACCTGGGGAAACCTTTCGCTGGAGAAAACAGGGGATGTGGAAATGGAGCTGAAGGAGCTTCAGGGCAATATGGCCACTCTCTGCCTGAGCTATGTGGCCGCCACTGCCGGAGAGCAGGGAGAGGATTCTGGGGAAACGCAGGAGGAGCAAGACAGAGAGTATTACGATATCACGGAGAGCTTTACCATGAAATGGAGTTCTCAGAGAATCTACATGATGGATTACGAGAGAACCATGAACCAGATTTTTGACGGAGGCTCCGAACAGTATTCCGGGAAACGGATTATGCTTGGGATTTCCGACAGCCATGGCCTGCAGGAGCTGCGATCTCCAAACGGAGAGTACCAGGCTTTTGTGGTTAACAGAGAGCTTTGGATGTACAGCCGCACAGACAGCCAGAGTACGAGAGTATTCAGCTTCCGCCAGAGCGAGACGGATGAGATGGCGAATCTGCAGGATTACGGGATTAAGCTTCTGTCTGCAGGAGACGACGGAACGGTTGATTTCCTTGTAAGCGGCTATATGAGCCGCGGAAGCCACGAAGGAGGAGTAGGCGTTTCTCTGTGGCGCTACGAGAAGGGAACCAATACTTTGACAGAACGTCTTTACCTGCCGGCCAATGAGAGCAGCGAGGAGCTTTTGATGGGAATGGATACTCTGAGCTGTCTGAGCAGCAGCGGAACCTTGTACCTTCTTATGGGAAATACCGTTTATTCCGTGGATACGGCGTCCCGCCAGGCCCAGGTTCTGGCAGAGGGGATGACGGAAGAGAACTTCGCCGTAAGCCCGGGCCAGGAACGAATTGCATGGCAGGACGGAGAGGATCTATACGACAGCCGTTCCGTCCACATTATGGATCTGGAAACGGGAAAGAGCGCCCAGATCAAAGCGCCGGAGGGAAGCAGCATCCGCCTGCTGGGATTTGTGGGAGGCGATCTGGTTTACGGTCTGGCAGAGGAAAACTCCAGCGTCAAGGTCAATGGCCGCACCGTCCAGGCGCCTATGTATGCCCTGGAAATTGTGGGAAAGGACATGAATCTTCAGACAAGATATGAGAAAGAGGGCGTTTACATTACAGATGTGGAAATTGAAGGCAGCCGCGTTCATCTTCAGAGAATGACGAGGGTTGGGGACAGCTACATGACGGCCGGGGCGGACACCCTTGTCTGCAACGAGGAGGTAGAGGAGGATTCCATGGAAGGAATCGGTTATCTGGCCTCTGAGGAGCAGGGACGCGTATATTTCGTGCAGACGGCAGAGTCCGTTTCCGGCGGCGTTGATTTGAACGTGCCGTCCAAGGCGGTGGCAGAGGAAAATAATACAGTCGTGCTGGGACAGCCAGAGCCTTCCGGCAGGCGTCAGTATTACGCTTACAGCGGCGGCAGGCTGAGAGGCGTATTTGAAAGCTTTCCGGACGCTGTGACGGCGGCGTACGATGGAATGGGAATTGTGACAGACGAGGATGGAAGCGTATTCTGGTCCAGAGTGGACCGGGCCGATATGATTACCATCCGGAATCCGGAGAGCCTGGTTCCTGATTTGGAACGGTACCTGAAGGGATTTGAGGAGGGCGATGAGGAGACCTCAGACGGCGTCGCGATCATCGACGCAGGAGGCCTTTCTCTGAATCAGATTCTTTACTTCATCAGCCGCGGCTATCCGGTGGCCGCCTACACGGGAGACGGCTCTTACGCCGTTATCTATGGATACGACGCCTACAATATTTCCTGCCTCTGGTATCCGGGAACCGAACAGGCCTACACAGACAAGATGGGCCTGAACGATGCGGCGTCCTGGTTCGAGGCCAACGGAGGAAACGGATTTGTGGCGTTCCTGTTTGAAGATTAGAGGTATTCATCTTTACAAATTCTGCTGATATGTTATAATCAGTTCATAAAAAGTTAATGTTCCCACAGGAACAGAGACAAAAAATCCATAAAAATGTAAGAGTTGGGACAGTCAGAGGGCATGGCGGGCGTCGTCCGCCAGAGCCCTTCTCGCCAAGCATAGATAGAGGTGCAAGATGGAACAGTATATTATGAAAGGCGGCAATCCCCTGGTCGGTGAAGTCACCATCAGCGGAGCTAAGAATGCCGCCCTGGGAATATTAGCTGCATCAATTATGACAGACGAAGAAGTTTTGATAGAGAACCTGCCGGACGTGCGGGATATCAACGTGCTGCTGGAGGCCATTGAGGAGATTGGGGCCAAAGTGGACCGCATTGACCGCCATACGGCCAGGATCAACGCCAAGCGCATTAAGGAAGTAAGCGTGGACGACGAGTATATCCGCAAAATCCGCGCTTCCTACTATTTTATCGGCGCTCTTCTCGGAAAATATAAGAGCGCGGAGGTTCCCCTTCCAGGCGGCTGCAACATTGGAAGCCGTCCAATCGATCAGCATATCAAGGGCTTTCGGGCTCTGGGAGCTGAGGTAGAGGTCAAGAGGGGAGCCGTAGTGGCCCACGCCATTGATCTGGTGGGAAGCCATATTTACCTGGATGTAGTCAGCGTAGGAGCCACGATCAACGTGATGATGGCGGCTACTCTGGCAGAGGGAGAGACGATCATTGAGAACGCTGCCAAGGAGCCCCACGTAGTAGACGTGGCCAACTTCTTAAACAGCATGGGAGCCAATGTCAAGGGCGCAGGAACCGATATTATCCGCATTAAGGGAGTCAGAAAGCTCCACGGAACCGAGTATTCTATTATCCCGGATCAGATTGAGGCGGGAACCTTTATGTGCGCCGCCGCCATTACAAGAGGCGACATTATGGTGCAGAACGTCATCCCCAAGCATCTGGAAGCCATTACCGCGAAGCTGATTGAGATGGGCTGCGAGGTGACGGAGTTTGACGAGGCGGTCCGCGTGGTGGGTAAGCCGCGTCAGAAGCATATGGACATTAAGACGCTCCCATATCCGGGATATCCGACAGACATGCAGCCGCAGATTACGGTGACTCTGGCTCTGGCTGAGGGAACCAGCGTGGTGACGGAGAGCATTTTTGAGAACCGCTTTAAATACGTAGACGAGCTGTCACGCATGGGCTGCAGCATTAAGGTAGAAGGAAACGTAGCGATTATTGATGGCGTGAAGGGCTTCACGGGGGCTACAGTCAACGCCCCGGATCTGAGAGCAGGTGCAGCCCTTGTAATCGCAGGCCTGGCCGCCGAGGGCTATACAGTCGTTGACGAGATTGGATACATACAGAGAGGCTATGAGAACTTCGAGGAGAAGTTAAGAGGCCTGGGCGCTGTGATTGAGAAGGTGGATTCCGAGAAGGAAGCTCAGAAGTTCAGACTGAAGGTGGGCTGATATTTCTCTTGACAGGAGAGGGAGAATAGGATATCATATCAATCGCAAGCAAAGAATGCAGAACTGTTTAGATACCAGATACAAGTAAATAATGTGCGTAATATCCCTTATTCAGAGTGATGGAGATACAAAGGATCTGAGAAGTCACGGCAACCCCAGAAGAATGGAAGGTGCCAGCCTGAGCGAGGAACCGCAGACGCGCGGCAAATCGAGCAATAAGAGGAATTGATAGAAAAGAAATCAAGTCCGTATTGCTGCGGACTTTTTTTATTTCATAGGAAAAAGCGTCCTATGAAATAAAAAATGCTCCGCAGGAATCTTTCTTGTGACAAAAACCATGTTTTATCGTAAAAAGGTCTTAAAGATGCGCACATACAGAAGAAGTCATTGATTTATTACAAAAAGGAGGAACAACGTGGAGAAGTTACTTTTTACATCCGAGTCTGTTACTGAAGGCCATCCGGACAAAATGTGCGATCAGATTTCTGACGCAATTCTGGACGCTCTTATGGAAAAGGATCCTATGAGCCGTGTTGCCTGTGAGACGGCAGTTACTACAGGACTTGTCCTGGTTATGGGAGAAATCACAACGAACGCTTATGTAGATATTCAGAAAATTGTCCGCGAGACAGTCCGTGAGATTGGATACGACCGCGCGAAATACGGTTTTGACTGCGATACCTGCGGCGTGCTGACTGCGATCGACGAGCAGTCTGCCGACATCGCCCTGGGTGTTGACAAGGCGTTAGAGGCAAAAGAGAACAAGATGTCCGACGAGGAGATCGACGCTATCGGAGCAGGAGATCAGGGTATGATGTTCGGCTTTGCGGCTAACGAGACAGAGGAGTATATGCCTTATCCGATTTCCCTGGCTCACAAGCTGGCCAGAAGACTGACTGAGGTGAGAAAGAACGGAACTCTTCCCTACCTTCGCCCAGACGGAAAGACACAGGTAACGGTAGAGTACGACGAGAACGGAAAGCCGTTCCGCTTAGATGCGGTAGTTCTCTCCACTCAGCACGATGAGAAGGTGACCCAGGAGCAGATTCACAAGGATATCAAGCGCTATGTGTTTGATCCGATTCTCCCGGCCCATATGATCGATACGAACACAAAGTTCTTCATTAACCCGACAGGACGCTTCGTAATCGGCGGACCGCACGGAGACAGCGGTCTGACAGGAAGAAAGATCATTGTAGACACCTACGGCGGATATGCCCGTCACGGCGGCGGCGCTTTCTCCGGAAAGGACTGCACCAAGGTAGACCGTTCCGCAGCCTATGCAGCCCGCTATGTGGCTAAGAACATCGTGGCTGCAGGCCTGGCTGACAAGTGCGAGATCCAGCTCTCCTATGCCATCGGAGTAGCTCATCCGACTTCTATCATGGTAGATACCTTCGGCACAGGAAAGCTTTCCGACGAGAAGCTGGTAGAGATCGTGAGAGAAAACTTTGACCTCCGTCCGGCAGGCATCATCAAGATGCTGGACCTCCGCCGTCCGATTTACAAGCAGACGGCTGCTTACGGCCACTTCGGAAGAAACGACCTGGATCTTCCGTGGGAGAAGTTAGACCGTGTGGATACGCTGAAGGCATATTTAAAATAAATAGATTCCGTTTCCAGACAGAAGGGGCATTTTCCGGCATAGCCAAGTATATGCGGGCGGATGCCCCTTTTTTTTCATGCTGTTGCGGAGCGAATGTTTGAATAATTCTTACTATTCTGAATAATAGTTTTTAATATAAAATCAAGGCATATATTTTCAAAAAAGTTTGAAAAAATCTTGTGTTTCCCTGGCGAAAGGTATATGATTTTGGTATAGGAACGGGTGGAAGGCAGTACAGATACAGGAGCGCCGGCAGGAGGCAGCGGGGGGCTGTCTGCCGTCTGCCTCCGGATAAAATGGGGGTATCAGGTGTGGAACAGAACGTGTGTAAAAATCCGTCCCCAGGGGAGCCGGTGACGTCTGAAGCCGAATCCGGCCAGAAGGAATCAGCCGGCGCGTATATTGTGGCGCGGGCGCTGTGCTATATTAAGGGAAATTACAGAAAACATCTGACTCTGGCAGGGGTAGCGGAGCAGATTTTTGTAAGCCGGTGGCATTTGAGCAAGCTTTTGAACCGCCATACGGGAAAAAACTTTTCAGAGCTTTTGAACCAGGTAAGGATCGACGAAGCCCTCCGGCTGCTGAAGGATCCGACCAGGCGCGTGGGGGATATTGCCGTGGAGGTGGGATTTTCCGATAGAGCGCATTTCTGCCATGTATTTAAGCGCCAGGTGGGCATATCGGCAGGGGAGTACAGAATCCGTCTGGGGCAGGAGACAGCCGGCGGAAAAGGCTGAGGAGAAGGAAAGAAATTTTAGATAACTTTTAGAAACGGGCTTCTGAAAATATGGTATACTTTAAGTAAAATGAGAGTATGCAGCGACAGTTAAAAAATATGAGAAAACCATGCAGGCTGGCGCAGGTTTTCTCATATTTTTGTCAAAGGAGAATAGTTATGAAGATCAAGACCCGTCTGGCTATCGCTTTTATTACAATTACTGTGGTTCCGATTTTTCTGATTTACGGCGCGATCACGGCTCTGAGCAATTATCAGATCCGCTCCTTTCAGAAAACCTACGGGCTCAGCGAGCAGGTAGATCTCCTCTCGGGAAATTCCATGCAGGTGTTTAACCGCCTGACGATCAATTCACAGAAGAAGATACGCGACATAGCCATGAATGAGCCGGATCGGCTGGAGGATCCGGAGTATCTGGCCAAGGTGAACGAGGCGCTGCGGGAGGAGTATTCCTTTCTGCTTGTGAGAAAGGGGCCGGACATCATTTTCTCCGGGGATCCGGAGGGAGAGAAGCTGTCCTCCCAGCTTCCCCCTTATGGGGAGGACAATTCCGACGTGCTGTCAGGCGGCTTTTACGTGGACGGGGAGGAGCAGCATCTGTTAAAGCAGATTGATTTTCAGTATGACGACAGAAGCCGGGGCAGCGCCTTCATTGTGACGAATGTAGGGGAATACGTGCCGGAGATTAAATCCATGCTGAACGAGATGCTGATTGTGGGAATCGCTATTATCTGCCTGACGGGCGGTATGCTGGTCATGTGGGTATACCGGTCGATTCTGCGGCCGCTTCACGAGCTTCAGGAGGCGACGAAGAAGATCCGGGACGGAAATTTGGATTTTACCCTGGACGCGGAGAACGACGACGAGATAGGGATGCTCTGCCAGGATTTTGAGGAGATGCGCCTCAGGCTGAAGGAGTCGGCGGAGGAGAAGATCCAGTATGACAAGGAGAGCAAGGAGCTGATCAGCAATATTTCTCATGATCTGAAGACTCCGATCACAGCCATCAAGGGCTATGTGGAGGGGATTCAGGACGGAGTGGCCTCCTCGCCGGAGAAGTTAGACAAGTATATCAGAACCATTTACAATAAGGCCAACGACATGGACAGGCTCATCGACGAGCTGACCTTTTATTCGAAGATTGATACCAACAGGATTCCATACACCTTTTCCAAAATCAACGTAGCCGAGTATTTCTGGGACTGTGTGGAGGAAGTAGGCCTGGATATGGAGACCAGAGGAATTGAGCTGGGATATTTTAACTATGTGGACGAGGACGTTCTGGTTATTGCGGACGCGGAACAGATGAAGCGCGTCATCAATAACATTATCGGAAATTCTCTGAAGTATCTGGATAAAAAGAAGGGCATTATCAACCTTCGGATTACAGATGACGGAGATTTTATCCAGGTTGTCATCGAGGACAACGGAAAAGGAATTGCGGCCAAGGATCTGCCCTACATTTTCGACCGGTTCTACCGGACGGATTCCTCGCGGAATTCTTCCAAGGGAGGAAGCGGCATCGGGCTTTCCATTGTGAAGAAGATTATCGAGGATCATGGCGGCAGAATCTGGGCTTCCAGCAAGGAAGGAATCGGCACGGAGATCCATTTTGTGCTTAGAAAATACCAGGAGGTAATTCAGGAATGAGCAGAATTTTAATTGTTGAGGACGAAGAGGCTATCGCAGAGCTGGAGAAGGATTATCTGGAGCTTTCCGGCTTTGGGGTGGAGATTGAAAATAACGGTGAGACAGGACTTAAGAGAGCGCTGGAGGAGGAGTTTGACCTTCTGATTCTGGATCTGATGCTGCCTGGGGTGGATGGGTTCGAGATCTGCCGGAAGGTCAGAGAGGTGAAGAATACGCCGATTATTATGGTTTCCGCCAAGAAGGACGACATTGACAAGATCAGAGGACTGGGCCTGGGAGCCGACGATTATATCACCAAGCCTTTCAGCCCCAGCGAGATGGTGGCCAGAGTGAAGGCCCACATGGCCCGCTATGAGAGACTGATCGGAAGCGGAATGCCGGAGAATGAGATTATCGAGATCCGGGGTCTGAAGATCGATAAGACGGCCAGAAGAGTGTATGTGAACGGGGAGGAGAAGAACTTTACCACCAAGGAGTTTGATCTGCTGGCTTTTCTGGCCCAGAATCCTAACCACGTATTTACCAAGGAGGAGCTGTTCAGCCGCATCTGGGATATGGAATCACTGGGCGATATCGCTACGGTGACAGTCCACATTAAGAAAATCAGAGAGAAGATTGAGTTTAACACGGCGAAGCCCCAGTACATTGAGACGATCTGGGGTGTGGGATACCGGTTTAAGGTGTAATTTCATGCCTGATTCCTGCGGAAGCAGAAAAATAGGAGCATAAGAGGAACGCTATGATCTGGGAAACGATACGAGAAGGGGGAAGCAACGAAGGGGCAGAAGGAAGAGCGAAAGACGGCATACCGGGCCTTGCGAAAGGAGAAGCAGGGAGAGGACGCAGCAGAAGAAGGGAACAGGGGGAGGAGCGCTCCTGCCTGGAATCGGCGGCCTGCATTTTGATTCTGCTTATTTTTACAGGCATTCTGATCCTGCTTCTGTATCTCAGCATAACGGGGAGCGCAGCTGTATACGGGGGAGCTGAACAGGTGTGGTTTTACAAGGATTCTCCGCTGTATCATCTGCTTGTGTTTATGCTCGTTACGGCTCTGGGAGTGATGATTCTCAAGGTCAGAAATGCAGAAGGAAGAGAAGAAAAAAGCCGGGAGGAGCAGGAGGAGCGCAGAAAGCGCTTTGTCCGGCTTCTTCTCATTCTGTCAGGGTTTTACGTGATCTGGATCATGGGGACCATGTTTCGCCCGGCGTCGGATCAGAGGCTGGTGATTGACTGTGGAAAAGCTCTGGCTGCAGGCGATTTATTACCGTGGAACCAGGTAGGCTTCCGCTACCATTATGATGAGTTTGAGGGGTATGCCTACACCTATCCCCACCAGAACGGGCAGATATTATTTGCGGCTTTTCTGTCTCTGCTTGCGGGAGAGCAGGCGGCTTTTTTGTGGCAGCTGCTCAACGTGGCCTGCCTGGCAGCCGGTATTTTGTATACAGGAAAAATGGCAGAAGAGGTTCTGGAGATGAAAAACGGGTTTTACGGCCTGGCACTTCTGATGATGGCATTTCTTCCATTTTCCTTTTACGTCACCTTCGCCTATGGGACGCTGCCTGGGTTTGCCTGTTCCGCTGCGGCTGTATGGTACGAGAGAAGATTTTTGGAGGAGCGGAGAAAGCGGGATCTGATTCTTTCGTCTGTCCTGATCTCTGCGGCTATTCTGTTCAAATCCAACTATATGATTGTGCTGACGGCTATGGTTCTTTTTTTTATAGCGGAAGCGGTGTTCCGAAAAAAGCTGTTTCCGCTTCTGGGCGCCGCCGCTGTGCTGTCCGCGTACCTGCTCAGCCACAGCCTAGTGCTGGGGGGGCTTTCCCTGGCGGCGGGTCATTCGGTGGAGGGCGGCCCTCCCATGCTCACCTGGGCGGAGATGGGACTTCAGGAGGGCAGCAGAGCCCCGGGCTGGTTTAATAATTATAACGTGCATATTTACCTGGATAACCGGGAGGATCGGGAGCTGACGGCCGCGGCGGTGGAGTGCGATCTGGGCCGCACAATCCAGTATTTTATGGAGCACCCTGATTATGCGGCTGATTTTTTCAACAGAAAGCTGCGCTCCATATGGACGGAGCCTACCTTTCAGAGTCTTTGGATTCAGGAGGTGAAGGGCTTTGGATGGCTGTTTCCCTCCTTTACCCGATCGCTGTTTAAGGAAGGCGGTACGGCCAATGAGATTTACTGGCAGCTGTGCAATGCGGTTCAGACGCTGGTCTACGCAGGCGCGCTGCTGTTTGCAGTATTCCGGTTTCGAAGGGTGAAATTCCAGGGCTTATTTTTCGCCGTTATTTTCATCGGAGGATTTCTGTTCCACCTGTTCTGGGAGGCCAAGGGACAGTATACGGTTTCTTATTTTACGCTGTTGATTCCCTATGCGGTTCTGGGAATGCAGGATTGGATTCATTGGGTATCAAAGGGGAGGTTTGTATGAACGAGACACTAAAGGGAAGACGGCTTCTGATTGTAGGCCTGACTCTGTTTTCTATGTTTTTTGGAGCGGGAAATCTGATTTTTCCGCCGTTTTTAGCGGCTCAGGCCGGGACGGCTGCCTGGCCGGCCATGGCGGGCTTTCTGATGAGCGCGGTTGGTCTTCCGGTGCTGGGAGTGATAGCCGTTTCGCGGGCAGGAGGGCTTGACTGCCTGGCGGGAAAGGTACATCCTGCGTTTTCTATGGTTTTTACCATCCTGATCTATCTGTCTATCGGCTGTCTCTTATACACATCTCCGAGCCCACGAGACTGCAGCTAATCTCGT
>ERZ1027150.1899-NODE-1899-length-12064-cov-8.445832_pt1 | contig 12064 bp, 9 predicted proteins | sample MGYA00519276_ERZ1027150 | MGnify/ENA primary metagenome ERZ1027150 (study PRJEB26926, sample SAMN06164860) | human gut metagenome | biome: ENVO:00009003; feature: ENVO:2100002; material: ENVO:00002003 | host: Homo sapiens | place: USA | collected 2012 ... | reverse complement strand
ATATCGAAAGGTTATGAAATATGGATAAATCCATGCTCATAATAATTCTTTCTCCATAGTCAGATAGTGCAGCTACCCTAAACCAAAACAAAAAACGTCATAAACAACGTCATGGCGAATCCAACATTCGCTCTTTTGTCATGTCATTTTTTATTTCCAGTTTATTATGCACTATTTCTGACGATTTGAGAAATTTCCTATAAAGCAAGAAAAAGAGCTTCCCATGATGGAAAGCCCTTAAAATTTACATAATGATGCCCCTTGTTGCAAACTATGTCAAACAGTCCGGGGCTTTAGCTTAATCGTCAACCAGAAGTAAAGCATACGAAATTATTCTGCTGTGAATGTAACACGGCTATCTGCATGTTCATTTGCATACTGTTCAGCATATGAACCCGGTTTACCAATGAGATTAAAATCAGAAACATGGAGTTCTGTAACGCTCTCAGGTATTTTTAAATCCATACCACTGTTATCTAATGGCGGATCTACAATATATGTAAATTCATCTTCGCCTATTCTTTCCAACCCATCATTAAGAATCAATTCCTTTAAGTTTGTTCCAAAGAAATTTCCTCCATCTATACTCTTCACAGATTCCCCTAACACCAGATATTTCAAATTTTCTGCATTTCCAAATGCATATCGGTCTATTTCTGTAATATTATCACCTATTCGAACTGCTATAATATTTTTATCATTCGTAAAAGTATCATGAAATCCAACAACCTTCTTTCCATCTATTTCATCAGGAATAACCACGATTGGATCCTTACCAACATACTTCTCTATTATGATGTTATCTGTGCTGTCATTGAACTCAAAATCTTCTGCCGGAGTCTCATCATGGCTCATCAAATCATCCATTGTGATTTCATCTGCTGATTTATAACTAGTATCATTCTTATTATCACTTGAAGATGTGTCTTTCTGGCTGTCCTGCACATCTGCTGTTTGTTTTGTTTGGTCTGTCTTACCTGCATTGTCTGATGACGAACTTCCACAGCCTGCTGATGACACAACCATTGTAAAAATCATTCCTAAAATCAATAGTCTCTTTTTCATTTCTTTCTCCTTTGAAGTTAATTATTTTATATAATTTTATATTACTTTAGTAAATGGCGCAATAGGTCAGAATTACCATTAATCAGATAATTTCTGTAATAAATATGGATTTTGCTTACAGCAAAAAAACTGCACTATTTGAACAATATCGAAAGGTTATGAAATATGGATAAATCCATGCTCATAATAATTCTTTCTCCGTCATCTGGAAAAAGACTGTATCTTTGTTCTTATACTCTTCGGATGTGCTGATGTGTAAACAGGTGATCCTGACAATACTCATAATTGCCCTCGCACTTCGAACAGAAACGGAACTGTAAATTTGGATCATCCAGCTCTGTCCGTCCGCAGACCGCACATTTGTGTTTTGCGATACCAGAACCCGGTCTCGGCTCTCTCATCTGTGCCTTAAACTGCTGCCTGCGATGCACCTCATGTGGGGTATACCGGCTCAGATTCCTCGTGGAAAGGAAGAAGATGAGATAATTTAACAGTGACATCACAATACATAACAGCATAATCCCTGCATACCATAATGCAGTGGATGCAGACTGGGTATATGCATAAATCGCATGATAGGTATCCCACACGCTGAATACCATGATAACAACATATACGGCTGCCATCCATTTCATTTTTATCGGAATGATAAAGTACAGTAATACCTGCATATCCGGATATAAGGTAGCAAATGCAAGGAATATGGACATATTAATATAGGAAGTACTGATCATCTGTCCCATCATTGTGCTTGCAGTGTATGCAAAATTGCCGCCCATAAACAGATAGATCAGACCATACGCCAAAAGGCTGCCCACTTCTGTCAACAGGATTCCGCCGATGATATAGGCATTAAAGCGGAAAGTTCCCCACGCGCGCTCCAACGCAGTTCCAAGCTGATAATAAAACATCATCATGATCAACAGAAAAATGATATTGCTGTCTGTCGGCATTAAAATCCATGTGATAAGTCTCCAGATCTGTCCGTGTAAAATGTAATAAGGCTGGAAATTCAAGAATCCCAATATATTCGGTGCCACCATGTTCAATACAAATCCAACGGAATATGCTCCGATCAGATACACGATCAGATTCGGTACCGCATATCTTCCAAATTTACGCTCCAGTTTATTTAACCAGTTCATATTGCTGCTCCTTTTTTTCAAATACTCTTTGGACTGTCTTCTTTTTCAAACAATCTAGCTAAAGTATATCTATGCAGGAAACCTTTGTCAATCGGCGCTAAATTTCTTCATAAAAAGTTTAGATTTTTCAGATTATTTTGTCATTGTTTTTTGTTTTTTCCTGTCGTATAATGTACATTGCTTGGTTTTTGAGCACATATATATAATAGGAAGAAATAGTGAACATAGACTATTGATAGATTTGATTTACAAGAGATAATTTGGAGGAAAGATATGAGTAACAATACACTTCATAAACTTGGTATTGATATTGGTTCCACGACAGTCAAAGTAGCTGTGCTGGATGAGAATGACAACCTGTTATTCTCCGATTACGAGAGACATTTCGCCAATATCCGTGAAACTCTCTCCCTGCTGGTGGAAAAAGCTTATAAACAGCTTGGGGATATGCAGATTGCCCCAATGATCACCGGTTCCGGTGGTCTTACCCTTGCAAAACATTTAGACGTGCCGTTTGTCCAGGAGGTCATCTCCGTATCCACTGCTTTACAGCACTATGCACCACAGACTGATGTTGCTATCGAGCTTGGCGGTGAGGATGCGAAGATCATTTATTTCGAGGGCGGTAATGTGGAACAGCGTATGAACGGTATCTGTGCCGGTGGTACAGGTTCTTTTATCGACCAGATGGCATCCCTCATCCAGACAGATGCGACCGGACTGAACGAATACGCAAAGAATTATAAGGCAATTTATCCGATCGCCGCCAGATGCGGTGTATTTGCCAAGACAGATATCCAGCCTCTGATCAACGAAGGTGCAACCAGGGAAGACTTATCCGCTTCCATTTTCCAGGCAGTTGTCAACCAGACGATCAGCGGTCTTGCCTGCGGCAAACCGATCCGTGGACACGTTGCTTTCTTAGGAGGTCCCCTGCACTTTTTATCCGAGTTAAAGGCTGCATTCATCCGTACCTTAAACTTAGACGAGGAGCATGCGATCACTCCTTTGAATTCCCATCTTTTTGCAGCGATCGGTTCTGCACTGAACTATAAAGAGGACAAAGTAACTACTTTAGCAGGATTACATACAAAACTTCAGTCCGATATCCATATGGAATTTGAAGTTGCAAGACTTGATCCTTTATTCAAAGATCAGGCAGAATACGATGCTTTCCGCACACGCCACGACGGACATCATGTAAAGTCCGCAGATCTGGCTTCTTACGAAGGAAACTGCTACCTTGGTATCGATGCAGGTTCCACCACAACGAAAGTTGCCCTGATCGGTGAGGATGGTTCTCTGCTGTACTCCTTCTACAGCAATAACAACGGAAGCCCGCTCTCTACTGCGATCCGTGCGATCAAAGATATTTATTCCAAACTGCCGGAAAAGGCACACATTGTACACTCCTGCTCCACCGGATATGGTGAGGCGTTACAGAAGGCTGCTCTGAAATTAGATGACGGCGAAGTAGAAACTGTCGCACATTTTTATGCCGCAGCATTCTTTGATCCGGAAGTTGACTGTATCCTCGACATTGGTGGTCAGGATATGAAATGCATTAAGATCAAAAACCAGACCGTTGACAGTGTCCAGTTAAATGAAGCCTGTTCTTCCGGTTGTGGTTCTTTCATTGAGACATTTGCAAAATCCTTGAATTTCTCTGTGCAGGACTTTGCCAGAGAAGCTCTTTTTGCCAAAAATCCGATCGATCTTGGAACCCGCTGTACAGTATTCATGAACTCGAAAGTAAAACAGGCGCAGAAAGAGGGCGCATCCGTCGCTGATATTTCTGCCGGTCTTGCCTACTCAGTCATCAAGAATGCTCTATATAAGGTAATCAAGCTTTCCGATGCAAAAGATCTTGGCCAGAACATTGTGGTACAGGGTGGAACGTTCTACAACGATGCCGTTTTACGAAGTTTTGAAAAAATTGCCGGTGTCCAGTGTATCCGTCCGGATATTGCCGGTATTATGGGAGCTTTCGGTGCTGCCCTGATTGCAAGGGAACGCCATGAGGAAGGTTATCAGACCTCCATGCTCTCCATCGACGAGATCAATGCACTGACTTTTGACACGAAGCTTGCAAGATGTCAGGGATGTACGAACCACTGTCTCTTAACCATCAACCGTTTCTCCGGCAACCGTCAGTATATTACCGGCAACCGCTGTGAGCGTGGTCTTGGAAAAGAGAAGAACAAAGACAACATTCCAAACCTTTTTGAATATAAGAACAAACGTATTTTTGACTATGAACCATTAAGTGCAGAGGAAGCAGCCCGCGGTACCGTCGGCATCCCACGTGTATTAAATATGTATGAGAACTACCCATTCTGGGCAGTTTTCTTCAAAAAACTAGGTTTCTCCGTGGTACTCTCTCCGTCCTCCACACGTAAGATTTACGAGCTTGGTATCGATTCGATCCCATCCGAATCCGAATGTTACCCTGCAAAACTTGCGCACGGACATGTGACCTGGCTGATCCATCAGAATGTGGATTTCATTTTCTACCCGTGTATCCCTTACGAGAGAAATGAGTTCCCGGATTCTAACAACCACTACAACTGCCCGATCGTTACTTCTTACGCAGAGAATATTAAAAACAATGTGGATGAGATCACTTCCGGTCAGGTGAAGTTCTTAAATCCATTTATGGCATTCACAAATGAGGACACCTTATCCTCCCAGCTCATCAAGGTATTTGGTTCTTCTGAATTCGGCATTTCCGAAGCGGAGATCCGTGATGCAGTTTCCGAAGGCTGGAAGGAATTAGCTGTTATCCGCATGGAAATGCAGAAAAAAGGTGAAGAAGTATTAAAATATATGGAAGAGACCGGAAGACGCGGTATCGTTCTCGCCGGACGTCCATACCACGTTGACCCGGAGATCAACCACGGTATTCCGGAGCTTATCACTTCTTATGGAATCGCCGTTTTAACAGAAGACTCTGTCTCCCATCTGCATCAGCCGGAGCGTCCGTTGATCGTTATGGATCAGTGGATGTACCACTCCCGCCTGTATGCGGCTGCAAACTTTGTAAAGACAAGAGATGACTTAGACCTGATCCAGTTGAACTCCTTCGGATGTGGTCTTGACGCCGTTACCACCGATCAGGTCAACGATATTCTGACCAGATCAGGCAAAATCTACACCTGTCTGAAGATTGATGAGGTCAACAACTTAGGTGCTGCCAGAATCCGTATCCGTTCACTGATCGCAGCGATCCGCGTCCGCGAGAAAAAGCAGACCAAAAGAACAATCGTGCCTGCAAGTTATGAGCGTGTGGTATTTACGAAGGAGATGCGTGAAAACTACACGATTCTCTGCCCGCAGATGTCACCGATCCATTTTGAATTATTAGAGCCGGCTTTCAATGCTGCCGGATACAATCTGGTCGTACCAGATGTTCCTGCAAGGGAATGTGTCGATGTCGGATTAAAATTCGTCAATAACGATGCCTGTTATCCGTCCCTGATCGTTGTCGGCCAGTTGATGGCTGCCGTAAAATCCGGCAAATACGATATGAATAAGACTGCGATCTTAATCTCCCAGACCGGTGGCGGATGCCGTGCAAGTAACTACATCGGATTCATCCGCCGTGCTCTGGAAAAGGCTGGCTACCCGAATGTTCCGGTTATCTCCATCAACTTGAGCGGTTTAGAGAGCAACCCGGGATTCACTTTCACTCCAAAGCTTATCCAGCACGGACTTTACGCTCTGGAATTTGGAGATATTTTCCTTCGCTGTTTATACGCCACAAGACCTTATGAAGCAGTTCCCGGTTCTGCCAACGAGCTCCATGAAAAATGGAAAAAGAAGATCATTGCATTTATTACACAGGATAAGATTTTATCCCATAAAAAATACAAACAGATGTGCCGTGAGATTATCCGTGACTTTGACAATCTCCCGCGTCTTGATATTAAAAAGCCGCGTGTCGGCATAGTCGGTGAGATTTTGGTGAAATTCCATCCGGCTGCCAACAACTATCTGGCAGACCTGTTAGAATCCGAAGGTGCGGAAGCTGTTGTTCCTGACCTTACCGACTTCCTGCTCTACTGCTTCTACAACACAGGCTTTAAGGCAGACAACCTCGGTTTCAGCCAGAAATCCAAACGTATCGGACGCCTTGGCATCAGGTTCTTTGAGTGGTTGCGCTCTGCTGCGGTCGATGAATTTAAGAAGAGTAAACATTTTACTCCACCTGCACACATTGAGGATCTTGCAAAATATGCAAGGGATATCGTATCCGAAGGTAACCAGACCGGTGAAGGATGGTTCTTAACCGGAGAAATGTTGGAACTGATCCATACCGGCACTCCGAACATTGTCTGCACACAGCCATTTGCCTGCCTGCCGAACCATGTTGTAGGAAAAGGTGTTATCAAGGAATTGCGGCACCGCTATCCGGATTCCAACATTGTTGCGATCGACTACGATCCGGGTGCAAGTGAAGTAAACCAGTTGAACCGTATTAAACTCATGCTCTCAACTGCAAATAAGAACCTGAAAAAAGATACTTTGAATTAATACGAAAAAAATCGAAATTTAATTTGTTTTATGCTATAATCATAAATAGCTTTATTAGTTATTGGTTACGTGTACATTGTGAACAGACATGCGTGCGTATGTCAATCGGGGAAAATGAATGAAAAACGATAAAACTGACAATCATGAACAGATTTTCTGGGAAGAGATCGACCGGCTTTTTCCAGATATGATAAAAGCGATCGCCTCTCTTTCCAAAAAATCATATCTTTCCATTACAAACCTTCGGACCGGAATCACCTGGTGGTCCGAACGGGCGATGGATTATTTTGGCATGAAAGAAAATTATACGATCCGCGGCATGGAAAAGGCAAACCGGAAGATCCATCCTGATGATGTTGCCACTTTCAAACGTGGTTTTAAAGAACGGGTTGACGGTAAGAATCTGGATACCGCATGGGAATACCGGATTCAGGATGGCGATTCCTACAACCGTTTCAACGCCATGGCGCGTGTACTTTATGATGAACAAAAGCAGCCTTTTATCATCATTATCCGCTATGATAATTATGGAATTTCTGATGAAGTGGACTCTGTCACAGGTCTCTATACGGAACCGGCACTGAACCGCCATATCACACAATTACTAGATAACACACGTCCTTCCGCACTCTTAAAGATCGGGCTGGATCAGTTCAGTCATATCAATGTCATGTATGGAGCAGCTTTTGCAGATAATATCCTGAACAAAGTGGCACAAAGCCTTTTACACATGGTACGCAATATCGGATATGCCTATCGCCTGTCCGGTGCAAAATTTGTGCTCGTTTTCGACAAAATATCCAAAATAGAACTCCGTGACATCTTCAATTTCATCGAGGATGCACTGGCAAACACCATTACAGTGAATGGAAAACGGATTCCGATCAAGATCTCTGCAGGAGCCATTTTCTTAGAACCCTATATGAAAGAAACGAATGCTGTCCGCAGCCGTCTGACCTATGCGCAGAATCATTCACGCTATGAACATCATGGCGATCTCGTCATTTTTAACGATGAGATCTGTGGCAACAACGAAAAACAGTTTGAGCTGATCGGTCTGATCCACCAGTGTGCGACCAGCCATTTTGAGGGATTCCGCCTGTTCTACCAGCCGATAGCAGACACAAAGACCGGAAAGATCCGTGGCATGGAAGCACTGATACGATGGGAATTAGAACCCTACGGTCTCATCTCTCCAGGAATATTTATGGAGTGGCTAGAGGAAGATCCATGTATCTTTGACCTCGGCAACTGGATCTTACGCACCGCATTAAAGGATATTGGCAGGATTCGTGATAAGATCCCACACTTTTTCGTAAACGTCAACATCTCTGCCGCTCAATTGTCGCGAAAAGAATTTCGTGACTCTGTCATGACGATTTTAAAAGAAACCGGAGCCAGACCGGAGGAATTGTGTCTGGAACTGACTGAGCGCTGCCGGGATCTCGATGTGACTTTTCTGAAAAATGAAGTCAATTTCTTTCACTCAAAGGGGATTAAAATTGCACTGGATGATTTTGGAACCGGTAACAGCTCCCTAAGTCTTGCTTTGGAATTACCTGTTGATGAGCTGAAAGTCGATATGAGTTTTATCAAAGATATTGAACAAAAGCCACAGAATCAGGCTATGGTACAGTCGATCGTTGATTACGCAAACCGTACCAATACCGAAACCTGTATCGAGGGAATTGAAAATCAGGAGGTAAGCGACTACATTCATCAATTTGGTGCGACCTGGTATCAGGGTTATTTTTATTCCAAACCTGTTCCGATCGACCAGTTTGAAACATTGCTGGATGTGCCTCACTGAAAAATCTCTTTTTTGCATATGATCCATGAGATCACTGCTGAAACAAATTCCGTGATCCAGAACGCGTGCCATACACCAGCCGCCTGAAAAAGGCGGCTTAAAATAAATGCCAGCGGCAAAATCACCACGATATAACGCAGTAATGAAATGACTAACGATTCCTTCCCTTTTCCAAGCCCCTCCAAAGCGCCGGATACCGTGACGGAAACCGATGACACGATAAATCCTATACTGATGAGCCTGAGTGCCTCCCTGCCTAGCCGGATCGTCTCAGGATTTCCTGTAAACAGACCGATCAGCGCCTGTGGCACTGCCATACAGAGAATCGTACCGATCACCATCACTATTACGATCAGGAACAATGCTGACCGAAAAATCTCTTTCACTCTCTTTGACTCTCCTGCTCCATAATTGTATCCAATCAATGGACGCATCCCCTGTACCACACCATTTCCAGTCAGATACAAAAATGTCTGTAATTTGAAATAAGCACCCAATACAAGAACATAACTTGCAGAATAAACAGCCAGTATCGCATTTAATGCAGACACCTGGACGGAAGGCAGCGCAAGGCTTAACGTTGCAGGGATTCCGATAGAATACACTTTTTTGCAAAGCTGCTTCTCCGGCTTCATATTTCTGACCTTCACTTTGGCAGGAATCGGTTTCCAGTAATATGCGGTCAGATACCCTGCCAGTGACACGATCTGTCCGATTCCGGTTGCAAGTGCCGCTCCCCGGATTCCCATTGCAGGAAAAATCCCAATTCCAAAAATCAGCAGTGGATCAAGCACAATATTGGTCACACAGCCAAGCAGCATACAAAACATAGATGTTTTCATGCGTCCAACTGCCTGAAATATTTTTTCAAAACAAAGCGCTGCCGCATTTGGCACTGCAAATAAAAATACAATATCCGAGTACTGTCCCCCCATTCCGATAATTCCGACCTGTTTTGTAAACATCCCTAAAAAGACCGGCATAACTGCAATACAGATGGCAGCCAGCACCAGACCATGCAGCATATTCAATAACATGCCAAGCGATGCTGTTTTATCTGCCAGCTGCTGTTTCTGTGCCCCAAGATAATAAGCCATCGTAGCATTTATTCCGATAGCAAAACCAATGACCACTGCATTGACCAGATTCTGTAACGGAAATACTAACGATAACGCTGTCATCGCATCCTCACTGATCTGCGCCACAAAGTAGCTGTCTATGATATTATATAATGCATTCACTAACATGGAAAATGTCATCGGCAGCGCCATGGAGATCACCAGCGGCATTACCGGTTTTTCTTTCATAAATTCCTGATTCATCTTCTCTTTTTCTCCTCTGTTTTCTTTCTGTCAATCAATCTTACTCACATACGCTGAAATATCTGTTTTAGCGCAAAAAAATGCCACACAACTGTTCAATTCAGTCGTGTGGCGAAAAATAGAGCCTTTTGCTCCAGAAAAGTCCACTCCAATATTGGTTTTGGATTCTATATGCTATTTGTCCTTCTGATCCGCTTTCTGGATCAATAAGAGGATATCAGAAAGTTCCTCTTCTGTCAACTGTGTATATGCTGCAAGTTCATGTACAGTTGCTTCCCTGCCTTTCTCCTCTGCAAGATACTTCTTAGCCTCGTTGACTAACGCCAGCTTGCCGACCATAGCCTTCTCATCCTCATCCTCGCCTTCTTCCGCAAGAATGGATGATTTCATGGCTGTCTCCACTGCGCCCTGCAATTCTGCCTCAACATCTGTTTTTTCCTCACAGCCGCAAAGTTCTGTCAGCTTTAAAAAAAGTGCCATATTTCCTTCCTGAATGACATCCTCAAAGCCTTCTGAGGTCACTGCAAGCTTTCTGGCGGTTTCTAACACCTTTATCATCCAGCTGTCAGAGATTGGATTGATCACGGACTCATCCCCTGCTAAAAGCTTCTGATACATTTCTTCCTGCTTCTTCCCGGAATATACCGGAAGACTGCCGATTTCTTCCAGATACATCTGAAATACCTTAGATTCCGGTAAAACATCCGGCTCTGCGTTTTTTTCCTCTTTTTTGCCAGGATCATTCTGTGCCAGCACAGATGCATCTGACGTTTCCTGCCAGTCTGCCGCTTCCTGCTCCCCGCCTTCGGCCTCTTCAGTTTCCTCTTCCGCTTCTTCTTCCTCATGTGGTGTCAGCAGAAACTCTAAAACCATGTTTTCCTGCTGTTCGTTTAACTCCATCTCTTTGAAATAGCTTAAGATCTCTTCTTTTGATAACGGTGTCGCAGAAGTGCGGATAATCTCTGCCACCTCATGGATTGTCTCTGTAAATACACTCTGATCTAACATTGTCTCTCCTGTTTTCTTCTCTTTAAACCTTGTGTTTTGCCTCTTTCTCATCAATATCAACTAAAATAATGTCCGGTCCGATCCTGACGATCTTACACCACGGAATAAACAATTCGAACTCCCTGCAAAAACAGCCGAACCATTTTCCGGGTCCCGGAATGATCAACGCCCGTATCCTTCCATCACATTCGTCAATATCAAGATCATGGACATTTCCAAGGCATTTGCAGTCACAGACGTTTATCACTTCTTTTTCTGTCAAGTCACAAAAGCGCATATCATTCTCCGAAACATTCCCTCGAAAAATGATATGCGTTTTTTTATCTCTTATACATTAAAGCGGAACAAAATAACGTCTCCGTCTTTGACCACGTACTCTTTTCCTTCCATGCCGACAATTCCTTTTTCACGAGCTGCCGCAAGACTTCCATTGTCTAAAAGATCCTGATAATTTACAACCTCAGCCTTGATAAATCCACGCTCAAAGTCTGTGTGGATCTTACCTGCTGCCTGTGGTGCTTTTGTGCCTTTCTTGATTGTCCAAGCACGGCACTCATCTTCTCCGGCAGTAAGGAAACTGATAAGACCAAGCAGACTATAGCTTGCTGCTACCAGTTTATCAAGACCGCTGGAGGTCACGCCAAGGTCATCTAAATATTCCTTTTTCTCATCCTCATCGAGTTCTGCAAGTTCCTGTTCGATCTGCGCACAGATCACAAATACCTCTGCGCCCTCTTCCTTTGCCATCTCTCTCACTTTTGCAACATGTGGGTTGGATGCCCCATCATCCGCAAGGTCATCCTCTGCAACATTTGCTGCATATATGGTCGGTTTTGCAGTCAGAAGATTGTAGCCTTTGAACCAGATCTGCGCATCTTCATCATCCGGCACTTCAAAAGATCCTGCCATCTTACCTGCTTCCAGATGTGCCTTGACAGCCTCTACAAGCTCCAGTTCTTTTGCAAGTGTCTTGTCCATTCTTGCCTGTTTTGAAATCTTTGCAATTCTTCTGTCAAGAATCTCAATATCAGAAAAGATCAGTTCCAGATTGATCGTCTCAATATCCCTTGCAGGATCAACAGATCCATCCACATGGATAATATTGGTATCCTCAAAACAACGTACCACATGTACCTGTCTCTTATACACATCTCCGAGCCCACGAGACTGCAGCTAATCTC
>ERZ1027150.1894-NODE-1894-length-12100-cov-10.907098_pt1 | contig 12100 bp, 12 predicted proteins | sample MGYA00519276_ERZ1027150 | MGnify/ENA primary metagenome ERZ1027150 (study PRJEB26926, sample SAMN06164860) | human gut metagenome | biome: ENVO:00009003; feature: ENVO:2100002; material: ENVO:00002003 | host: Homo sapiens | place: USA | collected 2012 ... | reverse complement strand
GAGATTAGCTGCAGTCTCGTGGGCTCGGAGATGTGTATAAGAGACAGGCTTATCATTTTATTCATGAAATGTGTCGTCCTCTTTTAAGTAAAATAGTATGGACTATTTATAATAATGATGCAGACTATGATGAGTTAGTAAATAATCTATATCTTCATTTGAAGAAACCAAATGCTGCTGGAGATTATTGGCATGTTCTTAAATCTTTTGATTACAGAACCAGTTTGTTTGATTATATAAAAACAATCGCAGTCAGATTGTTTTATACACCGAGTGAAAATGTTTTTTCCATACCTGAATATTTAATTGAAAATGGTGTGGCTCAAGAAATGTTTTTGCGTGTTGATGTTGCAATATGCCGAAAATATTTATGGTATCGCTATATCGATAAATTGGATACTGAATCTATTGCAAATCGCCTTGGAACAGAAAGAGATAAACTTGTTCCTTTATCTCGGAGATCAATAAAACGTTTAAACAGAATTGTCCAAAACGAATATTCTGATTACTATGATGATATATTTCGTGTTGAATCAAGAGAAACTGTTGGTTTAGAAGTCGCGACTAAAATTGTTGCTGACAAAAATAGTCATCAGAAAAATGAAGTACGAATAGATATTTTGTCTTATCTTGATAGAATGCCCAATGAAAAGTATCGTATGGTACTCAGTTTACTTTTTTTAGAAGATAAAGATTATGAAGAGGTTGCAGAAGTCTTAAATACATCAGTTTCTAATATTTATAATATTAAGCTTCGTGCTATAGAACAGCTAAGAGACTTAGTCTTATATTTCAAAGATGTTGATAATATAGATTATTACATAAAGAAAGTAAATTGTGATAGATTTCGCGAAATACTTCTTTCTATATTCATAAGGAAAGAAGATTATGATACAATTTGTTCTAAATATAGACTTTCTGGACATGAGTTTAAGAAACTAAAAAAAGAAGCTATAAAAGAACTAAAAAAATTAATCTTTAAAAAGTAAATACATGGATATTACAGATAACATGTTATCCGCATTTTATGCTGGAGAATCAACTCTTTATGAAGATCGCCTTATCTTAGATAACATGCTTGCAAATGAGGAATTTTCAGATATGATGGATATAATGAGTGAGATAGATTCTATGGAAGAAATCAGAGAAATGCGTAATGAGTTCAATGAGTCTGTAGATAATACAGATGAATATAAAGACTATAATATTAACATAAAATAGAAATAGCTATGAACACAACAACATTAACATTTGTTTTTCAACAATCTCAAAATGACTTGAAAAAAGATTTACAGGAAATATGTCTTCCTAAAGATTATCAAAAATTGCAGAAAATAATCAATAGCCATATTCATAATCTTTTGATATCTGATAATGATTTTAGTAAATCGCTTAATGCTTCGGATGCGGAGATATTAACTCATGCGCTCCGGATGGCACTTTCATTTCAGAAATTATCAATAACTGACAGCATAGATTTCAAGGCATTGTCAATTCAAACAGGATATGATAAAGGAGAGAAAGAACAAGCTAATGGTGATAGGCAAATAATTGATGAAGCGCTTTCATTGTTACCAACAATAATTTGTGCATTTATTAATCCTTGGTTAGCAGTAGTAGCAGGAATTGGAACTATTGGATATAAAAAAATTATTCAAAAGAATGGGAAAAAATATCTCGTAAATATTAAAGAGATAAAAAAAGACATATCTCGTAAAATTACTGATGCAGAAATTCAAAAAATTACATCAGGCATTGAATCTTTGTGCTCAGAAATTGATGATATAATCTCAAAAATACAAAGAGATCGTAAAGATCTCATTGCACAATTGAATAATAAACTTGAAGACTGTGTCCTAGAAAAAATGTATCCACAGATTCTTACATCGCTACAATATCTTTTTATGGAAGATATTAAAAATGAAACCAAGAATCAATATATTCAGAATATGTTATTTAGTCTTCAAAGTTATGACTATGAGGTGATAGAGTATTCTCACTTAAACTCAGGATTCTTTATAAAAAAAATGAATCCGAATGTGAAAGAGGAAACTATGTACTTACCTGCAATAGTTAAAGAAGTTCAAGGTATAAAAGTTGCTGTAGCACAAGGTGTTGTTTATATACCTAAAATTTAGGTTAACATGATGCAAGTAACCAATGATACAGAATTCATTATAGGTATTGATTTTGATGACGAAGAAATTTCAGCATCCTTTTATAATCTAAAGACGCAAGATTATTCTGACATAGAGATATTGCCTGGATCAAAAGTAATAAAATCTGCAGTAGCTATTTTAGAACAGGAAGAGAATAAAACAATATGTGTTGGAGAAGCTGCGATTCAAAACGCATCTTTTGCCAAAGATTTTCAGTTATCATTTTGGAAAAAGCCTTCAGAGATGAATCCTATTGAAAGAAATCGAATGGTTGCTTTCATGAGAGGTGTATATGCTGAGATACTTAATAGACATCCTGATTTTAAGTTACGTGAACATGTGGTATACATTGCTTGCCATTTGCCATATCGCTTATTAAAGAATGAAGAATCTGATTATCTCAAAATATTTGAAGATGCGGGATTACCTATTGCAGGAATTCAAACGAAGGTTGTAGCCACATAATTTTTATGAGGTAGAAAAACCTAATTCAATCTGTATATTCAAAGGTGGTTGTCCTATCGTTGATTTTGCTTCTAGTTATATTGGCTTTACCTATCTTGATAGCCATATGTCTCAGCGAATTGAAGATGTGTACCTATTTGGAGCGAGTGAAATAGAAAAATTGCTACTTGAATATGCCATGTCACATCCCAAGGATCCTTACATGGCGGAATTTACTGAACATTATGGGAATAATAGGGATTTTATTCCTTACAATAAAATACTATATGCTTTCAGAAAAGCAAAAAAGGATTTTTACCACAATAAGTCTCATGGATTTTCTGTGCAATTTGACTATGAAGAATTAACTAATACTGAAAATTTTCCGATTGATGGCTTTAGAGGAATACAAATTCCGAGAACAGAGGTTGAATCTATTTTGAATTTGAAGGGGGGTATAAATCGTGTAAAAAAAATGCAGTTACAGCCTTTAAAAACAATAAATTGGAAAATAAGGATATTACGAGTTGCATTCTGATCAGAGATAATTCATGGGTGGACTTTGTCCATAATATTTTTATGGATGTTTTTCATTTGGACAATAATCACTACTATTCCTATTGCGATCCTTTAATAATATCTAAGGGTATCTACATCTTGCCCATTATGATATAAATATGCAAAAGCATTCTAATTCATTTTATAATTATGAAAATATAAATAAAAACACAATGAAAGAGATTACAAAAAATACTGAATTTATTATAGGTATTGATTTTGGTCATGGCGAAACTTCTGCTGCCTTTTATAATCTAAAGACGCAAGAGCATTCTGACATAGAGATATTACCTGGATTAAAAGTAATAAAATCTGCAGTAGCTATTTTAGAGCAGGAAGAGAATGAAACAATATGCGTTGGAGAAGCTGCGATCCAAAATGCACCTATTGCCAAAGATTTTCAAATAGCTTTTAAAAAACGCCCTTCAGAAATGAATACTATTGAAAGAAACAGAATGGTTGCTTTCATGAAAGGGGTTTATGCTGAAATACTTAATATACATCCTGATTATAAAACATGTGAACATGTTGTATATATAGCACGCCCATCACAAGATGAATTATGGGAGCCTGAAGAAAGAGCATATTTAAAAATAGCTGAAGACGCAGGACTACCTGTTGCAGGTATTCAAAAAGAATCCAGAGCTGCTTATTTTCGTGCTCGTACACAACCGAATGCAAATGCAAGTACAAACATAGATAATTATGTAGGAACAGGGGTTCTTATCGTAGATTATGGATCTAGTACTATTGACTTTACTTATCTTAATACTCATCTATCAAAACCAATTGATGATGGTTGTCCTTTAGGAGCAAATGAAGTCGAAAGGTTATTGCTTGAATACGCCATGTCAAACCCTTACGATCCTTTTATGCCCGAATTCGTAAAACGATATGGGAATAATAAGGATTCCAATCCTTACAATCAAATATTATATGCGTTCAGAAAAGCAAAAGAGGAATTTTATGCAAATAAAAAATTAAAATTTACAGTTCAGTTTGACTATGGAGATTTAACCAGTTCAGAAAATTCTTCAATTGAAGGCTTTGGGGGTATTGTAATATCGAAAGATAAAATCAATGAAATACTTGGAAAGGATGTGCCTGAAGGGTATATTGACCGAGTGAAGAAAGCTGTAATATCTTTCAAGGAAAATAAACTGAAGAAAAATCAGGTGGCTTGCGTATATTTAACTGGAGGCGCATCTCGCATGGATTTTGTTCGTGAAATATTTATGAATGTTTTCCATTTGGATGAATATCATTGTCCTTCAGATAGTGACCCATCCGTTATAGTATCACAAGGTGTTGCTCATCTAAGTTATGCCGATATAAAGGGCAAGGAGCAAGAAGTAGAACTTAAGAGTTTAGCTCAATCTGCTATATCAGATTATAATTGGGAAGAAAATTTCCGTAATATTATTTATAAAAGCATTAAAGAAAAAATTATTACTGAGGCATGGAGTTTGATGATTGCATATAAAGACAAAAATAGCATAGTAGAATACATGACATTAATAGATGGAAAATCTTCTACAAATTCTAATGAATACATCGGTATGGAAGGAGGCGTTACTAATGGTTTTGTTGCGGTTAGAAATATCAGGGCTCTAAATAAAAAGTTTATTTCTAAGTTTACAAGTATGGTTCATTATGATTTTGTTTCACTCTGTGAGGCTTCAATTGTAGAAAATATCATTGCTTCAGTTATAGAAAAACTTAAAAACGTTCTTACAGCATTTCAGTATGATTCCTCAAATCCAGAATATCATTTAAAATTAAATGATTTATCCGCAAAAATAACTGAAGAAGGAGTAAACCAACTATCTGCTAAATTTACTGAGGAAGGGGATGGTCATATTATCTATGATGCAGTAAAATCTTGTTATCCATTTGGAATGATGGTAGGATGGAATTTACATAAAGATCGATGGGACTCTGATAGAAAACAACATTATGAATATTATAGGAATAATTACAAAAATATTTACACATCAAGTGAATGGGATGAATTTCTTAAAAAGAATATTATAATTTCAGGAACTGAATCTGCTAAGAAACAGACGAAAGATTATCTTGATAAACTTATAGATGATTATGTTGGTTATGCTAAACTTACTAAGTTTTTTAAGAAAGGATAGCAAAAATAAATTTTAAATTATACTTATTATGCAAGATTCATCAAATTTAAATATTTCCCAAGAACAATATGCAGAAAATGTTCTTGCGGCATCTATGATGGCACAGACATTAAATTGTTGTATTGAAAGAAAATATCTTGATTCATTATCAAAGAATGATTCATTAATAGAGATTGTGAATTCTGATGTATCTCAGACCTTATTTAAGCATATTTCCTGGTTGAAAATCATTCAAATAGGAAGACCTATTAATAATACAGAATCTTCCTGTTTGGGTTATATACAAAAAATTTTATTATCGTGTGCTTTACCTCAAACACAGTTGACTTTTCTTGTTATTGGAAATGGGAAGACGAATGAAATATATCTTGGTCTTAGAAATGATAGCAGTGAGAATAAATCAATGCATTCGTCTGTTTCTGCACTTAAAAATTTTTCAAAAGTGTGTTGGCCTGGGCTTAAATTGGAACAACTAGATACGGAAAACACTTCCTTGAAAAAACATTTTACTACTACTTACAATAATATTCAAGTAATTACTGGTATTCCTACATTAGCTGATAAAGGTCAGGCACTAGGTACTGTAGAGCATCTGATTGGCGGCCTGAATGGTCAGAAATATGCCTATTTAGTTACAGCCGCTCCTGTTATGACTGACCGTTTGGATATACTATTAAATCAGTGCCGAGAGATGAGTGGACAGATTGAATCTGTCAAATCAATTAATATTTCAGAGTCTGTTCAGGAAGGTTCTTCTATTGCACACACAGAAGGTCATTCAAAATTTGAAAGTTGGTGTAATAATGAATCGATAGCACATAAAGATTATAAAAAAGGATTAGGTGCAGCCATGTTAGGTGCAGGGATATATATGGCGGCAGGTCTCTTCTTTGCACCAGCTATAGCAATATTACCAGGATTAGAGAAGGCTTTGGACGGAGCTCTAATGTCAAGTAATCCGTTGGCTACATTTTTAGGTCTATCTGGTGTGTCTGGCATGAATGTGCTATCAGGATTCGTTCCACAAAGAACAGAAGGAAAGTCCCATACCAATGGAACGTCAGAACAGATCTCTGATACAACAACATTTTCTAAAAGTATGACGCAAGGTTTGAGTAAAACTTTAGTAAATAAACATGCAGAGGCTGCTTCTAAAAAGCTAGATTCATATTCGAAAAGGATTGAAACTGCAAAAGCTACAGGAGCATGGAATGTAAAATGTATGCTTTTTACTGAATATCCAAATCCATCTGCATCATGGCAATTAAAATCAATACTCAGTGGCGAGGAGTCCACGCTTGAACCTATACGTATTCACGATATCTCAAATATTGTAGAACATAAAGGAACGGCAAAAACTCCCAATTTATTAATTAAATTTAATGATAGCTCGAATTCAGAAGCAGGGTCATTGTTTCACCATCCTTTTGGTGATGATTTCTCACAATTACAGACTTTGATGACAACTCGTGAATTATCTGCATTAATAAATTTACCTCTGCATTCTGTACCAGGTATAAGTGTGGTTGATAGTGCTCCTGAATTTAGCTTAACACCGCAATCAATACCTGAAGCAAGCGTTAGCCTTGAACTCGGAAAATTGCTTTATGGTGGTAGTAGTAGTGAAATTCCTGTTAGTGTTCCTATTGATACTTTATCTCGCCATGCTCTGGTTTGTGGTGTAAATGGTAGCGGTAAGACTAATACTATATTGAGTGTTTTGAATGGTTTTATGAAAAACGACCGTCCGTTTTTTGTTATAGAACCGGCTAAGACCGAATATGTAGATTGGGCAATTGAGTATAATAAGTCGATCACGGATTCTAAGAAAAAAATAAAGATATTTATACCAGGCTGTGAGTATTATTCAAAAGGCAGGGTGTATCCTGATAAGTTACGTTTTAATCCTTTTGAAATAATTTCTTTAGAAGGAAATGAACCGAGGGTATTATCCCATATTGATAGATTAAAAGCAACATTTGCAAGTGCTTTTCCGATGCAGGATATACTTCCTGTAATAATGGAACATTTGTTATATGATTTATACACGAATAAACGTCCTTGGATTGATAAAGCAGACCCGGGATATGAAATGACAATACGAAAGAAAATATTTCCTAGATTATCTGATGTAAATGATGAATTTGTTGATCTTTTAATGACTAATTTAGGATATGCAAGGGAAAATACTCAAAATATATCAGCTGCTCTCAGAACCCGATTCCGTAGCTTAATGTATGGATGGAAGAAAGAATTATTGGATAATTCTAGTATTTCAGGACTTATATGGGATGAACAGGACAAGAAATGGAAAGACAGCAAATTAACATGGGAAGAATTGTTTAATTCTCCATGTGTTATGAATCTGTCTTATGCCGGTGATGATCAAGATAGAGCATTTATAATGTCATTGCTACTTCAATTTCTTTACGAATATCGTATAGCGGAAGCGGAATCTATGAATTATTCATTTAATGACAATGTGTGTCGTCATCTTGTTGTAGTTGAAGAGGCACATAGAGTTATGGCACAATGTCTGAATCCTGAATTGCCCCAGTATAAATCCGGATTGATGTTCAGTAATTTTTTGTCTGAGGTCAGGGCATATGGTCAGGGAATGATGATTGTAGATCAGGTTCCGACAAGGCTCATTGAGGATGCAATTAAGAATACTAACGTAAAAATTATACATAAGTTGGTAGCGGCAGATGATTCACAGCGAATGGCTGAGTGTATTGGCCTTACACCGGATCAGCAGAAAGTAATAGCAAAACTGTCTATTGGTCAAGCCGTTTTGGCTGGTTTGAATAGTGCAAATGTGGCATCCAGTGATTGTGCGGACATCTATCTGGCTCAAATAAATAAAATGAAGTGATAATGATAGAAAATAACCGAGAAGAAAGTCTATACTAATAAATAGTGATAATATGGAAGAAAAACAAAAATTTACAGGAAAGGGCATTCATACATTTAGTGATGGCTCAGAATATTCAGGAGAGTTTGTCAATGGGAAACAGGAAGGTTATGGCATAATGACCTTTGCAAACCGTGATAAATATGATGGAGATTGGATGAACGGTTTGATGGATGGGCAAGGTAAATATTATTTTTATGATAATGAGAAAAAAACATATAATGCTTTCTACAAAGGTCAATTCGTTAAAGGATGTCGTGAAGGTGTAGGGCGGATGGAATACAAGAACCGGGATGTTTATGAAGGCCAATGGCAAAATAATTTCCGTACTGGAAACGGTGTTTGCTGGTATGCGAATGGGGATTGTTATCATGGTCTTTGGAGATTCGACAAAAAAATTCGCGGGGTATTTCATAAAGAAAACGGTGAAAAGTATGATGGAGAATTTATTGATGGAAGAATTGAAGGATATGGCAAATACTATTGGCCAGACGGTAAGTGGTACGAGGGGACTTTTAAAGATGGGAAACTCTATAATGGAATTGTCATATCACCAGATGGAAAAATTTCTGAGTATGTAAACGGAATTCAAATGTAGTTATTATGATCAAGCGTAAAAGCATAATGTTGCTGATAACATATAAATGCAATTTACATTGTAGTTATTGTTATGAACCTAAAACCCAGAACTTTAAAATGTCTGTATCAAAAGCCAGACAACTGATATCAGAATATTTAAATAGTTTTGGCAAAACATCTCCTGTAGAAATACAATTTATGGGAGGAGAACCGCTATTGGAGTTCTCCTTAATAAAGGAAGTTTCTGAATGGCTTTGGGATAATGGTTTTGATAAAGGTGATAATATGCTGTTTGCTCCTACAAATGGAACTTTGCTGAATGATGAAATGAAAGAGTGGTTTGACTCAAATAAAAAGCGATTCACATTAGGATTAAGTTTTGATGGTGACCAGGTAATGCAAAATACCAATAGGTCGGATTCGTATCATAAAGTTGACCTGAAGTTTTTTGCTGCTACATGGCCGGAACAAAGCGTAAAAATGACTATATCGCCTTCTACTGTAGGTCATTTGGCAGAAGGTGTGAAATTTTTACATTCTACAGGATTCAGATATATTACTTCAGATTTGGCTATGGGACCATCTGTTCACTGGAATAAAGATTCATTGTTGGAATATAAATATGCTTTAAGGAAGTTGGCAGATTATTATCTTGAAAATTCTGATATCATTCCTTTCTCAATGCTGAGACTGAACTTATCTGATGTAGGAACTGCAAAACCAGCTAAAACTTGTGGATGTGGTGAAGATTTAATATGTATTGATTGGACAGGCAAGGAATATGCGTGTCATTTATTCTCTCCAGTGTCATTACCTGTTGATAAAGCAAATGAGAGTAATCTTCTTTATGATTTTCACAATCATCAGCAATTTGTCTCATCCATTTGTGGAAAGTGTTTGTTATACAATCTTTGTTCGCACTGCTACGGTATGAATTATTTGTGTACAGGAGATGTAACTCAATCCTCAGCTTTTCACTGCAAGGCATTTAAGATCTTGTTTGTAGCAAATGTTCATTTCCAAATGCGTAAAGCTATGAATAATAACGATGTAAGAACTTTGAATAGAATTAATCAAATTGTCAATTTAATAAAATAAGAATAGTTATGGATAATAATTATGAAAATTATGAAAATCTCGAGAAGTTGGAACAAATAGAGGCTTCAGCTTTAGAGGATAACAATGAAATTAAGCCAATAGAACAAAACGAAGATGTTTCAGAAACTATAGATGATGTAGAAGAACCTCAGATGGAAATGAGCAGATGCCCCTGTATGACTGGCTGTGGTAGTAACTATAGTATTACTAATGATTGTCGATGTATGGGAGGCTGTGGTAGTAATTATCATAAATAATTTATTATGGCATGGGACTTGAAGATTTTGAAAAAATAGAGAAAACACCGGAATGGGCGGAAACGGAGAACGTTTCAAAGCCTATAGAAGCAGTAGAACCTGACTTAAATGATTTTAAATCAGATTCACAAGAATCTGTAGAATCCTTTAAATCAGGTTTAGAAAAAACGGAATTTGTTACAGATTTGGAAATGACTGAAGGAATAGCTGATTATCTTGAAACAGTCAGTGAATTTCGATATGAAAACTGGACAAACTTATCACTTGAAGAAAGAACTGAGGTTCTTAATCGAGTTGAACAGAAAATAGCAGAGATAGAACATCGTCCTGCCTTGTCTGTTGGTATTGAAGAAATGGGAGGAGGAGATCTTGGATATCAATGTGCTCCAGAAAGAAGGATTGCGTTGAATTCTAAAATTGTAGGCCTGAATACTCCTGAAGCACATCGTTTGGTAATTGAAACTATTATACATGAAGGAAGGCATGCATATCAGCATTATAATGTAGATGTAAAATGTATTCATGAGTCTGCCAGTGAAGTAAAAACATGGGAGAAAAATTTCTATGATCCTGTGTGGGGGTATTATCAATATCATGGACAAAAAATATATGCTCCCAATAATAAGGGACAATTACGTGATATAGGTTTTATATTATATGAACAGCAGCCGGTAGAGGTTGATGCGCGTAATTTTACATCTGAGACTACTTCCAAGTTGGAAGATAAGGGTATAATTAAGTCTGAGTCAGAGATTCGCGCTTCTCGTCAGTATGAACCTTCTTTGGAGAATATGAAGGGTGCATCATTGAATGATAAGGAGATGTCCGTAAATATGAAATTACCCCCATTAGAGACTCATTTTACAGACGAAGAAATACGTTCACTTCATTATGGTGCAAAGATGGGTATGTTAGGTGAAATCGAGTTAGAAGATAAATTTTTAGGTTATGAGAAAAGTTATAAGATATTAGATTGGAAAGATACAAAAACATTTGATCCGATTCCAATGAAGAATATACAGATTTATAAAGATCATTGGACAGATAATTTGTTTGTACATGATTCTATTAGTGGATTTAATGCCAAACTTCATGAAACAACCACAGAACAAAGGAGAGCAACAGGTTTTAAGTATACTTACACGGATTTGCTTTCCGGGTATACTATGGCTATAAAAGATATTAAATAAACCTGATTTGTAATTAAAAATGAAATACCCTATTTGTAATCAATTAATTGATAAAGGGGTGCAGAATAAAGCCGTTATTAAAAAGTCAATGTAATAATTGTAATAGGATTTTTGCATAGACAACACCTCTTTTTACACATGACGGATATCTCTATGATGATATAATCAGACCTTCTTAGGTAGTAAAATAAATCTTTATATTATTGCCTTAATGGTTTCTCAAAATTAACCCTTAAAAGCAAAAATTATGGTAAATGTGACAGTCGGTATAGGGTAAAATATGCCTTTGTGGGTTTATCATGGATTACTTTATTAACAGAAACAAAGACATAATAAGGTTTTAAACCTGATTGATTAGATATGGTAAAAATGGATGGCAAATTTATATTCAATGAAATAGCTCAAAGTGTCAAGCAACGTCTTATTGCATGGCATGGTAGAGCGTATATATTACCATATGAATGGATATCTCTAAAAGATAATGGTTTTCCTTTTGAGGTTCCTGCACAAAAGATGTTGGCAGGACTTGCTTTTCGTATAGAAATGACAGACTTGGATGTTTCGCCATTGATTTATATATTGGAACAACGATTTAATTGTCTTGAAACTGTAGAAAAAAGTGTTGCAGAAGAATATGCTTGGGAAATTGTGATGGATTCCGTTTCATGTGTATGGGGTGGATAAGAAAAAAATGAAAATAAAGTAATGATAGCTGTCTCTTATACACATCTCCGAGCCCACGAGACTGCAGCTAATCTCG
>ERZ1027150.1891-NODE-1891-length-12124-cov-9.153120_pt1 | contig 12124 bp, 10 predicted proteins | sample MGYA00519276_ERZ1027150 | MGnify/ENA primary metagenome ERZ1027150 (study PRJEB26926, sample SAMN06164860) | human gut metagenome | biome: ENVO:00009003; feature: ENVO:2100002; material: ENVO:00002003 | host: Homo sapiens | place: USA | collected 2012 ... | reverse complement strand
TTAAAAATTCATTAAATCCCATTATATATTTGTTTTTATTATTATTTGCTTAATTAGTTCGGGTGTAACTTTGCCTTGAATGCGGGTACAAAGTTACATTAAAATGCTGATTTACGAGAAGTTTACGAATTGTTTTTTGAGTAAAACACTCAACTTTCGATTCACTTCGTTAACATTTCACTTGATTTGCCAAGTAAGATGTGTTTTCAGCTTAAAAGTTCAGTGGAGTAGCTGTACAAGCGTTCGGGGCGCGGATGCGCATCGCACTTGACAGGGTAGGGGCTATGCGGGTAATATTGACAGGAACCCGTATGGTTTCGGGTTTTATACCACCACCCAGGAAGATGAGTGGAGCAGGCACATCTGCATGACGCACCACGCGGCTATCTGTGACATTTTCTTCTACGATAGTCCAGCCGGGCAACACGTCTATCAGCAGGTCGCCGGAACGCTTACGATGGAAACCGTTGCGTGCCAGTTCAATCTGGGGCGACCAAGGACCTGATAATAAGCGATGGGCGGAATAAGCTTCATTCACTCCGCTGAACTGTATCAGGAAGTCGGCGGATTTATTTTGTATTTCCGCTAAATTCAGTTGCTTACTCTCTATTAATTTATGGTTAAGATAAATCTGCTGGTTATAGTAGGTTTCTACGTATTGTCCTTCGCCATACGTAGCCATCAGATACATATTCAGCAAGGTGGCACAGCGATTCAGGTAGAATTCCCCGCCCGGGATGCGGTACAGGCCAAGGTCCGGTGCTTCCGGGTCGGCATATCCCGTAGATGCAATGCAGAAAATGACATTGTGCAAACCTACTTTGCGGTCGATGAGGTCGAGTAGGGAGCCGATACTGCGGTCCAGGCGTACGTATGTATCCTGCATTTCCATGGCACACTCCTGCGTACTCTTATGATTGTAGTTTCCTGCATAATAAGTCAGTGCCAGCAAATCCGGTATCTCATCTTTGGCAAGCGTACTCTTTTCCAGAAGTTCCTCTGTGAGTAAGTTTACCTCATCATTGATGAAGGGACTGGTAATCAGCCGGCGGAATTTATTGATCCGTTCGCTGTCGAACTTATATTTAAAGGGTTGGTCCCGCCATTCGGGCAGGAACGTATATCTATTTATAGGATGTATCGGTTCCCACACCATATCGCGGATGCGAAAATCGGGTGATTGCCGTTCATTGTATTGGCTTACCCACCATGGGAATTCGCTGTAATATGTAGTACTGCACCACTTACCAGTATTTTCATTCAACCAGAAAGCACCGTTTCCGGAGTGTCCGGCGGCAAGGATAGCTGCATCGCGCGAGGGGGCAATGGCATATACCATACCTTTGTTGCGGGTAGCTACTTTCAGTTCATCGGCAATGGTGGAAGTCAGTAATTGGGAAGGAGAGGAACTCTCGTCGGTGAAGTTCCCCATAAAAGCGGGGTCGTCCACACAGTTCATCGGGCGCAATGTATTGGTATTCATCCATTGCTGGGAGATGATGCCGTTCATTGAAGGCGTCGTACCGCTGTAGATGGCGGCAATGGCAGAGGCGCGGTCTGTTCCGCTGAAGGGAAACTCGGTTTGATAGAAAACCTTGCCTTCGCGCATCAGTCTTTTGAACCCTTTTTCTCCGTATAGGGAAGAGAATGCTTCCATGTAGTCGGTGCGCAGCTGGTCAATCGTCAACGTTACCACTAATTTTGGAGTGGCAGGCAGCGGTTGGGCTTGCAGACCGGTGAAAGTTAATGCGAGTATGGAAGTTATCAGTCCCTTTTTCATTTATCTTTTTTTCGATGTCAAAATAAGATTGCTTGCTGAACGTACCAGCAAACAAAGTGCCAAAGGTAATACAGCTAAGTCAAATCTTTGCGGTATTATCGCCCAAAGCAGTATAAAAAGTGTTAAAACGATAAAATTAAGTACCATGTACCGACTTTTCTGCCGTTTTCTCACCTTATTTATCATCCACGGGAGGCAGAATAGGTGCAACGGGTGGAATACAAACAGCAAATAATTGGGGCTTACTGCCGGATGTTGGGAGAACAAAGCCAGGAAAGTAAGGATACATCCGGCTATTCCGGCACAGAAGAACAGGATTAAATCCAGGCCCCAGAGAGTTTTCTGGCGTCGGATACCGTAGATAGTGGCGGCAGTTACCAGGATGAACAGCAGCAAGGCCGATTGCATAGGAGTAATGCCACCGGAGCGGTGGTCGGCAGCTGTCAGTCCGGTTTCTACAATTTTCTCTTCAGAGGATACCAGCGGGCGTGCTTTTCCCTCTTTATTTATGATTTGGGCAGTATTGAAGTACTCCTGCACATAGAAGGGAACGAACATCATCAGCCTCCGGTTGATAGGCTTGTCAGCTTCGCTACCCATACACATATCCATGCCAAAACGTGACCAAGGATGCCCCTCGCTGTATTTATGCAGTAAATCACGGAAAGAGATTCCCGTGTCATTGTCGGTCATATTGTCAGCATATTGCAGGGAGCCGTCAATGGCTTTCTCTATTTGGTCGCGCGGTCGGGTGGCGCAGTTGTCGTAAAAGAAGTTGTAACGATACTCACGGTTTTCCGGGCGATAGTTTTCCTGAAGCAGATTAAACAGATGTTCCTTTTCGTCCGGAGTGAGGTTCAGTGTTTGTTGCCATACGTCCCGCCCCAGGTAGTTGTATTCGGCTACAAAGTGCTCGTAATTGGTAACTCCTAACTGGTAGTCCGTCTCTCCCAAAGCGAAGCGGAGAATGAAGTTGGGGGCATTGAAATTGAACATGCCATAGTTGAAAACAGCGTCGATATTCCGGGTAAAGTTTTCGTAGCGGATGGCAGTATGCCCGAAAAGAGAATATATTTCTCCACCCGAGGCGCAGGTCAGCAGGCTGATGCGGATCGAGTCAGCACGTTGTGCCTTCATGTTGAAAGCACAAAAAACTCCTAAAATCAGTAGAAGGATCGTTCGTTTCATTTCGGTGCAAAGATAAGCAAACTAAGAGCAGAATAAAATGAATTTATTTATTTTTTATGTTGAAGTGCCGTTAATCTTGGGGGACTGTAGATTTCCCTTCATTTTCTTGGTAAAGATAGTATAATCCATTCTCTTTGCAAAATGCTTGGAATTAAAGATGATTAACGGTGAAATTTTGCTGTATTGTTTACAGTTTGCTACATTTGTGCGATTTCTTCTCAGCCCACCCAAAAGAACGATTTCGGTTATCGCTATGTCGATGAGCATTTTGAGAAAGACAGGATTACTGATTATTAACTTGTTAAACTAAAATGCTGGAAACTAAAATCGTTTACTATGTTTACCCCTTTGACCATCGCCATTTTCAGTGGTGCATTGTCCCCTTCCTGTTTAGAGGGGCAACGCTACGTTTCCGAGCGGATTCAGCAGTCCGTTCGAAAGCTGATGAACCTGCCCGGCTCGTTGGACGGGTTGACCGATCAGTTGAAGGGGATATTGTCCGACTGGCAGGTTGAGTTACCGGTTCCCTCTTTCCTCTTCCTTTCTTCCACGTCCCCTTTTTCTGACTTTGATGCTACTGCTGTCCTTTGCCGCTTGCGGGTAGAAGAGATGGAGTATGTAGCTACGGTGTCTTATGGTGAGCAACAGTCCACTCCCCGTTATTATTTTTATAAAGCTCTTCTTCAGGCCGAAGCCCGGTGGCTGAATCTGTTGCTGAAAGATCGAATCAGTAGGATGAACAGTGACCATGCTGCACGTCTGCTGCTGTGTGAAGTGCTCGAAGAAGTGTATTGCACCGGAGTTGCAGTGGACGATGCCTGTCGGCGGGGAGTCTCTGCCGAACTGTGCGGACAACTGAAAGGAGCATTGGCCTCGCTCTACCTGACGCTGACTATCGACTTCGGTTACTTATTACAGCCGACTGATTTTATGGATTACCGCTACCTGCTCAGCGATGTCCGCTACTTTCACCCTATTCGGGAGTCGGAAGTGCGGCAATATGACATTCTGCAAGCAGGAAACCAGGTGAAATGTCTTCTCAGCGCAGGAATCACAGCAGAACATGAAGGTACTGCCTTGCAACTTTACAATAAACTGGTGGGCTTGCTTTCCGGTCTGGAGCAGCCTCCGCATAGCGATGCTCGTTTGTGGCAAGGTGTGGTAGCACTCGAGAACTTTCTTTTCTTTCTGCTCAGCGGCCTTCCACTCCATGAGGAGAATCTTTATGGAGTGCTGACCGATCAGGCATGGATGAACGATTGCCTGAACGATCTTTGTTTCCAGCAATATGCCGGACACTTGCACTACAATGAAGGGCGTGGTGCTTCCCATTGGATTATCCGCAAACAGAAAGAGCGTTGCCTCGCCTTCCTCAACCTGCTGATAACGCACGATATGAGCCTTCCACGCCAGTTGCGTAGCTATCTGCTTCGCCAGCAGGAACTTTATGAGGAAAACTATTCACGGGCCTTCATTTCCATACAACCCAGCGAAAGACTCTCTTTCGTTCCTTCACGTCCGCTCGGGGCGAAGCTTCCGGATGAGGGGGAGATACATGCTTTTCTGGCCTTCCTTTATCGTGTGACGGACGGCAACGGGGCTTATTTGGTGACTCCTGAACATGTACAGTGGTTGGAAGATGCTTTTCTCTTGTTTTTGCAGAGCGGCCAGGTTGCAATGATTCACCGGAACAGGGTGAAAGTCCTGCGAAACTATATCGGGGTGCTTTACGGTCTTTTCTTTCATTACCAGCAGCGTAGAGGAGGATGGGATAAACAGGCGTATGCTGCTTTCCTTGCATCTATTTTCGATGTGGATGTGCAGCCCGAGAATCTGATAAGTAACAGTAAAAGGTATATAGAAGCCTACGAGAAGTTTGCCGAAAAAGAGAAACTTCGCTTCACTTCTTGATGATTCGTTGACGAAACTGTTTCGTCAACGAATTTTTTTTAAGAATTTCTGCTTAAAAAAAAGACATGGCAGCCGCTGGTATGTATCGTTTTGTATTACAGGATTTTTCTAATTAAAGATTCTATATAATGGAATTTGTGAGGCTGTTGCTTTGACGATACATCTCGTCAAGCTCACGTCAATTCAAACTCTTTTTCCTTTGCCTCCCGACAAACGGAAAAAGAATATGAAACAGAATCCACTATTTTCAGAAAAGCTGGAGCAGGTACATGATAACCTGCTCAGCTTGGCACGCTTGTTGGAACGTGCCAACGTGACTCCCCGTCCCCAGATTGCCAAAGACTGGGTAGATGGGCAAGAGGTGATGAATGCGCTGCACATCAGTCAACGCACCTTGCAGAACTTACGCGATAACGGTACATTGGGATACACCACCCTGGGCAAGAAGTATTTCTACCGTATCCGGGAAATTGACGACCTGCTGCAAAACAACTATGTAATGTATAAGCTCAGTGCACTGGGCAAGCATGAGAAGAACCCGGTTACTGATAATGGGAAAGGAGGCAGCAGATGAATCGCTTCAGCTTTTTCCTGGCTCCCGTCAGCAACGTGGTGCCCCACAAGACGGTGGAACTGCATCAGATCTACAACGTCATCCGCGGCGATTATTATCGTCAGCCTACTGAGGAATTGCAGCGTCTCCGCCGTCTGCAGCAGGAAGAAAAAATCACTCAGAGGGATGTGCAACGCTTCAAGGCCCGCCATTTCGACTATGCCACTTTCAGTGGAGAATTCACCCGCAGGCGCGATGATGCCCTGCTGGCCCATAGCGGACTGATTTGCCTTGACTTTGACCACATAGACCAGTGGCACGATGGCGGACGCTTGAGCGGTGTCTATGGCTTGCGCTATGCCCTGATGCACGATGCTTCGGTAGATACCGCCCTGCTTTTCCGTAGCCCCGGTGGCGATGGTTTGAAGTGGGTAGTGCCCATCGACCTGGCGCAAGGCACACATACCGACTGGTTTGAAATCCTGTCTTTCTACGTATCCCGAAACTATGGGGTGGAACCCGATCCTTCGGGACGCGACCTCTCGCGTGCCTGCTATTTGCCTTGGGACCCGGACGTGGTGATGATGAAATGGTAACTAATTTCCCCGATTCACATAAATCATAAATCTTAAAATGTCAAAACAAAAATTCAACCTAAGCGAGTGGCAACGCAATGGTGCCCTCACCCTTGGTGACGAAGTAGAAATCGTCACTTCACGTATCGAACTAACGGGCGTGGACATAGCCCCCACCTATAACGACTGGCGCGATCTCGGCTTCGCACTTGCCCAAGGGCTGGGCGAGGAAGGACGTGCTTTTTATCACCGCTTGAGCCGTTTCTACAGTAGTTATCAGCCTGCCGAAACCGAGAAGCAATACACCGCCTGCCTGCATTCCCGCGGGCGGGGCATCACGGTGAACACCTTTTTCCATCTGGCACGGCAAGCAGGGGTGGACATCAATACCCGGTTATTGCCGAATTGCCAAAATGCCAAATTGCCGGAAGCGTCTCCGGTGGCACCGGGCGGAAGCACCGCTACGCCTGCTGATGCTGAGCTCCCGGTCTTTCCGGATGAGGTATATGCTTCGCTGCCCCGTCTGCTGGATGATGTCTGCTCTTACGGCATCTCGTCCGAAGACAGCGATATGCTCTTGCTGGGGTCTCTCACTGCCCTTTCCTCTTGCCTGACGCAAGTGACGGGCATCTATGGGCAGCGGCAGGTTTGTCCTAACCTGTTCCTCTTTGTCAGTGCACAAGCCTCGGCGGGTAAGGGGCGGTTGACGCTGTGCCGTCATCTGGTAGATGTGGTGCATGCCGACCTGCGCCGCCGTAACCGGCAGGAGTGGGAGGAATACCGGCGCGAAAAGTCGCTCTATGAAAAAAACAAAAGGCAAGGGGGCGGTGACGAACCGCAACAGCCGCCTGTCAGGATGCTTTTCATTCCGGCAAACAGCAGTGCCACGGCTCTTTTCCAGACGCTGAACGACAACGAAGGCCAGGCCCTGATGTTCGAGACGGAGGGTGATACGCTGACTACCACTTTCCGCAGTGAGCATGGCAATTACAGCGACGGGCTGCGCAAGGCTTTCCACCACGAGCCTATCACTTACAATCGCCGTAAGGACCGTGAGTATGTAGAGATAACGATGCCCCGCCTCTCGGTGCTGCTCAGTGGAACGCCGCGCCAGGTAGGGGCACTGATTCCCGATGCCGAGAACGGGCTTTTCTCGCGCTTCCTGTTCTATAACCTTCCTTTGCGACCGGTGTGGAATGATGTTTTTGCCGGGAATGATGATGATACACTCGATAGCCGTTTCCTACGTTTGGGAGGTCGTTTCTTCCAGTTCTATACTCGCCTGCTGAAGGCCGGGCCTTTACGCTTTACGCTTACGGTAGAGCAGCAGGTGGAGTTCAACCGTTTCTTCGGCAACCTGCAGGAACAGGGGTTGCAGTGCAAAGGTCCGGATATGCTCGCCTCCGTGCGTCGTCTGGGGCTGACGGCTTACCGTATCTGCATGGTGTTTTCCGCCCTTCGCCTGATGGATTATGAAGGGGATGCCCCGTTGCCGGCCACTCTTTGTTGCCGTGATGATGATTTCCATACCACCCTTCTGATGATACAGGTGTTACTACGCCATACGGAGGCGGCTTATGAAAGCTTGCAGGCCGAGGCGTCGCATACGTCGCATCCGGCCTCCGTATCTCAGGGAAATACAAGTGAGAAGCGTCGGCAGGCCTTGTTGCAAATGTTGCCCCCTGAGTTCGACCGTGCACTCTATCAGGATAAGGCACACGAAGCAGGTATTCCCACTCGTACGGCCGACCGTTACCTTATTGAGTTGTGCAATCAGGGGCGGCTGAAAAAAGAGGGGCATGGGGTGTATGCCAAGAAGTAATGATGCAATGAGGATGCTTATTTCCAGATAACTTCGTTTTCCCAGTTAACCGGAAAACCCATGGCACGGGTATCTATCGAGGGATAGGCAGAAAGTAAGCTCCTGAACCTTTCGACAAACGAGTAGCCGCTCAAACGGTAATAACTGATATTGTGTAACAGGTGTAAGGCTTGGGTCTCATCAGTGAAAACAAGCCCACGCTGTTTAAGCAGGGCTATTTGGTCCGTAAAAGATATGAGTTGTTTAGGATAAGGGATTTTAGTCATTGGGGTATAAAAAATAAAAGGCTTACCCTAAGCGCGCTGATCTGACGGGAAGCGGGGTAAGCATGTTGTTGCAAAGGTAAAACTATTCTTCTGAAATACAAAACTGATGCTGGTTTTATTTTAATTTTATAAAGTCAGGAGGAAGGAGAATTCTGCCAATTCCCTGTCTGCCCCCTGTCATCTCCGTACCATCTCCGTGTCTATGACTATGGACTTGGTACGGAGTTGGTATGGACTTGACACGGAGATGGTACGAACTTGGTATATAAAAATAAAATCCTTACATTTGCATTAGAATACTTTTGTCTTGAAGTGATAATGCTATGAAAGAGCTTTTCTTGCAAGCCGTGCTCGATGCCGGCACCTGCGGCATCACGCCGCCAGCCCTCTGCCGATGGCTGATCGCTCTTACGGGTGGTCCGGTTGAAGGTGCAACGGGCAATGCACGAAAGTTTTATCACATACCTTGTCCCGATGTACTGGAAATATGGTTTCAAGATACATTGTCCCAACAGGTTGAAAACGTAATTTGTTACAGTCGCATTTCCTTCCGTCCGCTTCTTCCTGCTTCTGCTGCTACTTCCTCCACCGCTACGGATTGCCGGATCGCAGTGGAGGTGCTTCCTCCTGAACAAATATACACGAGCATCCCTTTGTCGGAAATGGGATTGGTGGGAGCTTCCCCCCGTTTGGTGGCTGTAGACGGGTGGGTGGTGCCGCACGGTTCGCTCAGTCGCGGGCCCATGGGAAGCCTGAACCGTGCGTATGCCGTGCTCACTCCTGCTTTGACTGCCCGGTTGGGAGTCTCTTTCCATACGGAACAGCAGGCGGCGGTTTCTGCCGGCCCTTATGATGTTTTGCGTCAGGAGGTGGAACGATTGCTGTCACTTTGTTTCCCCGGAGGCGGTGAGGTGGAGGGGTGTCCCCTTCACGTATCGCTCCGATTGAATGAAGTGTCTGCCGATTGCCTGCTGAATACGAATGCCGACCATCGCTTGTTACGGTTCGGATCATCGGGAGAGGGGAGTGCTCCCCGCAGTGCTTTTCCTCTTTACGGTGCCCGCCAGCCGGGACGATACCGTTATCTCAACATCACGATGCTCTATCCACGGGGAGAGTTGGAGACTGCCCGTCGGCTTTTCCAGCTTTTTGCTCCCACTGCCTCCCTGATGGCAGTGGAACCTGTGGGAGATGTGGACAGGTGGGTGCCATACGATGTGGACGATCATGCTGTAGATACACTGACACAGGCACTTTATCATCAGTCGGGGATGGATGCGCCCGGCGTCGGACGGCTTTATTGTCTGCTCACACCTTCGGGCAGTGTTGCCGGTACGCTGCTCCGGCAGCAACTTTCAGTCCGGCTTCGCAGGCTGGTTCGTTCATTGGGGGCATTCTATTGGGGACCTGTTCCGCTACATGCCATTGGGGGTGAGGCTTTCAGCAGACACCTGCCTACGGTGGCCTCGCGTTTGCTGGTACAGATGGGCGGTGTGCCCTGGGTGCCCCGATGCTTTGCTTCGCAGAATACCGACCTCATCGTAGGATGTTCACATTCGCGCCTTTCGCAGAGCTTTGAACCTTTCTGTGCGGCGACGTTCTATAATGATCCTTTGCAGTTCTGTCATTGCGATCTCTGCAAGCCTGCCGAACGATTCCCGTTGTTCTTTCCGGAATACTTCCAGATGGCTTACGGACGTTTTTGTACCGCCCACGACAACCATCCGCCTGAGCGCCTGGTGATTTATTGCCATCACGACTTTCCTGTAGAGCCGCTGGCTTCTTTTGTGGCGTGGATGGGGAAGTTCCCGGCGGCTGTGCCGGTGGTATGGGTACGGGTGCGACGTACAACGGGCGCCCAACTTCGGCATTATGCCCCTGACGCACCGGGAGGTATGCCTCCTGCGGGTACTTGCTTGCGCCTGGATGATGATACTTTTCTTCTTTTTTGCCGGGACTTTGTTCCTTCTCCCGGTTCTCGTGGCGGCTTCTATCCTTATCCGCTCGAAGTCAACCTGAAGCGCTTATGTCCGGATGGACAGTTGCTTTCACTTTCCCCGGAGGAGGTGGAGGGAGTGCTGGTACAGGCCTGCCAGTTAGTTTGGGCCAATCCGGAGTGTTTGGATGGTAATCCCTTGCCGCTTGTACTGTCGCATACCGACCGCCTGGTGCGTCATCACTGCCAAGAGCGGCGGGTGGAGGTGGCGGACCGGAATGTCATCCGGGAGGAGTTTGGCAATTTGGCATTTTGACGGTTTGGCAAGTAGTTACAGGGCTACAAGCTACAGGGCTACAAGCTACAGAGCTATTTGACGCAAACCGACGCAAAAATCACACGTTTCAGGAATCCCCCTTCTTTCCGCTTTACCTTTGTGACAGCTGAACGGCGGATGCGCTTGCATGACCGTGCTGCTGCAGAAGCATAGTGCTTGCCTGCTGCCGCCTGTCCGTTTCAGCTTTGAGACTTGGACGCATTGTCCGGTCCTGATCCCTAAAAATATGACAATTATGGGAGAAATCAAACAAGGAATCCTTGGAGGATTCAGCGGAAAAGTGGGTACCGTAATCGGTAGCACTTGGAAAGACGTGAGTTATATGCGTGCAATGGCCATCAGTGTCAGCAATCCACGTACCCCGAAACAACAAACACAACGCGGCAAGTTTGCCATGAGCTTGAATTTTCTGCGTTCCATTACCCCTTACGTTCGCGAAGGGTACAAGACTTATGCTTTGAAGTGTACGCCTTTCAATGCAGCGATGTCCTACAATTTGCGCTATGCAATCAGCGGGTCTGCGCCCGATCTTGCCATTAATTATGAACATGCGCTGGTGGCCCGTGGCAGCCTGATGCCTGTCTTCAACGCTTCGGCTTCCGTGGCGGACGGCAAGCTGACTCTGACGTGGAAGGACAACAGCAAGATGGGTGATGCCGAGGCTGACGACATGGCTATGCCGTTGGTTTACAACAAGGCTCGCGGGGAGGCCGTCTACGACCTTAATGCTGCCGCCCGTGCCGATGCTACTGCCGAACTGGCCTTGCCCGATAACTGGGCTGACGATGCGCTGGCCGTTTATCTTGCTTTCCGCAGTGCGGACGGTACCCGTGTGACCAACAGTATCTGCCTGAAGAATGACGCTTACGAAGGCAGTGGTTCCGAAGGCGGTGGTGGCAACAGTGGCGGTTCCGGTGGCGACGGTGGCATCGAAGATGACCCGCTGGGATAGGGTCTAAAGCCGAGGGCTTTAGAAATTAAAGATTAAAGAATTAAAAATGAAAGGCTGCGCAGCTATTCATCATTAGACATTAAATTACATGAGAACAATCAACTACATCGTGGTGCATTGCAGCGCCACCCGCGAGGACCGTCCTTTTACGGTAGAGGCTCTCCGCGCCGTGCACCTCAGCCGTGGTTTCAGTGATATCGGTTACCATTACTACATCCGCAGGGATGGTACGGTGGTGAGAACCCGTCCATTGGCTCTTGCAGGGGCACATGTGAAGGGGTACAATAAGTATAGTATCGGAATTTGCTATGAAGGCGGGCTGGATGCCCGGGGGTGCCCGAAGGATACCCGTACACCGGAACAGCGTGCCGCCTTGCGACTGCTGGTACATCAACTTTTGCGCCGTTTCCATGGCGAAGTGCGCGTCTGCGGTCATCGCGATCTCAGTCCGGACAGGAATGGAGACGGGGTGGTGGAGCCGGAGGAGTGGGTGAAGGTATGCCCGTGCTTCGAGGTGGCTACGGAATTGTGAGCCTTATGAACTCAAAAAAACAAAAACTTATAAACTTAAAAAGTATGAAGATCAATAAATCAGTTTGGGATATGATCCTGAAAGTCGTCATCGCTGTAGCTTCGGCAATAGCCGGGGTGGTAGGGGCGAATGCAATGAATTAGTAAGCACTGTCTTAATGAATTAGCAAGTACCATCTCATTTGAGATAGTACTTGCTTCAATCAATTAATCCATTTACAACAGATAATCATTATGAGAAATATTCTATTTATTCTATTATTAGCGTTGGGC
>ERZ1027150.1884-NODE-1884-length-12169-cov-7.900941_pt1 | contig 12169 bp, 11 predicted proteins | sample MGYA00519276_ERZ1027150 | MGnify/ENA primary metagenome ERZ1027150 (study PRJEB26926, sample SAMN06164860) | human gut metagenome | biome: ENVO:00009003; feature: ENVO:2100002; material: ENVO:00002003 | host: Homo sapiens | place: USA | collected 2012 ... | reverse complement strand
AGATTAGCTGCAGTCTCGTGGGCTCGGAGATGTGTATAAGAGACAGATTCTATATGTATAGTATTTTTCTGCCCCCGGAGATATTGGCGAGATGTGATTGCCATCTGTTGCCCCTGAAGAAAACAAATCGTTATAGACGCACTTGGGCACCCCTGTTGAATACAGGTTTACATTTCCGTTAAATGCTTCAGGCTTGAAAGTATAATATCCGGGAAAGAAGTACTGGATTTTTCCGGATGTTTCGAAAAATCCGTCTTGGGGCTTATTCCCTACAAATATGAATCTTCTGAGCGGACTGATAAAAATATTCTTTTTAACTATTTTGGTAGTACCATACATATATGTTTCGGCATCGATTGAATCAATTCTGTTACGGTATTGATACAGTCCGGACAGGCATTTCATTACCATATCCCTGGCATCATCCTTAACTGCATCTCCTTTATTCCTATCCTTTCCTGACACTGTTACTCCGAAAGGATAAATAGTTAAAGCACATATTGTAAAAAACAGAAAAACTTTTCTCGGCATATATATCTTGATTAACAGATGTTTGTATAAAATAAAACTGTCAGACAGCAATCCTTAAAATAAGGACACCGTCCGGCAGTTTTGAAATATATAAAATAACAGTAACAGCCGTTTTTATCTTCCTGTGTCTTGCAGATATTGTGTCACTTTAATCTGATAATCAATACAGGCATCCGTGTATCTGTTACGGCTTGTCTGGAACAGACTTTGCGCATCCAGCAGTTCGGAGAGTGAACTTACACCGGTCTTATAGTTATTTGTCTGCATTCTCAGATTCTCCCGTGATTCTCTCACCGCAGATTCAGCAAGTGTTATCTGTTTATAGGACTCTGTCAGCAGATTCCAGCTTTGCTGCATCTTCAGTTGCAGCTTTTCGTTACCGTCCTGTTGTTGGCGTATAGCTTTTTTCTCTTCAAGCTTTGCACGTTTTACCTTATGGCTGCCACCCCACCAGTCAGATATCGGCACACTTACTGTTGCCATCATTATAAAATGGTTCCGGCTCTTGTCAAACATGAGGTCTTCGTATGCATATGAAACACCGACTCCTACAGTAGGCAACTGTTCTCCGAGGCTGATTTTCCGTTTTAGTTTGTGTGCCTCTACATTTTTCTCCAAAAGCTTGTAAGTTGAAAGGGAAGGCAGGGCACTCTGATGATCCACAAGATAATCCCCAGGACTTTTTATACCTGAGGAGAATTCCGGTACGTCTATATATTCAGCCGAGTCCAAAGGTAAACCGATATACTGGCTCAGAGCCATACACGATAGCCTGATACCGTTTTCCACCTGAAGTCTTATACTCTGAAGTTCATTCTGCTTCAGCTGTACGGTAAGCAGGTCATTCTGTGTAGTAATACCGGCCTTTACTGCCAGACTTACATCTTTGTGAAGGCTCTGCAGGAGTGTATCAAGAATGTTTATTGTCTTTTCAGCTTCTTTCAACGAGACTATTTTCCAATAGTAATTTTCAGTTTCCAACTCTACTTTGTCTGTAGTCATATCCAACTGCAGTATAGAAGCATCAAGAGCTGTTTTTGCGAGTTTGTTTGAATTGACAATCTGTCCTCCGGCAAACACCGGCTGCAAGGCAGATACGGTTACAAGGTTACCCTTTTCAAGCATACCCACTTCCATGGCCTGAATAGGAAGTCCCATCTGTGTCAAATCCGGTATGTTTGCTTTTACAAGGTCGTCATCAGCCTTATATGTAGTGGCTCCTGCCGAGATTTGCGGGAAATATTTTGTGAACGCTTCCTTTCTGGTTTGTCTGGCCGCCTCTACATCTATCTTCCCTGTCTGTATGTCGGCATTGTATTTCAATGCCATATCCTTGCATTCTTCCAGTGTCAGAATTCTCTTTTCCTGAGCCGGAGCAACAACTGTTGCTCCTATCAGAAAGAGACCTGAGAATAAGTATTTAATGTTCATCTTTTTCAAGTCTTTTTTATTGTTTCTCTAATTGTAAAACCTTTTCTCTCTTACTGCTGCTGCCCCTGAATATCATCCAGTAACTAACAGGAAGCACTGTAAGAAGGAATATCATAGTTATCAGTGTACCGAAGAATATCACCGTACCCATAGGCATCCAGAGTCCGCTACCTCCAAGAATCATAGGTATGACACCCATTGAAGCTGCGGCAGATGTAAGGAATATAGGACGCATGCGTCGTGAAGCGGACTGGAATATAGCTTCTTTAACATGCAATTTTTCTGTAGCTCTCAGCTCTTCCGCATAGTCCACCATTATTATACCGTTTCTCACGATTATACCCATAAGACTGGTGATTCCCAAAACGCAGGTCACTCCATAGTCGAGCCCCATAACTTTCAGTCCCAAGGCTGTACCGAATACACACAATCCCATACTTCCGAAGATAAGCAGCGCGATGTTTATCCTGCGGAAATGAGCCAGAAGAATAAAGAAAATCATGACAGCCGCAATCTGAAGTCCGGTCATACTCTTAGGCATATTCTCGACATTCTCCTCAAGTTCTCCGCCATAAACTATATCAACATCCGATGTAAGTTTCAACTTTCTGATTTCCTCATCTACCCTTTTGTTTACATCTATTGTGTTCAGACCTCTTTTTGGCTCACCCTGAACGGTTATAATATATACTCCGTTTCTTCTCACAATCTGCCCTTCCTTCCATACAGGAACCACATCGGCTACCTGTCTTAAAGGAACATTGCTTATTCCACCGTATGCAGGAATGAGTTCATTCATAAGGTCGTTGTTGTCCGCCTCGTCTGATTTGGTACTTTTCACCACCACGGGTATATTATAATCACCTTCCCATACATTGGCAAACGGCAGACCTTTTCCGTATCTCATGGCAAGAGTAGTCTCAAGAGACATGTTATTTATACCAAGTCGTGAAGCCTCGTCTTCCTTCAGTCTGATTTCTGTTCCGGCTATAGGCTCATTCCTGTCAGTACGTACATGCTGAATCTCCGGCATACTTCTCATCATTTGGGCAACTTGCTGTGCATTCCATTTCAGAGAATCCAGGTTTTCTCCATACAGCCTTACTTCTATAGGATAATTGGCAAGACTGTATATCAGCTGTTTGAACTTAATAGTTGCCTCCGGGAAATAATTGGTATATTTAGGAGCCATTTCGTCCAGGACTTCTACAGTCTCATCTATTCCGGTTGTATTTACAATAAACTGTGCAAAGTTGCTTCCAGGTATCTGAGGTGCATATGAGGCATGGAATCTCGGAGAATTGGTACCTTTGAAAGATGTGATTGAAACGATTCTCGGATCTTTTCTCATCATGTGTTCCAGGCTGTCTGCCACCATCGCAGTCTTTTCCACTGATGTTCCTGTTGGCAGATATATTTCTACTGCAAACTGGTTACGGTCGGCTGTTGGCAACATGGTCTGCGGATGTGTTGCAAGCATATATCCTCCTATTATAATAGATCCTATACCTACAGACATCACTGTTTTGGGATTCTTAAAACACCATCCTAAGACTTTGTCATAGAAAGACTGCAGTACATCAAGGAAAGAAAATTTCTTTTTTCCTCCTGTTTCTTCCTTTATAGGCTCACGTATGAAGAAGAACTGCATAAACGGTACCAGCAGTACAGCTACCAGCAATGATACGGCAAGTATCAGAGTTATAGCCCATGGGAAGCTCAACAGGAAGTCATGCACCAACCCTTCCGTAATCAGCAGGAACGGGAAGAATGTGATGCTTATGGCCAGTGTAGCCGAAAGTATGGATTTAAAGAAATGAGTTGTACTCTCTATTGAAGCATGCCAACGTGACTGACCCTCCGCAATCTTCTCCAGATAATTGTCAATGATAACAATTGAGTTGTCGACTATCATTCCCAATGTCACAATCAGTGCGGCAAGCGTTACGGTATTCAATTCTATACCAAAAGTGTGGAATAACCCAAGTGAAATGAATATCGTTATAGGAATGGTTGATGCGGCAACAAGTGCAACCTTCATAGGCATCAGCAGCATTACAACTATAACCACTGCTATAATGGCTATTACAAGTTCATGAAGGAAATTCTGAACACTGTCATCCACAACAACGCTCTGATCCGTAATTCTGAAAATGTCAACGCCTGCAGGCAATAACTTACTGTAATCATTAAGAACCTCATTAACATCCTGTCCCATTTTTACAATGTTCTGTCCCTTCTTCATTTCCACACTCAGAAGAATACATTTCTTGCCGTTGTTTGTGATATAACTGTCAAATGGAGCATATTCCTTTTTGACTTCCGCAATATCTTTGAGACGGATATTATTTCCTGACGGATCCGTATAGACAATCATCTGCTGAATATCATATACAGTATTAAAAGATTCAGCTACATAAACCGGATGGCTGTACGAGTCATTTTTAATCCTGCCTCCGGTTGTGGTAAATCCCTTTGTAAACAACTTACCTGCAATAATCTGGTCATTCAAAGCATATTTTGACAGCTTTTCATGGTTCAGTACGACCGACACCTGTTCTTTCTGCATTCCATATACGCTCATACGCCCTACACTCTTAACTGTACGGAGTCTGTCCTGCAGGTCATCCATGTATTCTTTCAGTTCACGATATGTCTTGTCATTGCTCTCCATTGTAATCAGCAGAGCCGAGGTGTCTCCGAAATCGTCAAGAACCTGCAATGCAAGCACATTGGACGGAAGCTGCATCTTAAAATTTGAGATTCCATGTTTGAATTTGCTCCAAAACTCATCCTTGTTGTTCACATCATCGTTCAGTTCAACCTGAATATAGGTTATTCCGTCACGGTTTGTCGAGAAACTCTTTTCTTTCTTTACTTCCTTATAACTGAATATATAGTCTTCAAGAGGCTTTGTCACCTGATCTATCATTTCTTCAGGAGTGTTTCCCGGTGCGACCGCTACAACAAGTCCCTGACGGACTGTAAAATCGGGGAATTCATTCTTCCTCATCTTCGGAAGACTGTATATACCCAATGCTACTAGACAGCAAACCACCAGGATGACAATCTGACGGTAATGCATAGCCCACTCTACGGCATTTCTTTTTTTCTGACTCATTTTAGTGTCTGTTTAAATTGAATGTATATTAGAATGTAATAGCCGAACCTTCAGAAACTTTCTGTTGCCCGGATATGATAATCTCATCACCGCCTGACAGGCCTTTGTCTATCACTACGCCACCGGCTGAATATTCTCCGCAGGTTATTACCCTTTTACCCGCTTTTCCTCCTTCGTTAACCCAGACAAAACTGTTGTTGTTCTCGTCTATTTGTACCACATTTGCCGGGAGAATAATACACTCCGCCCCTTCACCGCCAATTATGTATGTATCAGTAACCATTCCCGGAAGAAGCATGTCATCTTTGTTGTCAACAGCAACTTTCACCTCGTATGAGCGTGACAGAGGGTTTGCCACAACGGATTTTTCCACCACACTTCCTTCAATGAAACCTTCTCCGGCAGACAGTACGCTCAGCATGGCCTTGTCTCCTATTTTTATGTCTTTAATATCATCTTCCGGTACAGAGACCTTTACTTTCACCTGCTGCATAGCCACAATCTTAGCAACAGGAATTCCCGGCATTACGTTCTGACCTGTTTCCATTTTTTTTTCCGCTATAACTCCACCAAACGGCGCTCTTAAATAACAGTCTCTAAGATTCTTCTCTGCCATGCGCTCCATAGCTTTTGCCTGCTGTAGCTTACTTTGTATGTCAACCCATTTTATATCTGCAAGACTTTTTTCATCATGAAGCAACTTTAATCTGTTGTATGCATCCTGAGCCTGATCCAATGCAGCTTTTGCCGCATTATAACTGCTTTTGATTACAGTGGTGTCAACGGATGCTATAATCTGCCCTTTCACCACCCGGTCGCCGTTCTTTACATACACCTTATTGACGGTTCCCGGCACAGAAAAGCTCAATGATGTACCGGTTGACTCTTCCACCGTTCCCGAGTATCTCCTGTTTAAAGTCTGGGAGGAGCTTTGTACCTGCATGATTTTAACCTTTGTTACCTTACTTTCTGCCGAATCATTTCCGGCCTTATCCTGACATGCTGTCAGAATAAAAGGAGCAGCCAGAGCTGCCACAAAATACTTACTGTTCATTTTTTACTAATACTTTTTGTTTTGCGTTTGCAAATGTCGGATATAAAAAAGGATAGAAAAAGGTCATATTTACAATATTGCTGTTCTTTATAACGGATTTATTTGCGAAATAGCATTTTATAAGATATTTTTGTCCTCAAAAATTATAGAATATGAAAAAAATAGAATCAATATCAATCAATCAGCTCGAAAAAGAGACTGAGGTACAGAACAAGCTTAAGTCAGATGTGCTGCTTTCAGCAAATATGAAGTTAGACAACACTCTTTTTTCTCATCCCAGCAGGCTGGATGCCTTTGCCGTAATATTTTGCGCAAGCGGTGAAGCAGAGATACAGATTAATCTGAAGAAATATACCATTAAAAGCGGTATGATAGCCCTTCATGTTCCGGAAAACATTATACAGATAAATTCAACGGACAATCTTATAATCTATCCTTTTATAGTCTCATCTCAGTATATACAGAAAATACACTTTGAAACCAAAGACCTGATAAACCTGTATATGGCAGCAAAGACAGCACCTGTCTTTGCTCTCGAATACTCCGATATTCATGTATTGGAAAAATATTACTATCTTCTCGAAAGTATATTGCAGACAGAGTCTATACATAAGGACAAGATAACCGTAGGAATCATGACATCTTTCCTATATAAGATTTATGAGATACTTTTGGTTAAACTTAAAGAACAGGAATACAAACGTAAAGTACCTGAAAGATGCGAGATTGTTTTCGAAGATTTCATCAAGGAACTTAATCTTTTCAACGGTACAGAACATTCTTTGTCTTTCTTCGCTGACAGGATGAACCTCACGCCCAATTATCTGTCTGCAAGAATAAAGGAATACAGCGGTAGAACCGCTATGGAATGGATTGAAGACTCTGTCATCCTTGAGGCAAAAACAATGTTGAAGCATACGGATTTAAGTATCCAGGAAATAGCATATAAACTCAATTTCCCTACACAGACATTCTTTGGCAAGTATTTCAAGCGGGTTACCGGAATGTCGCCCAAACAATACAAGTTATCATAATATTATTAATAAAATAATGAAAACCGGCGTATGGATTTAAAAATAAAGAAAAAGACTCTTAATGGTATATGCAGCGGCTTGCTTGTGTTGCTGTTGCTCAACTCGGTTGTCTTTCCTTCGCTATTTGGCGGAAAAGTGGTAGAGACGGATTATGGTACGTTTATCTCAAAGGTAAATAAAGGTATAGTAAATGAAGTCAATATAGACGAGAATACCATTTGGTTCAGCACAATGGAAAAAGAAGGGGAGAAAGAAAAAAACAAATTCTTCAAGACAGGTATGATCAATGATACTGATCTGGTAAACAGGCTCCTGAAAGCCAAAAGCAATAACGAGGAAGGAAAAATCGTATTTACCCGGCAGATACCTAAGGAGAATTCTCCTCTGACAGACTTCTTTCTGATGTGGATTATGCCAGCTGTCATATTCTATCTGATATGGTGGGGAATGGGAACATTTATACAGAAACGCATGGGACACGGTCCGGCCAATGTAATGTCTTTTGGCAACAGCGGAGCCAAGATATATGCCGATTCTGAAGTGAGAACCACATTTGCCGATGTGGCAGGACAGGATGAAGCCAAGGAAGGGCTTAAGGAAATTGTGGATTTTCTGCATAATCCACAAAAGTATTCCGACATAGGTGCCACTCTCCCCAAAGGAGCTCTTTTAGTCGGTCCTCCGGGAACAGGAAAAACATTGATAGCAAGAGCTGTGGCAGGAGAAGCCAAAGTTCCGTTCTTTTCTATTTCCGGTTCTGATTTTGTGCAGATGTTCGTAGGTATGGGAGCTGCCAAGGTTCGTGATTTATTTACTCAGGCCAAAGAAAAAGCACCATGTATCATATTTATTGACGAAATAGACGCAATCGGAAAGAAAAGAAGTTCCAGTCCTATGGGAGGCAATGACGAACGTGAGCAGACACTCAATCAGTTGCTTACGGAAATGGACGGATTTGACGGTAAAAAAGGTGTAGTGATACTTGCCGCAACCAACCGTCCGGAAAGTCTGGACAACGCTCTGCTTCGTCCGGGCAGATTCGACAGACGCGTTATAATGAATCTGCCTGATCTGGAAGGAAGAAAGGCAATACTTAATGTACACCTTCGCAAGATTAGAAAAGATGACATTGATATTGACCTTATAGCACGAGCAACCGCCGGCTCATCAGGTGCAGAACTTGCCAACATTGTAAACGAAGGAGCTTTAAGAGCCGTAAGGCTTGGCAAAAACAGGGTGACAACCGAAGACATAGAGGAATCTGTAGAAACGGTAATTGCAGGTGCCCAGAAGAAGGGAATGGTAATTTCGGAGGAAGAAAAACGTATTATAGCTTATCACGAAGTGGGACATGCAATGGTCGCAGCCGTCCAGACACATTCCGCACCAGTACATAAGATAACGATAATTCCCCGCACTTCAGGCGCATTGGGATATACCATGCAGGTTGACAGCAACGAACAGCATCTGCTGTCCAAACAGGAACTGCTTGACAAAATAGCAGTATTTACAGGAGGAAGGGCTGCCGAAGAGCTTATCTGCAATACCATAACCACAGGAGCTTCAAACGATATTGAACAGGCTACAAGGATAGCCCGTGCCATGATAACAAGATATGGTATGAGCAGCAGGTTCGGTATGATGGCGCTTGAAGTACAGAACAACCAGTATCTTGGTGGTGATTCTTCTCTGATATGTTCGCCGCAGTCTGCGTCAGACATTGACAATGAAGTGAGAAGCATTATCTCGAAAGCTCACGAAAAGGCGACAAATATAATAAGGAACAACATTGACAAAATGCATGAAATCACTTCCTATCTTCTTGAGAAAGAAACAATCACCGGTGAGGAGTTTATGATGATTCTTAATAGAAAATGATATGCCGTTATTAACAGATAAAGAATTAGCCGATATTTCCCCTATTTTCAGAGGAAATGCAGGCAACATACTGGCCAGACTACTGATGAGAATATTTTCCGTCAACAGTCTGAATGACCTTTATGACAGAAACTGTTCGTTTCAGGGTGAAGATTTCGCAAGGACAATTCTTAATGAGCTTAATATAAAATATTCCATAAAGAATAGCGATGTTCTGGCGAATATGCCCGAAGGAGCTTTTATCACAATAAGTAATCACCCGTATGGAAGCATTGACGGAGTTATACTGGTTGACATGTTCGGTCATCTCAGAAATGACTATAAAGTCATTGTAAACAAAATCCTGTCAAGGATAAGGGCATTGGACAGAAATTTTATAAATGTCACCCCTAAGGGAAACGAAATGACAGCACGTCCCACTAAAGACAGCATTTTCGGCATCCGGGAGGCAGTAAGTCATGTGAAAAACGGACATCCATTAGGCATTTTCCCGTCCGGAGCTGTTTCAGACTTCAGCCTGAGAGATGGTTGTGTCCGTGACCGCCAGTGGCAGGAACCAATTATAAGAATGATTAAAAGACTTCGTGTTCCGATACTTCCGGTAAAATTTCTGGGAGGAAACTCGCCTTTCTTTTATAGTCTTGGACTGATAGACTGGAGGGTGCGCATCCTGAGGCTGCCTGCCGAAGTTTTGAACAAAAGAAACAAGACACAGGAGTTGGCTCTTGGAAATATAATTCTTCCTGAAGAACAGGACAGATATGAAAATATAAATGATTTTGGGGTATTCTTAAGAAATAAAGTGTATAATTTAAAATAATACTGGTATGGAAAAAAATAAAGAAAACTCCGTGAGGATACAGACCTCCATACTTAACGGAATGGAGAAAAAAGCACTGTTATTCCTTGCAGAAAGACAGCCTGCATGGATGACATCAAACATCCTGACATTCATCGGATTTATAGGTTCGGTTCTTATTGCGGCAGGATATTTGCTGAGCGCAAAAAACATCAACTATATATGGTTGAGCTCTTTAGGTTTTATAGTAAACTGGTATGGTGATTCCCTCGACGGGACACTCGCAAGAGTGAGAAACAGACAGCGTCCGGTTTTCGGATATTATCTGGACCACACTATGGATGTGATTTGTGAACTTATAATGTTCCTCGGTCTTGGACTTTCAGGTCTTATAAAGTTCGAAGTGTCAGTCCTTATACTTGTATTGTATCTTATGCTTACACTGAATGTAAGTATAAACGCACACCTGAAGAATGAATTCAGACTGACATACGCCAAGCTCGGTCCTACAGAATTCAGGGTACTGGGTATAATAGCAAACACTATCGTCATTTATGTAGATTCAATCCTTCTACCGTTGGTAGATTTAAATATACTTAACCGGCACATCGAATTGTCAATGTTGGATATCATTGGTATAGTGATATTGTTTATACTGATACTGATTTATTCGGTAACTGTTATTAAGGACTTGCGTGACTATTCCATTATGGACCCTGTAAAAGAAAAGTAAAGGACAAACTGCCTATGATAAGATTTTTTTATTTATCCGTCCTTTTCCTGTGTTTATTTCTAAATGGATTCTCTCAGCAACGGAATAATCTTATAACATGCGATATACCGGGTTATAACTTGGTAAAATCCAACGACACAGACAACTTATTGGAGAATTTATATATCAGCAAACCGCGAAAATGTCTTATCTCAGACGGATCTGTCCGATTTTTCTTTTCTATAAGTAACCGTGGGGATATCAGATTCAAGAAGTATTCTTTGACAGTATACCACAAATCTGACAAAATTTTCAAATCAAAACTTCCGGATTTAAAAAAAGGTGAGGAATTTCAGTTTGCTTTTAACATTAAAGGAAAAGAAGTTAATGCTTCAGATTTAAAACTTAAGTTTAAGAAAAAAAGAATATATAGAATATACCAATATCATGGAGATTGATAAAAAACGATACAAAAAGAATATAAGCCTGACAGAAACAAATCCGTCAGGCTTATATATTATCAGAAAACAATTATCAACCTCAAGTTTTATGACACACCTATTGACTTATTCATTACATAAGTAAGATCGTGGTTATTTCATCTCAGAAGCAATCTGGTCTGCCAAGTCATTCACCTCACGGTGACTCAGTTTCAATCCTTTTTCATGAAGGATCTCGGCTATTTTCTGTCGTGTTTCCTTGCCTTCTTTCGGTGCAAACAATACTCCGCTTACTGCACCTACCAATGTACCTCCTAAAAATGTCAAAACATAACTCATTGTTTTCATAACTGATTAATTTTTAAATGTGACTAAATATATTTATTGATTTATTTGATATTGCAAATATAGGTAAGAATAAAGCATTTGAAAAGGTCATTTATTATACAATAATGTCCTATTTCATCTATTACTAAAGATTGACTTCTTGCTGATGAAGTTTTTCTTCATTTTCAACCTCCTGAAGCATTTTTTCACTGGCTTGCATATATACTTCCACTCTTCTGTTCTGTTCTCTGCCCCACATTGTTGAATTGTCAGCAATCAGTAATACTAAAATCAAATTGTTTACCTTCATTTTTCGCTTTTTCTTACTAAAGTAATCATCAAGTCTTTCATACTCAAACTAAACATACCGAAACGGAATTTTCAATGTCTGAAACTACAATTTGGTTCTTATATTAGCAGAATTACATTTTGTCAGAATGATATTTATACACCTCTATAATTCCAAAAATCAAAGCCTAATCCAATCAGCTTTTCAAACTTTGCATTCTCACAAAGTCTTTCCTGTTCATAGCGGCAGTCAATTATTATTTTATATAGAAACAATTAGTCAAATAATTTATTTATGTATTACAATGACAACAGAAAGGTCAATCAAGTGACATATCGATAGACTAAAAATATCAGTCCCAGGATTAAATACAGAGAAAAAATAGAAAATTCTCCTTCGTTTCTGCGTTATAAATGAAATGAACCGATACTTATAATTAAATGACAAGGCGTTTTTATCCGAATGTCGGCACATTTTTAATGAAATGATAGGGTATTGAAACATTGCTGTCTCTTATACACATCTGACGCTGCCGACGACTAGTCGAGTGTAG
>ERZ1027150.1862-NODE-1862-length-12278-cov-12.427391_pt1 | contig 12278 bp, 10 predicted proteins | sample MGYA00519276_ERZ1027150 | MGnify/ENA primary metagenome ERZ1027150 (study PRJEB26926, sample SAMN06164860) | human gut metagenome | biome: ENVO:00009003; feature: ENVO:2100002; material: ENVO:00002003 | host: Homo sapiens | place: USA | collected 2012 ... | reverse complement strand
ATGCCGGTTTACATGACCTTACAACTCCTAAGATGCACAGCCCGCATATCGCTATACGGCTGGTAGGCTCTTACCCTACCTTCTCACCCTTACCTTTTCCCGAAAGAAAAGGCGGTTATTTTCTTCTGCATTACTCCACCCTCGCGGGCAGCTTTCTGTTAGGAAGTAGGATGCTCTGTGTTGCCCGGACTTTCCTCTTGTACACACATGTACCAGCGACAAACCGACCAACTGCTTTTCACTGCAAAGGTACGCAAATAAACCGAAATGGCGGCATAATTGGCAAAATATCCTGTGATGCTGACAAAAATAACTGATAATGAATGTAAAATTGGCAGAATTGCCCGTTAATTGCGGTTAATGGGTGCTATGCCTTTGTTAAAAGAGAGAAAAAAGAACTGACAAGGAGTACAACCGTATAAATTTTGTTCTACTTTAGCAAATGAAATGTTAAACAAATAATGAAATTAACAATATAATCAGAATAGAATTATGAAAAGAGTAACTAAGTATGTAATAGGAACAGCAGCAATGTTGGTTGCCAGCGCAGGTGTAGCAGGAGTTACTGCTTATACCGTATTACAATCAAAAGATAATAAAGGTGAACTTTCCTTCAATGATGCATTCCAGACTAATCTGAATGCCCGGACAGCTGCCTTGTCGCCTGCAAACATGCAACCTGTAGATTTGACAAAAGCTGCAGAAAGTTCTTTGAATTCTGTTGTGCATATCATGGCTGTACAGCGCAGTAAAGTACAAACCATTCAGACTCAACCGGATTTCTTCGACTTCTTCTTTGGAGACGGCCAGGGACGTCGTCAGCAAGTACAGACTCCGGAACGTCGTGGTTTGGGTTCAGGCGTGATTATTTCGAAAGACGGATACATCGTAACCAATAATCACGTGATTGAAAATGCCGATGATATTTCTGTAAAACTGCATGACGGACGTGAAATGAAAGGCCGTATGATTGGTACAGACCCTTCTACCGACTTGGCTTTGATTAAAATCGAAGGTGATGATTTCCCGGCTATTCCGGTAGGTGATTCCGACCAGTTGAAAGTGGGAGAATGGGTATTGGCAGTAGGTAATCCGTTTAACTTGGGTTCTACAGTTACAGCAGGTATCGTCAGTGCCAAGGCCAGAGGCTTGGGAGCAAACGGTGTGGAATCGTTTATTCAGACCGATGCGGCCATCAATCAGGGTAACAGTGGAGGCGCTTTGGTAAATGCAGCAGGACAGTTGGTCGGTATTAATGCGATGCTTTATTCTCCTACAGGAGCTTATTCGGGATATGGTTTTGCCATTCCTACCAGTATTATGACGAAGGTGGTAACCGACTTGAAGCAATATGGTACTGTACAACGTGCGTTGTTGGGTATTGCCGGACGTGATATGGGTAACGAAGTATATCCGGATGAAATCAAGAAGGAACAGAAAGAACTGGGTGCTACAGAAGGTGTACAGATTGTAGAAGTCACAGAAGGTGGTTCTGCTGATGGATTGCTCCAGAAGAACGATGTCATTATCGCAATGGAAGGTAAGAAGATAAAGAATATGGCCGAATTGCAAGGTACATTGGCTAAATACCGTCCGGGAGATAAGATTAAATTGACTGTATTGCGCGATAAGAAAGAGAAAGAATTTACAATTACCTTGAAGAATGCGCAGGGTAATACAAAAATCGTGAAGAATGTGGATATGCAGATTTTGGGTGCTGCCTTCCGTGAAGTGCCTCAAGATTTGAAACGTCAGTTGAACTTGGGTTATGGAGTGGAAGTAACCGGAGTCTCAGACGGACGAATGAAAGATAGTGGTATCCGTAAAGGATTCATTATTCTGAAAGCGAACAGCAAGCAGTTGAAAACTGTGCAGGATTTGGAAGATGTAATGAAGGCAGCTTCACAATCTCCTGATCAGGTATTGTTCATGACTGGTATTTATCCGTCAGGAAAACGTGCAAATTATGCTGTAGATTTGTCACAAAATTAATAGGTATATAGATTGTGCTGATTGTTCATCTCGAAATCAGACGAAAGAAGAAGCCCGACATACAAGTCGGGCTTTTTCTTTGAGTCTCATCCTTTTTTCTGAGATTACAAATCTCATCCCGTTTATATTCTTTTGCCCGGTACTTTCAAGTGATGAGTGCAGTTTTTCCTTGAAAAAACTATACTACTTTCAAGAAGAAACTGCACTCATCACTTGAAAGTACTGGAAATTCGTCTAACGAGGCAAGGCTATCTTTGAAGGAGCTGAAAAGATTACGTCGGGTTGTTTCCTTGCTCAGAAAGTTCAGTCCAAACGAATATGTGCTTCGATGCGGAAATCCCAATCGTTTTTCTCTAAAAATATATTTTATCTGGGTATGAAGACTGATGGATGAAAAATAAAAACAGAATCAACTGTCGTGTATCAGTAGATCTTCGTTTGTATTTAAACCTTCGAAGTACCGACAAGACAACTGATTCTGTTTCAGCCTCTGATAGAGTAGTGATTTATCGGATACGGATTGATTTTCCAGCCCGTATATTGCTTCCTTTTATTCCGTTCAGGCGGCGTAGCTGACTTACGCTGACACCATATTTTGCTGCAATACCGCCCAATGTTTCTCCGTTGCGTATTCTGTGGTATACGGCTTTACCCGAAGAAGATGATTTTGGAGTTGCAATAGCTACTGTAGAGCGGCGTTTCTGGTATACTTCCGGCTTATAGTTGTAGATGCTGTCTTCGTGTTCGATGAAACAGCTAATCATGTTGTTAGGCAAACGTAATGCATAAGGCTCTTCGTTGCCCGGAATAATGTCTTTCTTAAATTCCGGATTCAAGGCACGCAACTGGTCGATGTTGATTTTACAAACATCTGCTACTTGCTGCAAATGCAGGTTTTTAGATACCTGAATAGTATCGGTTCCTTCGGGCATGCGCATTTCCATCGGACTGATATTGTGTTCACAATAATATGTCATGATATAATTGGCAGCAATGAATGCAGGCACATATCCTCTGGTTTCCTTAGGCAGATAGTTGTACAAAGTCCAGAAATCTTTTTCTCCTCCGGCACGGCGGATGGCTTTATTGATAGTACCTGGTCCGCAGTTGTAGGCAGCCAATACCAGATTCCAGTCGTTGTATATTTCGTACAAATCTTTCAAGTAGCGTACAGCAGCACGGGTCGACTTGATAGGGTCGCGGCGTTCGTCTACCAGACTGTTGTTTTTCAACCCGTATATTTTGCCGGTAGTCAGCATAAACTGCCAGAGTCCGACTGCTCCTGCGCGTGAAGTTGCTGTAGGGTTGAGGGCCGATTCAATGACCGGCAGGTATTTCAACTCTTGTGGAAGGTCGTACAGGTCGAGTGCTTCCTCGAAGATAGGCATGTAGAAATTGTTTGCACTCAGCATAAATGCTACTTTCTGTCTCAAGCGAGTAGCATACATGTCGATGAATTTTCTTACCACTTCGTTGTAAGGCATTTCAATAATGGCAGGAATACGCTGCAGACGGTCGATATAGACCGAGTCGCTGACAACAGGATTGGTGGCGGTGCTTGTGCAGTTTTCCCCTAAATTGATATAGTTCTTGGATATCCAGTCTAAGTACAAACTATCTGTAGTAGACAACATACCTTCCGGTAAGTCAATTACCTGGTCAGTTCCACTGGCCGAGCGGACCGTTATGCTTTGTTCTGTCTGTTGTGCATACAGTGCAGAAGTACTTAGCAGAGTTAGTAAACCGATAAATATTTTTTTCATGGATTAAAATTTAATATTGCATTGTATGCCTATACCTTGCGGTCGGCCACGATATGCATCATTGAATATAGTAGGTTCCAGTGTCATGGTCAAGTCGTCCGAAATATCGAAGTTCGACAGCTCGGCATCCACATAGGCATCGACAACTGAAAGCAGATATACAGCAATAAAGGCAATGATACTTAAGTCTCGCTGACGTCGGAAAGCATCCTTGCGCTGGCGGAATATATTCTGATAATAGTCCAGATTATTCAAGACATCTTCCTTGGTCATACCGTTTTTGATAAAGTTCATGTAGCTGTCATTTTCAGTATTGTCGCTCATGATGTCCTGATAAGCCTGTGAGTAATCTTTGTACATTTTGGTATTCCAGGTAAGGGCATAGGTACATCCCAGGAATCCTCCGTAGATGATGGGGAGTTTCCAGTATTTATGATTGTAAATCTGTCCTGCACCGGGAATTACCAGTCCCAGCCAAATGGAGTTGTTGGGGACGGGCAACCAGCGTTTTTTCTTGGTTTCTGCAGGCTGTTGTTGTAACATTGTTTGCTGGATGGAATCGTTTTGGCGGATGAGTGCGGCTGTATCTACCGGAGCTTCCAGTTTTTCCAGTTCTTTTTGGTGGATATCCGACCATTCGCTTCTCACCGTATCCTGCAAAGCAATGCTGTCTGTAAGATGATGCACCTGTATAGAATCTCCCCACAAACCGGATAGATTGGTTTGCCGGGCAGAAACTTCTGTTTGTGCTCCAAAGATGAAACACAAAATCAGAATTACAGATGATATGTATAGATAACGTTGTTGTCTCAATTTGTTCTTCTTTTATTCAGCCTTTAGTGTATCCAGAATTTCCATGATACGTTCCAAGTCGGCTTCGTTATTAAATGGAATACTGATTTTCCCTTTTCCTTTGGCACTGCATGACAGCTGTACTTTGGTTCCGAAAAAACTGCACAGATGGTTTTGCAGCATAGTATATTCTTCAGAAAGCTTTGCACCTTTGGGAGCGATTTTCTTTCCCCCCGATTCGATGCTTTCTCCCGAAGTGAGTGCTTTTACAATTTCTTCTACTTTACGAACCGAATATCCTTGAAGCAGAATTTCGTTGAAGATGCGGATTTGTGTCTTGGGATCGTCCAGTGCCAGCAAAGCACGTGCATGTCCCATGTCTATTTCCTTGTTCTTCAGAGCAACCTGTATCTGAGCCGGTAGTTTCAGCAGGCGCAGATAATTGGCTATAGTAGTACGTTTTTTTCCGATGCGTTCGCTCAAACGTTCCTGAGTCAGTTCGTATTGCTCTATAAGATGCTGGTAAGCCAGCGCTATTTCCAGTGAATTAAGGTCTTCACGCTGAATGTTTTCTATCAGCGCCATTTCCATTACATTCTCATCGTCTGCCGTACGGATATAAGCAGGAATCGTTTTCAGTCCGGCCTGTATAGAAGCGCGGTAGCGTCGTTCTCCTGCTATAATCTGATAAGAATCTTCACTGAGTTTACGTAATGTGATAGGTTGGATAATACCTATTTCCGCGATGGAGTCTGCAAGTTCTTGTAAGGCTACCGGATCAAATTCGCGGCGAGGCTGATTGGGATTGACAGAAATCTTATTCAGCTCAATTTCGTTGATAGAAGAGGAGCCCGAAGTCTTTACTTCTTCGGTAGAAATCAATGCGTCAAGTCCTCTGCCTAATGCAAACTTTTTCTGTACTGCCATAGTTTTTTACTTGCTGTTTTTATTTATAATTTCGTTTGCCAATGCCAGGTGGTTCTTTGCTCCTGTAGAGTCTGCATCATACAAGATGGCCGGAATACCATGGCTTGGAGCTTCACTCAGTTTTACGTTACGCTGTATAATGGTCTTGAATACCAGTTCCTGGAAATGTCGTTTTACTTCATCATATATCTGGTTGGCCAGACGCAGACGAGAATCGAACATGGTGAGAAGGAAGCCTTCTATTTCCAATGCCGGATTCAATTTTGTTTTTATTATTTTAATGGTATTCAGCAATTTGCTGATTCCTTCCAGTGCGAAGTATTCACATTGCACCGGGATGATGACAGAATCGGAAGCGGTAAGCGCATTGATGGTAATCAGTCCCAACGAAGGTGAACAGTCTATCAGAATATAGTCGTATTCACATTTCATAGGTTCTAAGGCCTGTTTCATAATCTTCTCGCGATTTTCCAGATTCAGCATTTCAATTTCTGCACCGACAAGATCGATGTGCGAAGGAATGATATCCAATCCGTCAATATCGGTTGTATAAATCGCTTCTCTTATATCAGCTTGGTTTATCAGACATTCGTATATGGAGCAATCTATGTCTTTTAAGTCTACTCCCAAACCGGATGAAGCGTTTGCCTGTGGGTCTGCATCGACTACCAGAACCTTTTTTTCCAGGGTAGCTAATGATGCAGCCAGATTAATAGTTGTCGTAGTTTTGCCTACTCCGCCTTTTTGATTGGCTAAAGCAATAATTTTTCCCATATTAATCAGTTTATTCTGACAGCGAAGTAACTAATAATAGCGGAGAGTACCTATCATCTGACCCTATATTTCGTAAGATGTGTTGATAACTCACTGCTTTTGTTAATAACTTGAGCAGGGCAAAGATACATATTTTTACTTAATTATGCTTCTAAGTTTGAGAAGATTAAGATTTGTAAACGCAATGTAGTCTGAGGATTGCTTGGGCAATCGCCTGAAAGATTGTACCTTTACTGCCATAAATAAAATAAGTAGAATTATGGCTAAAGAAAGACCGCTTTTATTGTTGTCGAATGATGATGGGTTTAATGCAAAAGGTATACGTGAATTGATAAAGGCTCTACGTCCGGTTGCAGATTTGGTTGTGGTAGCGCCAGACGGTCCTCGCTCAGGATCATCGGGAGCAATTACTTCTGTGCAGCCCTTGCAGTATTCGCTGATACAACAAGAACCGGGATTATTTATTTATAAATGTACAGGAACGCCTGTAGACTGTATTAAGCTGGCTTTGTTTGATATCGTAACGCGTGTTCCCAGTATGGTTATCGGTGGTATTAATCATGGAGATAACTCTTCTGTCAATGTACATTATTCGGGTACTATGGGAGTGGTAATAGAAGGTTGCCTGAAGGGGATTCCTTCGGTAGGTTTTTCGTTGTGTAATCATGCGGCAGATGCCGATTTCTCACCAGTTCTACCTTATGTGCGTTCTATTGTAGAAAAGGTGTTGGAAAAAGGTCTTCCCAACGGAACTTGTCTGAATGTAAACTTCCCGGATACAGCGGAAATAAAAGGTGTACGCGTTTGCCGTCAGACCAATGGGGTGTGGATTAACGAGTTTGTAAAGACAGAAAACCCACGCGGAGGATGCAGCTTTTGGCTGACAGGGGACTATTGTAATCTGGAAGTGGGAGCAGAGGCAACAGATCATTGGGCTTTAGACAACGGATATGTGGCAATTACTCCGACAAAAGTGGATGTGACGGATTATAAGTTGATGGAAGAATTGAAAACCTGGAACTTATGAAATATTACCTGATTGTAGGAGAGGCATCGGGCGATTTGCATGCTTCTAATTTGATGAAGGCTTTGCAGCAGGAAGATCCACAAGCTGAATTTCGCTTTTTCGGAGGTGATTTGATGAAAGCGGTGGGAGGTACCTGTGTGAAGCATTATAAGGAATTGGCTTACATGGGATTCATTCCTGTACTGTTGCACTTGCGTACTATTTTCCGCAACATGGATTATTGCAAGCACGATGTGGAAGCATGGCGTCCGGATGTCTTGATTTTAGTAGATTATCCGGGCTTTAATCTGAAGATTGCTGAATATATCAAAAAGCATACACAGATTCCAGTGTATTATTATATCTCTCCTAAAATCTGGGCATGGAAAGAGTATCGTATCAAGAATATAAAACGGGATGTAGACCGTTTGTTCTCCATTCTTCCTTTTGAGGTCGATTTCTTTAAGAAGCATCAGTATCCGGTATGTTATGTGGGTAATCCGTGTGTAGATGCTGTAGACGAATTCCGGAAAAAAGGACAGGAAACTGCAGAAACATTCCGAACAGTCAATGTTTTGGACGGACGGCCTATTATTGCCTTGCTTGCCGGTAGCAGGAAGCAGGAAATAAAAGATAATCTGTCTCGCATGATAGAAGCTGCAAAAGATTTTCCGGAATATCAGTTTGTAGTGGCTGGAGCACCCGGTATCGATCCTTCTTTCTACCGTGAGTACATGGCTGCTGATACGAAGATTGTATTTGGACAGACTTATCGTTTGTTGCAGCAGGCTGAGGCTGCTTTAGTTACTTCGGGTACAGCTACATTGGAAACCGCTTTATTTCGTGTGCCGCAGGTGGTATGTTATTATACAGCAATGGGTAAACTGGTTTCTTTCCTTCGTCGGCATATCTTGAAAGTGAAATATATTTCGCTGGTTAATCTGATAGCAGATAAAGAAGTGGTTACAGAATTGGTAGCCGACGGTATGACTGTGGAGAATGTGAAAGCAGAACTTTCGGCTATTCTGGAAGGAGGAGATTCCCGAGCCCGGATGCTGAATGATTATGATTGCCTGATAGAACGTTTGGGGGCTCCCGGGGCTTCCGAAAGAGCTGCCAAGGCTATTGTCTGTTCGTTATGGAAAAGATAATATTATAAAGTGTGATTATAAAATAAGCGTGAGCAATATATTCCGATATATTGTTCACGCTTATTTTTTATGGCCTTATTATTGAGGCAGGGTGTTATACCAATGAAATAACATACAGATAAACTACTGCGGCCGGTACAGCCATTAGGGTACTGTCGAAACGGTCGAGCATTCCTCCGTGACCGGGAAGGATGTTTCCGGAATCTTTAATACCTAATGTTCGTTTTAGCAAAGATTCTGTCAAGTCGCCCCATGTTCCGAAAATGACTACAGTCAGTCCTAAGCCAATCCATTGTGCTACGGTCAGGAAGTCGAAGAAGTGAGCTAAGACGATAGCGGCTACAATGCTGAATGCTGCTCCTCCGATAGAACCTTCCCATGATTTTTTAGGAGAAATTCTTTCGAACAGGCGATGTTTTCCAAAAAGCATACCTGTGCAGTAAGCGCCTGTGTCGTTTACCCAGTTGAAAATAAAAATAGACAAGGGCAAAATTGGGTTATACTGTGATATACCTTCTGTTTCTGTCGTATGGTAAGCCAATACATTAAGCAGGGCAAAAGGTAAAGCGATATAAAGCTGGCTCATCATTCCATAGGCCCAGTTGTTGATAGGATCTTTACGTTTCATATAAAGCTCACTGATAAGCAGATACATGATCAGAAACAGGTAGGGGATAAAGATTTCGTATGTACCCGGTACTACTCCTGTATAACTGAAGCAAAGAAAGAGGAATACACCTGATAATACGGTAATACGCTTATTCATCTGAACCTTTCCGGTACGGTTTACGATCGTACCGAATTCATGGATCGTTAATGCACTAATTAGTGCAAAAAGGATGGTAAAGGGAATTCCACCTCCCAAAATACATCCTATCAGTACAGCTATGAAAATTATACCTGTAATGGCTCGTTGGATAAAGTTGCTCTTCACGGCAATATTTTTTGAGGGTTAATGTTTACTGAGTTTATGAGTTCTTCAATTTTGATTTGAGGTCTTTGTCTTGCTGAATCCTTAAATATAAGGAATGCAAATTCAGACGTTGTTCTTTCAAAACTTTGACTTTATAAGAAGCAAAGAATCTGTGCACAAAAAACAGGCTACAGATTCTTTACTTTTTCTAATTCTTATTGTTGCTTTTCTTCACTTGCAGAAGTCGTTTCAGTTTCAGAAACTTTTGTTTCCTGCGGTTGGGCTGTATTTTCCTCAGAGTTGCTTTCTGCGGTTGTTTCTGCAGCCATGATTTCTTCGGAGCGTGAAGCCCACGGACGTTTGCCGAAAATCTTTTCTACATCTTCCGCAAAGATTACTTCCTTATCTATCAGCAATTGTGCCAACTGATTATGACCTTCTTTGTGCTCCTGCAACAACGCTTTTGCACGTGCATACTGCTCATTGATCATCGATTGAACTTCTTTGTCTATCAGTTCGGCAGTATGTTCACTATAAGGCTTGTTAAAGCTGTATTCATCGTTGCTGTAATAGCATAAGTTAGGTAACTTGTCGCTCATACCTGCATAGGCAATCATGCCATATGCTTGTTTGGTGACGCGTTCCAAGTCGTTCATTGCACCAGTAGAAATGTGTCCGATAAATACTTCTTCGGCAGCTCGTCCTCCCAGTGTAGCACACATTTCATCGAGCATCTGCTCTTTGGTCGTAATCTGTCGTTCTTCGGGCAGATACCAGGCTGCTCCAAGGGCACGTCCACGTGGTACGATGGTCACTTTAATCAATGGATTGGCGTGTTCCAGGAACCACGAGATAGTAGCATGACCCGCTTCGTGCAATGCAATGGCACGCTTTTCTGCTGCAGTCATTACTTTGGTTTTCTTTTCCAGTCCTCCTACAATACGGTCGATAGCAGCAAGGAAGTCATCTTTTCCTACAGCGGTTTTAGAATGACGTGCGGCAATCAATGCGGCTTCGTTACATACGTTGGCAATATCTGCACCGCTAAACCCTGGTGTCTGGCGTGATAACAGGTCGATATCTACACTATTATCCAGTTTCAATGGACGCAGATGTACTCCGAATACTTCCTTACGTTCGTTCAAATCGGGTAAATCTACATAGATCTGACGGTCGAAACGTCCCGCACGCAATAACGCTTTATCCAAAATATCCACGCGGTTTGTAGCTGCAAGAATGATTACGCCGCTGTTTGAACCGAATCCATCCATTTCAGTCAGCAACTGGTTCAATGTATTTTCACGTTCGTCATTTCCTCCCATGCTGGGATTTTTTCCACGTGCACGACCAACGGCATCAATTTCGTCGATAAAGATGATACAAGGTGATTTTTCTTTTGCCTGACGGAAAAGATCGCGTACTCGTGAAGCACCTACACCGACAAACATTTCTACGAAATCGGAACCGGAAATAGAGAAGAATGGTACATCTGCTTCACCGGCTACAGCTTTAGCAAGTAAGGTCTTACCAGTTCCCGGAGGACCAACCAACAAAGCGCCTTTAGGAATCTTTCCTCCCAAATCGGTATATTTTTGCGGCTGTTTCAAAAAGTCTACAATTTCTTGAACTTCCTGCTTGGCTGCTGCTTGTCCTGCTACATCTTTGAAAGTAACACGTGTAGAACCTTTGTCGAACAATTGTGCTTTACTTTTTCCAACGTTGAATACGTTACCTCCGCCACCAGCTCCGGCTCCACCGCTCATGCGTCGCATAGCAAACATCCAGATACCAATCAGAAGAAGGAACGGAGCAATGTTCCAAAATATCATTCCGAAATAATTGTTTCTCTTTTCGTAATTGATAGTACCGGTAAAATGTCCTTCTGTCTGTTCTTGCTCAAGAAATTTGTCGAGCGATTCTATTGAACCGACTTCTACAGTTATGGAAGGACTTCTTCCCACTTTACTTGCATCTTTTTTAAATACGTCGACAATATGTTCTGGTTTGATTTGCATTTCCACCGTATTGTCATCGTAGGCGGTAATTTTACTTGCATAGCCTTTACTTACCATGTCTTTGAACTCGGTGTAGGTTACCTCCTTGCTGGCACTACCTCCGTCGCTGGTAAATAATAGATAAGCAAATACTGCCGCTATTACAATGTACAGCCACGTCAGATTAGGGCGGGGAACATTGATTTTCGGCTTGTTATTATTTAAATTTTCGTTCATAATTTATCTAAAAAGTGTTTATGGATTTAAAATATCAGTCTAAATCAGGAATGTGAGTAAGTTTTGCATCAGCCCACAAGTGTTCCAGATTATAGAAATCTCTTACTTCCGGTAAAAATACGTGTACTAGCACATCGCTGTAATCCATAGCTACCCATTGTGCATTACGCAATCCGTCGATAGCATATACTTTGTTTCCTGTTTCTTTGCGAACATAGTCTCTTATTGAATCGACAATTGCTGCTACTTGACTAGGGGAGTTTCCTTGGCAAATTACAAAATATTTGCAGATTGTATCTTCGATGTTGGTTAAATCAGCGATTACGATGTTTTTCCCTTTTTTCTCTTGAATGCCTTCAGTTATTTTTTCTACTAAGATTTTTGTTTCGTTCATTCTTTCTTATTTTGTTCTATTCAAAGTTATCATTAATATATGTCTGGCAAATATACTTGCTTTTCTGTATATCACGAAAGAAAGTGCTTTAATTCTCTTTCTCTTTTTTATATTTTTAGTGATAAAAGTTCTCTTTAGATAGAAAAACAATGTAGTGGAGGCATTGTTTGGGGGGGAGAGGGAAAATATTTTTTTTTGAAAAAAAAGTGGTAAATGCTTTGTATGTTCAAAAAATATTGTACCTTTGCACCGTCAAAACAAAAAGATGACAACATCTTGTGATTTTGGGCTATGGTGTAATGGTAACACAACAGATTCTGGTCCTGTTTTTCTTG
>ERZ1027150.1861-NODE-1861-length-12280-cov-4.296196_pt1 | contig 12280 bp, 7 predicted proteins | sample MGYA00519276_ERZ1027150 | MGnify/ENA primary metagenome ERZ1027150 (study PRJEB26926, sample SAMN06164860) | human gut metagenome | biome: ENVO:00009003; feature: ENVO:2100002; material: ENVO:00002003 | host: Homo sapiens | place: USA | collected 2012 ... | reverse complement strand
GATTAGCTGCAGTCTCGTGGGCTCGGAGATGTGTATAAGAGACAGTCATTATATTGTTCAATCGTTCGGTCTGATGAAAAATATCCGGATTTTGCTGTATTAACAATTGCTTTTTTAATCCATTCATCCTTATGATCGACATACAAATGATATACTTTTTCATATGTTTCAATATAAGACGGAAAATCTGCAAGTATGTAGTATGGATCTGCCTCTCCATATTCCCCAAATAAAAGATTCTGGTAAATCTCTGAATATTTTCTGTTTCCGTATCGTAACAGATTTCCTTCGATCAGACAATTACATACATCACGGATTCCTGGATGATTCTCGAAAATAATCCCTGGATTGTATGTATGGTACATTTTTTTATTGTAATTACCCTCAGCGCTGTCCCCGAAGATAAAGATATTCTCCTGACCTACACGCTCTGCGATCTCTATATTGGCTCCATCCATAGTGCCGATCGTCAATGCACCATTCATCATAAATTTCATATTTCCTGTTCCAGATGCTTCCATTCCTGCGGTAGAAATCTGCTCACTGATATCTGCTGCCGGAATCAGCATCTCCGCAACCGATACACAATAATTTTCTACGAAAACCACCTGAATCTTTCCGTCCATATCTGGATCTTTATTCACCATTTCCTGAATGGAATGGATCAGCCTTATGATCTCTTTTGCCCTGGCATATCCCGGTGCTGCTTTCGCCGCAAAAATAAATGTGATCGGTGTTGTAATACATGCTGGATCTTTTTTGATCTTCTGATATATATAAATGATATGCAGACATTTTAACAGCTGTCGTTTATACTCATGCAAACGTTTGCAATGAACATCAAAAATAGATTCTGGGTTCACTTCGATCCCTTGCTTTTCTTTGATATACTTTGCAAAACGGATCTTATTATTTCGTTTGACCTTCTCATATTTTTTACAAAATTCTTTGTCATCTTTATATGGAAGGATCTGTTCAAACAGACGGTAATCCTTTAAAATATCCCCTTTCACATACTCTCTTACCAGATGATATAGCCCCTGATTGGCCAGTGCTAACCAGCGTCTGTGTGTGATCCCATTTGTGATCGCAAGATATTTTTGTGGAAAGATCTGATAAGATCCTTTAAAAATCCTCGTTTTTAAAATATCAGCGTGAAGATTTGAAACACCATTGATCCTGCGGCAAAGAGCTACGCATAGGTTTGCCATGCGGATCTCATTGTTTCCGATCACTGCCATCTGTGCGATCTTTTCTTCTTCCTTGCTGTAATATACGGAAAGTTTCTGACAGTATTTCTCATTGATCGCGCAAATGATCTGATAGATTCTTGGAAGCAGTAAACGAAACATATTCTCATCCCAACATTCCATTGCTTCTGTCATGATCGTATGATTCGTATAATGAAATATCTTCTTGACCATACCATATGCCTCATCCCATCCAAAATCTTCTTCATCCATCAAGATCCTCATAAGTTCTGGCATCGCCAATGCCGGATGTGTCTCATTGATCTGAATGACAACATGTTCTGGCAAGGAGTTCAGATCATCAAATACTGCTTTATGTCTCTTGATCATCGACTGCATCGTTGCAGATGCCAGAAAATAAAACTGTTTTAAACGCAGCATTTTACCCTGCATATGATCATCTGACGGATATAAGACTTTCGAGATTGCTTCTGCAAATGTCTGGTCTGCCATCGCTTTATCATAGATTCCTTCATTAAACGAATGAAAATCGAACCGCCGCTTGCTTCTGGCACTCCACAGACGAAGAGTTGCTGGCGTCTTAGTCTTGTATCCAATGATCGGTACATCATATGGGACTGCAATGACGGTATTATAATCTTTATGTTCAATCTTTAATCCATTCTCTGTCCAGTTTTCCTGAATCGTTCCATTAAAATGTACTTCCACACTTAATTCCGGGCGCTCGATCTCCCAAACATTTCCATCTCTTAACCAGTCATCTTCCATCTCAATCTGCGTTCCATCTACAATTTTCTGACGAAACATTCCATATTCATATCGGATCCCGCATCCGAGTACTGGAAGTTCCATCGTAGAAAGTGAATCCAAAAAACATGCTGCCAGTCGTCCTAGTCCTCCATTTCCAAGTCCTGCATCATTTTCTTCATCCGTGATCTTATCAAAATCAAGTCCCATCTCCCAGAATGCTTCCCGATATGCCTCATATAATCCTTGACTGATCAGATTATTAGAAAATGCCCTTCCCATCAAAAATTCGGCTGACATATAGTAAAGTTTCTTAACTCCCTGCTCTTGTACCCTTTTTCTGCTGTCTGCCCAGGATATCATGATATCATCCCTGATACACTCCGCTGCTGCCTTATAGATCTCATCATTTGTTGCCTCACTGATCGTTCTTCCAAGTGCATGAATTAATTTATTCTCGATCCGTTGTCCGATCTTATTGCTGTCCATATAGTCCATTGTGATCTAAGCCTCCTTTCTAGTCTTTATCTTTGACCTGTAAATTTATCTCATTTTTTGTCTTTATGAAGAATGGGCATCTTAAAATAAGATGCCCATTCTTCTTTTGAATTTATAATACACTATTATACATATCAAGATAAATCTTTGCAGATTTTGCAAAACTGTTATCGGATTCCATCGCTCTTTGGATCAATCCATGTTTTCTCTTTGGACTCTGCAATGTCTGTAATGCATAACGGATTGCTCCCAGCATCTCATGTGCATTGTAGTTTGCAAATGAGAATCCATTTCCTGTGTCCTCGTATTCATTGTAACTTTGTACTGTATCACGAAGTCCACCTGTCTCACGTACGATTGGAAGTGTTCCATAACGAAGTGCGATCATCTGAGAGATTCCACATGGTTCAAATTTGGATGGCATTAAGAAGAGATCACTTCCTGCATAAATCTGGTGTGCAACTGCATTATCATATGCGATATATGAGCATACTCTTCCTTTGTATTTTTCTTCCATGTAACGGAAAAATTCCTCATATTCATAATCACCCGTTCCGAGAATGACAAATGCGACATTCTCTGTACACATGATCTCATCCAACATGTATTTCACAAGATCCAGACCTTTCTGCTCTGTTAATCTTGTAACCATACCGATGATCGGAACTCCTGGTGTGATCGATAATCCAAGAGCCTTGATCAGTTCCTGTTTATCTTTCTTCTTTCCAGAAAGATCATCTTTGTTAAAATGATATGGGATCAGTGGATCTGTCTCTGGATTAAATTCTTCCTGATTCATTCCATTTAAGATTCCCCATGTATCTCCTGCTCTCGCATTTAAGATACCTTCCTGACGGTATGCAAATGCTGGATCACGAATCTCCTGTGCATAAGTTGGACTTACTGTGCTTAAACGATCTGCAAACACAAGTGCTGCTTTCATGAAACTTGCACATTCATAGTTATGCATAAATTCTGGTGTGTCATACTTTGGATCGATTCCTAACCAATGTTCAAACTGATCGAAACCAAATTCTCCTTGATACATCATATTATGGATCGTAAAGATCGTCTTTGCATGTCCAATATCCCAATGTCCGTACTGTGTGCGGAGTAAGATAGGGATCAGACCTGTCTGCCAGTCATTGCAATGGATGACGTCTGGAATAAATCCAATACGGCTTGCTGCTTCGATCACGGCACGGCAGAAGAAAGCATACTGCTCTCCTTCTGCAAGTCCACCACGATATACCGCATCACCAAAAAATCCTTCATTATCGATCAGATAATATGTAACTTCATTATAAACCAGTTCTTCTACACCTACATATGTTTCCCCACCACTAAAATTGATGTTGAAATCTGCCAGATGTCTTGTCTGTGCGCCATATTTCCCTTTCATCTGACTATGAAACGGCATGATCACACGGGCATCCGCACCGATCTGATTCAATTCCTTTGGAAGGGTTCCCATAACATCTGCTAGCCCTCCAAGCTTCACAAATGGTGCACACTCTGCCCCTGCAAGCAGCACTTTCAGTGAATTGTTATTACTCATTAACACTTGCTCCTTTCGGAATAAATACTGGATGGTTTGATGATCCTGATAAGTGTGCATTTGAATAAACTTTTACGTGTCGGTCTAAAATTGTATGGTTGATCTCTGCCTGTGGTGCGATAAATCCTTCTGCCATAACAACAGAATTCTTGATCACAGCTCCCTCTGCAATCTGTGATCCACGGAAGATGACAGAGTTTTCAACTTCACCATCAATCTCACATCCACTACTGATCAGGCTGTTGCTGACTTTCGCATTTGGTCCGTATTTTGCTGGTGCTCCATCGGCAGATTTTGTGTAAATTCTTCTATTACCCAAGAATAATTCTTTGTAAACATCTGGTTTTAACATATCCATATTTACATTGTAATATGCTTCTAAAGATGTAATACATCCTACATATCCTTTATATTCATATCCCTGAATTACAAGACGATCGAAGTTTGGAACGATAACATCAAAGAAAAAGTGTTTCTTATTATGTGCGATCGCTGTCTCAATAAAATCGATCAATAATGTTGTCTTCATGATATAAGCATCCATGCTCTTCTTATTTGAACGATGTTTTCCTTCAGAATAGCACATATCAAGAACTTTATCGTCTTCATCTGTTTTTAAATAAACTCCATCATAATCGCAGTTCGTTGAATCATCACTATTATCAAAATACATCAGTGTGATATCTGCTCCAGATTTGATATGTTTATCTAACATATCCTGAAAATCTGCATTACAGATCACATAAGAACGTCCTAATAATACATATTTTTCTTTTGCTTTCTTTAAAAATCCAAGTGTTCCACGAAGTCCATCCATAACACTTGCGTATTCTCCGGATGGAGATGCATCATTAATATATGGTGGGAAGATATATAATCCTCCACGTTTTTTGTTTAATCCCCAGTATTTTCCTGAATTCACATGGCTCAACAGTGAATCGTAATTTCTTCTTGTTAATAATCCTACATTCTTAATCCCTGCATTTACCATGTTACTTAACATAAAGTCAACTGTACGATAACGTCCACCAACCGGAAGTGCTGATAAACTTCTGGAGCGTACAAGGTCTTTTAATTTTCTATTTTCTTCTCCTGCATTGATAATACCTAACATCTGTTTATCCATATCTTCAATCCTCCTAGTGTAAGATGGTATCTGGGTAGATCATTGCTCCGTCTTCAACAGTCGCATTCTCTAATGCAACACAATGATATCCGATTACAGTTACATTATTTCCTTCTCCAACCTTGCATCCCTGCTCGATGACTACTTCTTCATCGATCAGTGCTTTGTCGATCTGACAGTCTGTTCTTACAACAGTATCTTTCATGATCACACTGTTCTTAACTACACTGCCTTTTCCGATCTTAACACCAGAATGGATGACACAGTTCTCTACTTCACCTTCAATAACACATCCATCGGCAAGAATAGAATTCTTAACAGATGCACCTGGTGCTATATAATGAGGAGGTAATGAGAAGTTTCTTGTGTAGATTCTCATCTTATCATCATTTAAGTCAATCTGAGGATTTTCATCCAGAAGTTCCATATTAGCTTCCCATAAACTGTCGATCGTTCCTACATCTCTCCAGTATCCATCAAATGAGTAAGCATACATCTTTCTTCCATCTTCTAACATTCTTGGAATAATGTTCTTACCAAAATCGTGTTCTGACTCTGGATCATTTCCATCATCGATCAGATACTGACGGATCAGTTTCCATTTAAAGATATAGATACCCATAGAAGCTTTTGTACTCTTTGGTTCTGCTGGTTTTTCTTCGAATTCATAAATACGTTCATCTTCATCTGTATTCATGATTCCAAAACGTTTTGCTTCTTCATAAGTTACATTCAGAACTGAGATCGTACAATCTGCACCTTTCTCTTTATGATACTGAAGCATCTTGTCATAATCCATGGTACAGATCTGGTCACCAGATAATACAATGATATGATCTGGATCAAAATTATCAATGAAATTGATGTTCTGATAAATCGCATCTGCCGTTCCACGGTACCAGTTACCTGTTTCTCCCTTCATATATGGAGGTAAAACATAAGCACCTCCGTTTAAGCTGTCAAGATCCCAGAATCCTCCAGTACCAATATATGCATTTAACTCCAGTGGTTCATACTGTGTTAAAACTCCGACTGTGTCAATTCCTGAGTTTGTACAGTTTGACAGTGGGAAGTCAATGATCTTATATTTTCCACCATAGGATACGGCTGGTTTTGCTTTCTTCTGAGTTAATGCGAACAATCTGCTTCCTTGTCCCCCTGCAAGCAGCATCGCAACGATTTCTTTTTTGTTAATCATAGCTCTTTGTCCTCCTTTATTTTACACCTTGATCATTATTCTTTTTTGTTCTTCTTGTCTTGCTTGTTCTTTTTTTTGGCTGTTCCTCTTCTTTCTCTGTTGTTTGCTTTGTTACCTTTATATCTTCTTTTTTTGGAGTGTCTTTCTTAGTCTCCGGCGCCTCTTCTTTTGTTACTTTCTTTGTAACTTCCAGCTTTTTCTCTACTGTTTTCTTCACAGCTTCTGTTTTCTTCTCCTGTGCTGCCTTCTTTGCTGGCTCTGCTTTCTTTGCAGTGGCTTTCTTTGCCGGCTCTGCCTTCTTTGCTGCACTCTTTCGTGGTTTTGTCTCCACTTCCTCGATCTTATAGTAAACAACACTTAGTGGTTTTAAGGAAATTTCTGCTGCCTGTTGGTAAACAGCTTTCTTTCCTTCAGATGGTACTTTCACCCTCTTCGTTGAAACTTTAGATTCGGAAACATCTCCATCTCCACCAAAATCAAGCTCACTGCTGTCTAAGATCTTCGTAAGTTTTGATTTCTTTGGTAATGGAACCTTGTATTTATCCCATTCCATCGGTGTAAAATTGCAGACACAAAGAATCTGTTGTTGTTTTCTTCCTCTGCCCTTCTTATTCTTTCGTATAAATGCTACAACACTGTGGTCTGCATCACGTTGCAAGCACCATTCAAATCCTGCTGGATCCTGATCTAATTCATATAATGCCGGTTCAGATTTGTAAATCTCATTTAGTTTAGCTACATATTTGTGGAAAGAATCATGCATCTCATACTGATCGATCAAGAACCAGTCAAGCTGTTCTTTGTCTCTCCATTCTACAAATTGGGCGAATTCTCCACCCATAAATAATAATTTCTTTCCTGGATGTGCCATGGTAAATCCATATAATGTTCGCAGTGAAGCAAACTTCTCATCATATGCACCATACATCTTATTGATCATAGAACCTTTGCCATGAACAACCTCATCATGTGAATATGGAAGAATGTAATTCTCACTGTAAGCATAGTCCATAGAGAAAATGATCGCTCCATGATTATCCTTACGATACAATGGATCAAGTTCCATATAGTAAAGAGTATCATGCATATATCCCATATTCCACTTGTAAACAAATCCAAGTCCTTCCGGATCATCAACATCACTCGTTACCTTTGGATATGCTGTTGATTCTTCTGCGATCGTCAAGAATCCCTCATGTGTTGTACGAAGTGCTTCGTTTAGATTGCGAAGGAAATCAACTGCTTCATAGTTGATATTGGTTCCATCTTCATTCGGCACATATTCGCCTTCCTGTTTTCCAAAGTCAAGATATAACATTGCAGATACAGCATCAATACGGATTCCATCGATATGATAAACATCTGCAAAGAACATCGCACTTGAGATCAAGAAGCTCTGTACTTCTGGTTTCCCATAGTTAAATAATAAGGTTCCCCAGTCAGGCTGGCTTCCCTTTCTTGGATCTTCGTGATCATAAATATGTGTTCCATCAAACATTGCCAGTCCATGCTCGTCTCTTGGAAAATGTGCTGGAACCCAGTCAAGGATGACACTGATCCCTGCTTTATGTAACTCATTGATCATATAATTGAAATCTTCTGGTGTTCCATATCTTGATGTTACGCCGTAATATCCTGTTACCTGATATCCCCAAGAAAGATCATATGGATATTCTGTGATCGGCATCAGTTCAACATGTGTATATCCCATCTCTCCAAGATAAGGGATCAGCATGTCCGCGATCTCACGATAATTATAAAATTCTCTCTCTTCTTCCTGCGGCATTCTCCATGTTCCAAGATGCAGCTCATAGATAGACATTGGCTGATCTAATGCCTGGCGTTTCTTTCTCTGATTGATAAAACGTTTATCAGACCATTTAAAATCATCGAAATCCCAGACTTTCGAAGCTGTATCTGGTCTGCATTCTGCATAAAATGCAAAGGGATCACTCTTATATCTGCAGATTCCATCATAGCCTTCTACATGATATTTATACAGATCACCTTTCTTCAGTCCTTCAATCTCGATCGTATAGATCCCGTCTTTGTCACCTTTCATCGGATGCGCAAGAGGATTCCAGAAATTGAAATCACCTACGACACTGACTGACTTTGCATTTGGAGCCCAAACAGTAAATCTGTGAGTCTTTGTCTTCTTCTGATAATGGCATCCAAATGTCAGGTATGCCTGCCTTGCCTTTCCCGTCTGAAACAAATACAAATCCTCACGATTGATAGTTTCATTCATAGTATAACTCCTCCTTAAAACTTCAAAACAAAGAATTCTTGTGATTGAATCCCACACTTACAGAAAATCTTATCTTATAAGACTTCTTTGTGAAACTAAAAAGTCTAATAAAATAAAAAAGCGTAAACAACCACGAACAATCTTCTTGCAAATGGCTTATTTACGCTTTTATAGTCATATCTTTAATTTCTATAGGTATAATAAAAATGTGACACGTTGTCATCTTACAAGATATTTTCATATTCAAAGAACAATGTACTGTAAATATCTTTCGTTTCTAGTCCACTTTCTGGTTGTTTATCTGCTGTTCAAAAAGTGTTTGTTTCACTAACTTTATTATACCAAATCTTTTCATATATTTCAACAAATTGTACAATATTTAATGCACTATTTATATCCATATTGTGAAATTCATCCAAGCAATTTAATATACAGATGTAGAATTTCTCATTTTAGGATCATATCCTGCTTTTTTCAAGGATTTAATGATCTTATTTTTATGTTCTGTACCGAATGCTTCCATTGTGATCGTAAGTTCTACCGCACTATTTCTGTTGATACTTACGAACTGGTTATGCTCTAGTTTGATAATATTTCCCTGTGCATCTGCGATCACATCAGAAACTTTATTTAACTCTCCTGGTTTGTCTGGAAGGAATACAGATACCGTAAAGATTCGATCTCTCATGATCAATCCATGCTGTACTAAAGATGCGATCGTAATGACATCCATATTTCCACCACTGATGATAGAAACTACTTTCTTATTCTTAACATCCAGATGTTTTAATGCTGCAATTGTTAGTAATCCAGAGTTTTCTGCTAACATCTTGTGATTTTCTAACAAGTCTAAGAAACATGGGATCAGTTCTTCATCTTCTACTGTGATGATATCATCAAGGTTTTCCTGAATATATGGAAAAATGATCTTTCCTGGTGTCTGTACTGCTGTACCATCTGCGATCGTGCTGACATGATCACATGACACTACTTTTCCTGCTTCTAATGAAGCTTTCATACATGCTGCTCCTGCTGGTTCTACACCGATCACTTTAATCTTTGGATTTAACAGTTTGGCAAGTGTTGAAACACCTGTTGCAAGTCCGCCTCCACCGATTGGTACAAGGATGTAATCTACGGTTGGAAGTTCTTTAAAGATATCCATTGCGATCGTTCCCTGCCCTGTTGCAACCGTTGGGTCATCAAATGGATGAACAAATGTATATCCATGTTCTGCTGCAAGGTCTAATGCGTGTGCACATGCTTCATCATAAACATCTCCATGAAGGATCACTTCTGCTCCAAGATCTTTTGTTCTGTTAACCTTTAACAGTGGAGTGGTTGTTGGCATAACGATCGTTGCTTTGACTCCCTGTCTTGCTGCTGCCAATGCAACACCCTGTGCATGGTTTCCAGCAGATGCTGTGATCAATCCTTTTGCTTTTTCTTCTTCAGATAATGTACTGATCTTGTAATATGCACCACGGATCTTGTAAGCTCCAGTCAACTGCATGTTCTCAGGTTTTAGATAAACATCGTTTCCTGTCTGCTCTGAAAAATAATCACTTTTGATCAGCTTGGTAGGAAGGACAACCTCCTGCACTTTATTATATGCAGCTTCAAAATCTTTTAGTTCTAACATTTTAATTTTCTTCTCCTTTTTCGAATAATGCATTGACAAACATATCTGGATCAAATCTCTGAAGATCATCAACCTGTTCCCCAATACCAATGTATTTTACTGGAATTCCAAGTTCTGATTGGATTGCGATCGCGATTCCGCCTTTTGCTGTTCCATCTAATTTCGTCAAAATAATTCCTGAAATGTCTGTTGCTTCTTTAAACTGTTTTGCCTGTGCCATGGCATTTTGTCCAGTTGTTCCATCTAAGACGATCAGTGTCTCTAAATAAGCTTCACTGTATTCTTTTTGGATGATACGATTAATCTTGCTTAACTCATTCATCAGATTCTTCTTATTATGAAGTCGTCCTGCTGTATCACATAACAACACATCGACATCTCTTGCTTTTGCTGCTGCTACCGCATCATATACAACAGCCGCAGGATCTGCACCCTCTGCTTGACTGATGATATCAACCCCAGCACGATTTGACCATTCTTTGAGCTGTTCGATCGCTCCAGCACGGAATGTATCCGCAGCTGCCAGTAATACTTTTTTTCCTTGTCCTTTTAGTGATGCTGCAAGTTTTCCAACAGATGTTGTTTTCCCTACACCATTTACTCCAATGACAAGAACGACACTCTTTTTATCAATAAAATCATAAGCACTATCTTCCAGTCTCATCTGATCCTTAATAGAATCAATCAAAAGCTGTCGGCATTCTTCCGGCTCTTTGATCTTATTTTCTTTTACTTTTTTCTTCAGATCTTCAATGATATTCATTGTTGTATCAATTCCCATATCACTCATGATCAAAATCTCTTCCAGCTCTTCATAAAAATCCTCATCTATTCCAGAAAATCCGCTGAAAATAGAGTCAAAACTTGAGGCAATATTATCTCTTGTTTTACTTAATCCCTGTGCAAGTCTTTTAAAAAATCCTTTTTTCTCTGACATAGCCATTCTCCTTTTATTCATCTAAATCATTCTCGATCAAATTTACAGAAACCTGAGTTGAAATACCTTTTTCCTGCATCGTGATCCCATATAAAACATCTGCTGCCATCATCGTTCCTCTTCGATGTGTGATCACGATAAACTGTGTATCCTTTGTAAGTTTATGCAGATACTTTGCAAATCTTGTGACATTTGAATCATCCAATGCCGCTTCAATCTCATCCAGGAGACAAAACGGAGATGGTTTTAAATTCTGGATCGCAAATAATAATGAAATCGCTGTTAAAGCTTTCTCTCCACCTGATAACTGCATCATATTCTGAAGTTTCTTTCCTGGAGGCTGTGCAATGATCCTAATTCCAGATTCTAATACATCATCATCTGTAAGTTCCAATCTTGCTTCTCCACCACCGAATAATTCCACGAATACTTCCTGAAATACTCGTTTGATGTCTTTAAACTTTGCATTAAACTGACGGCGCATCGCGTCTTCCAGTTCTTCCATCAAACCTGTCAGATGTGCTTCTGCTGTCACGATATCTTCATGCTGTTTCTGCATAAATTCGTAACGTTCGGAAACTTCTTTATAATCTTCGACTGCATTGATATTAACTGGTCCAAGGTTCTTGATCTTATTTTTTAACTCAGAGATCGTTTCCTTAACCTTTGTAAGGCTCTGCGTCTCATCCAGATCGATCCTCTGTTTTGCTTGATGATATGTGATCTCGTAATTCTCCCACATATAATCCAAAAGCTCTTTTTTCTTTCCTTTGCGATTCTCTCTCTGACTCTCCAGACGATACATTTCTTTGTCATATCCACTGATACGTTCAAGCATCTCTTCGCGTTCTTTAAGGATATCCTTATAAAGGACTTCTTTCTCCTTCACTTCTTCCTGCATCTTCTGATGCCTGTTCTGATCTTCTATGATCTTTCGTTCCATTACTTCGCATGATTCTTTTAAATGTCCAATCTGCTGTTTTAATGCTTTTACATTCTCATTGATACTTCCAGTATCTTTCTGATTTTCTTGAACCTCTTCTGATAGATGTTCGATCTCAGATCTGTCTCTTATACACATCTCCGAGCCCACGAGACTGCAGCTAATCTCG
>ERZ1027150.1857-NODE-1857-length-12321-cov-6.835154_pt1 | contig 12321 bp, 10 predicted proteins | sample MGYA00519276_ERZ1027150 | MGnify/ENA primary metagenome ERZ1027150 (study PRJEB26926, sample SAMN06164860) | human gut metagenome | biome: ENVO:00009003; feature: ENVO:2100002; material: ENVO:00002003 | host: Homo sapiens | place: USA | collected 2012 ... | reverse complement strand
ATAAGAGACAGATTTGATACAGAGAAAGACAGTTTTAATGAGTTGTTAAAAAATGCCAAATTTGCTCTTCATGCTGCCAAACTCAATGGTAAGAACCGATGTGAAATATTTGTTGAAACTGAGTATACAGAGTATATAGAAAAACTTAGTGTTCAGGATGAATTACGCAGATGTATAAGTGAAGGCTTTGAAGGATTTGAGTTATATTTTCAGCCAATATATAATACCGACGATGACAGTTTGTCAGGAGCAGAGGCTCTTATAAGATGGAATAGCAGAAAATATGGATTTATAGGTCCTAACACATTCATACCGCTTCTAGAGGACAGTGCACTTATTATTCCACTTGGAAGATGGATAATTAATACTGCGGCTAAGGCATGCAACAGATGGATTACCAGTATTCCGGATTTTGTAATGCATATTAATCTGTCTTTTGTACAGATTGTCAAAAGTAATATAGTTAAAGATGTATTAGAGAATATCGAAAGATACAGTGCAGCTAATAATCATTATGTATTTGAAATAACAGAAACTATAGAGATGGACCAGATACCAGCTGTTCAGAACGTATTTAAAGAATTTGTAAAGAATGAATTCAGATTCGCTATTGATGATTTTGGAACAGGATATTCAAATTATGGATATATGCGTGACAGAACATTTGATATAGTTAAAGTTGACAGGTCTTTTGTAACTGATATAGATAAACTTAAAGATAATTATCTTATGGTAAGTTTTATAATTAAGATGGCACATGAGATGGGATTGCATGTGTGTATTGAGGGTGTTGAAACAAAGGAAGAACTTTCATGTGTTAAGAGACTTGGTGCAGATTATATTCAGGGATACTATTATGGTAAACCGGTATGCTTACAAGATTTTGAAGAACAGCACTTGAAAAGATTTGTATTAGGATAAGTATAGAATGGAGAAATGTAGATAATGCAGGAAGTTAATAACACCAGTGCACTTGAAGAACAGCTTTATTATATTGGAGAATGTAAGAAGTTCTTAGAAAAGAAAACAAAAGAAATAGGCAGACCGTTATATGCATGTGTACACACATTTGGCTGCCAGATGAATGCGAGGGATTCTGAGAAGCTTCTCGGGGTACTTAAAGAGATTGGATATCTTGAGACAGAGGATGAGGATAAGTCAGATTTTGTTATATATAATACATGTACTGTAAGAGAGAATGCTAATCTCAAGGTTTATGGACGTCTTGGTCATCTTAAGAATGTCAAAAGAAAGAATCCCAATATGCTTATTGCAATGTGTGGCTGTATGATGCAGGAACCTGATGTGGTCGAGAAGATAAGAGATTCTTATAAGTTTGTTGATATTGTTTTTGGTACATTTAATATATATGCAATGGCAAAGCTTATATATAACAGAATTACATCAGGAAGCCAGGTTATTGATATATGGGAAAAGACAAAGGATATTGTTGAGGAGCTTCCTACAGAAAGAAAGTTCCCATTCAAATCAGGTGTTAATATTATGTACGGCTGTAATAATTTCTGTACTTACTGTATTGTGCCTTATGTACGAGGAAGAGAGATAAGCCGTGAGCCTAAGGATATCATTATGGAGATTGAAAGGCTTGTAAAGGATGGCGTCAAGGAAGTTATGCTTCTTGGTCAAAATGTTGATTCTTATGGAAAGACATTTGACAATCCTGTATCATTTGCGCAGCTTCTAAGAGAGATTGATAAGATAGAGGGACTTGAAAGAATCAGATTCATGACACCTCATCCTAAGGATATTGAGGAAGAAACTCTTGAAGTTATAAGAGATTCCAAGAAAATATGTAATCATATACATTTTCCACTTCAGTCAGGAAGTTCAAGGCTTCTTAAGCTGATGAATAGAAAGTATACTAAAGAACATTACTTAGAGCAGGTTGAGATGATAAGAAGAATCCTGCCCGATGTTTCTATTACAACTGATATTATTGTTGGTTTTCCTGGTGAGACAGAGGAAGATTTCGAGGATACTATCGATGTTGTAAAGAAAGCAAAGTTTGATAGTGCATATACATTTATATATTCAAAAAGAACGGGTACGCCTGCTGCCAGAATGGAAAATCAGGTGCCTGAGGATGTTGTTAAGGACAGATTTAACAGACTGCTTGCAACTGTCAATGAAGTATCACATGAACATATCAGAAGATATGAAGGCATGGATATGAAGGTGCTTGTTGAGGGTAAAGATGACCATGAAGAAGGTTTTGTTACAGGCAGAATGACTAATAATATTCTTGTACATTTTGCAGGGGATGAATCACTTATCGGACAGATTGTTACAGTACATCTTGACGAATGTAAAGGATTTTACTATATGGGCAGACTTATCTAGGATTAATCAGGGAGTAATATAATGGCAGAGTATTCACCAATGATGCAGCATTATCTTGCTACTAAAGCAGAGTACAAGGACTGCATACTTTTTTACAGACTTGGAGATTTCTATGAAATGTTTTTTGATGACGCTTTAGTTGTCTCTAAGGAACTGGAACTTACATTAACAGGAAAAGACTGTGGACAGGAGGAACGTGCGCCTATGTGCGGCGTTCCTTTTCATGCGGCAGAAACTTATATTAACAGGCTTGTTTCTAATGGACACAAGGTCGCAATATGCGAGCAGATGGAAGACCCTAAGCAGGCAAAAGGCATTGTCAAAAGAGAGGTTATAAAGGTTGTAACACCGGGAACTAACTTAAACAGTCAGGCACTTGATGAAACTAAGAATAATTATCTTATGAGTATTGTTTATCTTGGAGATGTGCTTGGTGTTGCTATTGCAGATTATTCAACAGGTGACTTCTTTGTAACTGAGATTGAGACAGGTGCGGAGCTTATTGATGAAATTAATAAGTTTGTTCCGTCAGAGATAATACTTAATGAGTATTTTGCAATGAGCGGAATAGACCTTACATTTATATCAGAGAAGCTTTCCATATCAGTGTCAACACTTGAAAACTGGTACTTTGATGATGATTCCTGCAAGGCAAAGTTAAAAGAACATTTTCATGTAAATATGCTGGACGGACTTGGAATCAAGGATTATCCGGTAGGAATTGATGCTGCGGGAGCACTTCTTATATATCTTACCCAGACACAGAAAAGTGACATGTCTCATATAACAAGCATTGTGCCTTACACAACAGGTAAATATATGCTTATAGACAGTTCATCAAGACGAAATCTTGAGCTTGTTGAGACTATGCGTGAAAAGCAGAAAAAAGGCTCGCTTCTGTGGGTACTTGATAAGACCAAGACTGCAATGGGGGCAAGAGCGTTAAGAAATCTCGTGCTGCAGCCGCTTATTAACAGAGACGAGATTATAAGAAGACAGGACGCTATAGAGGAGCTTTCTGATAATGCAATTGACAGGGAAGAGATTCGTGAATATCTTGGCCCTATATATGACCTTGAGCGAATCATGACTAAGATTAGTTGTAAGTCGGCTAATCCAAGGGATTTAATTGCATTTAAGAATTCCCTGGAGATGATACCTCACATTAAGAATCAGATAGGACATTTTAAGTGTGATGTATTCAGACAGTGCTTTGAGCAGATGGACGACTTAAAAGACTTATATAATCTTGTTGACACTGCAATTATTGATGATCCTCCGATTACAATGCGTGATGGCGGAATGATAAAGGACGGCTTTTCAGCAGAGGCTGATGAGCTTCGTAATGCCAAGATTAAAGGAAAAGAATGGCTTGCAGAGCTTGAAAGCAGGGAGAAAGAAAAGACAGGAATTAAAAATCTTAAAGTTAAGTATAACAAGGTATTCGGATATTACCTGGAGGTTACTAATTCATTTAAAAACCTTGTTCCTGCTGAATGGGTACGAAAGCAGACTCTTACCGGTTCTGAAAGATACACTACAGATGAGTTAAAGCATCTTGAAGATATTATTCTTGGCGCAGAGGATAAGCTGTACTCACTTGAATATGATTTATTCTGTGAAGTCAGGGAGCGCATAGCGGCAGAGGTTGTAAGGATACAGAACACTGCCAAGGCTGTTGCAATGATTGATGTGTATGCTTCACTTTCTGTTGTTGCAACACAGAATAATTTCGTAAGACCTAAGATTAATGAAAAAGGTATTATAGATATTAAGAACGGCAGACACCCTGTAGTTGAGAAGATGATTTCTAATGATATGTTCATTGCCAATGATACTTATCTTGACAATGGAATGAACAGAATTTCAATTATCACAGGTCCTAATATGGCTGGTAAATCTACATATATGAGACAGACGGCACTTATTGTGCTTATGGCACAGACAGGCTCTTTCGTTCCAGCTGATTCAGCAAATATATGTATTGTTGACCGTATATTTACACGAGTCGGAGCATCTGATGACTTAGCTTCCGGTCAGTCAACTTTCATGGTTGAGATGACAGAGGTTGCCAATATCTTAAGAAATGCAACTCCTAAGAGTCTTATAATTCTTGATGAAATAGGAAGAGGAACAAGCACATTTGATGGATTAAGTATTGCATGGGCTGTTGTTGAGTATATTGCCAATACTAAATACTTAGGAGCCAAGACACTTTTTGCAACACATTATCATGAACTTACTGAATTAGAAGGAACTCTTGACGGAGTTAATAATTACTGTATTGCTGTCAAGGAAAACGGTGATGATATTGTTTTCTTAAGAAAGATTGTAAAAGGCGGTGCAGATAAGAGTTATGGTATTCAGGTTGCGAAGCTTGCAGGAGTACCTGATGTGGTTCTTAACAGGGCTAAGGAGCTTGTTGTGGACTTAAGTGATGCTGATATATCACAGAAAGCTAAGGATATTGCACAGTATTCAAAGAAACTTGACAAGATGAATGACAAGTACAGAAAGGTTAATGACCTTGAAGTTAAGCAGATGTCTCTTTTTGATACTGTTAAGGATGATGATATAGTAACTGATATAATGAATCTTGATATAAGCAATATGACACCTATTGATGCACTGAATACGCTTTATAAGCTGCAGGGAAAAGCTAAGAACCGCTGGTAAAACAAGGAGACTAAATCCTCTGCTCCTGCAAGGGCAGTCGCATTTTGTTTCACAAAACAGGGAGGATTGTATGTCAATAACACTTTTAGACCAGAATACGATTAATAAGATTGCAGCAGGAGAGGTCGTCGAAAGACCTTCTTCTGTAGTTAAAGAACTTGTTGAAAATGCTATAGATGCCGGAGCAACTGCGATTACAGTTGAGATAAAGGAAGGTGGAATTTCATTTATCAGGGTTACTGATAATGGAAGTGGTATCAATAAAGATGAGATTGAGATAGCATTTAAAAGACATGCAACAAGTAAAATTAAATCAATTGAAGATCTTATGGCTGTTTCGTCTCTGGGCTTCAGAGGTGAGGCACTAGCGAGTATAGCTGCTGTATCACAGGTTGAACTTATTACCAAGACTGCTGACAGTCTGAGTGGTGTGCGTTATACAATTGATGGCGGAGTACCAGGTGAAGTGGCAGAAATAGGCGCTCCGGAGGGAACTACATTTATTGTAAGAAATCTTTTCTATAATACTCCTGTTAGAAGAAAGTTCTTAAAGACAGCGACTACCGAGGGAGGATATATTGGTTCGCTTGTGGAATATCTGGCACTTTCGCATCCTGATATTTCGTTCAGGTTCATAAGTAATAACCAGAATAAGCTGCATACATCGGGTAATATGAATCTTAAAGATATAATATATAATGTGTATGGCAGGGATATAACTAATAATCTGTATGAAATCAGCGGCAAGTCGCAGGATATTGAGGCTTCTGGTTTTATTGGCAAGCCTATGGTTGTCCGCGGAAACAGGACATATGAGAATTATTATATCAACGGCAGATATATCAAGAGCAGTATTATAACTAAGGCTATAGAGGATGCCTATAAGGGTTTTATAATGCCACATAATTATCCGTTCAGTGCGATACATTTTAAGATTAATCCTGCAATTATTGATGTAAATGTACATCCAACCAAGATGGAACTGCGATTCTCGAACAATGAATATATATATAATTTTGTATATGATACATGTTTAAAAGCTCTTAATTCAAAAGAACTTATTGCAGAAGTTTCTGTGCCTGATCCTGTTGCAGTTAAAATGCAGGAAGAACCTGTTGTAAGAAATGTTATGCCGGATGTTAAGCTGCCAGAGAAGAATGTTTCGGATAGTATGCCATGTAAGACAGAGACAAAATCTGCAGAGTCTGCAAATGCAGAAACTAAGCCGAGAAGACTTCCGGAGCCATTTGAAATTAAGGGTTCTCTGCAGATGGTTAAAGAAGATAAAGTAAGATATGAAGCTGTGACAAAATCTGAACCACCAAAGCAGATGAACCTTTTTGAGAATAAGCTCCTTGATGAGAACAGCCGTAACAAATACAGAATCATAGGGCAGTTGTTTGATACTTACTGGCTTATTGAATTTGAAGATAAGTTCTATATGATGGATCAGCACGCAGCGCACGAGAAGGTGCTTTATGAAAGAACGATGAATAAGCTTCATGATAAGACAATTGGAACTCAGATGATTCTTCCACCTATTGTACTGTCACTTAACATGCATGAGGAAGAAATATACAAGACTAATCAGGATATATTTAAAAGATTAGGGTATGAGATTGAAGAGTTTGGCGGCAATGAATATAAGGTTACAGGAATTCCAGCAGGACTTCCTAAGATGGATTACAAACAGCTCCTTATTGATGTTCTGGATGGACTTTCTGAAGAAAGTGCCGGCAAAGATCCTGATATTATTACTGAAAAGGTTGCAAGCATGTCATGTAAAGCGGCTGTAAAGGGCAATAACAGACTGTCATTTAATGAAGCATTTGAACTGATGGACGAGCTTATGAAGGCAGAGAATCCATATAACTGTCCACACGGCAGACCAACACTTATTATGATGAGCAGATATGAGATAGAAAAGAAATTTAAACGAATAGTATAGAGGCTGATATGAAGAAAGAACCTTTAATAATACTTACAGGTCCGACAGCAGTTGGAAAGACTGAACTTTCCATTGCACTTGCAAAGGCGGTAAATGGTGAGATAATAAGTGCCGATTCCATGCAGGTATACAGATATATGGATATCGGAACTGCCAAGATAACAAAAGAAGAGATGCAGGGGGTTAAGCATTATCTTGTTGATGAGATTGAGCCTTCAGAGGGCTTTGATGTGGCAAGATTTAAGTCTATGGCAACAAATGCAATACAAAAAATCCGTGAGAACGGTCATATTCCTGTAGTTGTTGGCGGAACCGGATTTTATATACAGGCACTTTTATATGATTCTACATTTGAAGATGATGAAAGTGACTATGAATATAGAGATTATCTTCAGGGGATTGCTGATACTAAAGGTGCAGAGGTGCTTCATGATATGTTAAAGGAAGCTGACCCTGAATCTGCAGAGGCAATTCATGCTAATAATGTCAAAAGAGTTATTCGTGCACTTGAATTTTATAAGACGACAGGTAGAAAGATATCAGAGCATAATAATGAGCAGAGAGCTAAAGAGTCGCCTTATAATTTTTGTTACTTTGTTCTTAATGATAAAAGAGAAATTTTATACGACAGAATAAACAGGCGTGTTGATATAATGTTTGACAACGGACTGCTTGATGAGGTAAAACATTTGTCGGACATGGGGCTTGTAAAGGACGATGTTGCCATGCAGGGAATCGGATATAAAGAGGTGTTCGATTATCTTGAGGGCAGATGTGACGAGGCAGGTCTTAGAGAGATGATTAAGCAGGATACAAGACATTTTGCAAAAAGACAGCTTACATGGTTTAGAAGAGAACCATCAGTTACATGGGTGGATTTTTCCCAGATACGAAGAGAAGATGCACTTTCGTATATGCTTGAACAACTAAAAGAAAAGGAAATTATTTAATTATGAGAGAAATGTATAAAAATATGGGAATCTGTGATGAGGTGTATGATTATTGCGACAATATAATTAAGTCGCTTTATGACAGATTTGAAGAGATAGATAAGAATGCAGAATATAACCAGATGAAGGTTATAAAGGCGATGCAGGATGAAAAGGTTGCCGAAATGCATTTATCAGGAACAACAGGTTATGGTTATAATGATGACGGTAGAGATACTCTTGAGAAAATATATTCAGATATATTTAAGACAGAGGATGCACTTGTAAGACCACAGATTATCTGCGGAACTCATGCGTTAAATGTAGCTTTATCATCTAACTTAAGACCAGGTGATGAGCTTTTATCACCGGTTGGGAAGCCGTATGATACAATGGATGAGATTATCGGTATCAGACCTTCTAAGGGAAGCCTTGCAGAATATGGAATTACATACGCACAGGTTGACCTGCTGCCAGATGGTGGTTTTGATTATGAGGGTATTAAGAATGCAATCAATGAAAGAACAAAGCTTGTAACAATCCAGCGTTCCAAGGGATATGCTTCAAGACCAACACTTTCAGTTGAAAGAATTGGCGAGCTTATAAGTTTTATCAAAAGTATCAAGCCAGATGTTATATGCATGGTTGATAACTGCTACGGTGAATTTGTTGAAAGAATTGAGCCTTCAGAGGTTGGTGCTGATATGATAGTCGGTTCACTTATAAAGAATCCTGGTGGCGGACTTGCTCCATGCGGCGGCTATATCGCAGGAAAGAAAGAATGTGTTGAACAGGCAGCTTACAGATTGTCTTCACCGGGGCTTGGAAAAGAAGTCGGTGCAACACTCGGTGTAAACCAGAGCTTTTATCAGGGACTTTTCTTATCACCTGTAGTTGTTGCAGGTGCGCTTAAAGGTGCTATATTTGCTGCAAATGTATACGAAAAGGCAGGTTTTGTAGTAAGACCTGATGGAAGTGAGCCAAGATATGATATTATTCAGGCAGTTGAACTTGGAAGTGCAGACGGGCTTCTTGCTTTCTGTAAAGGAATTCAGGCTGCAGCACCTGTTGACAGCTTTGTTACACCAGAACCATGGCCGATGCCAGGATACGATTCAGACGTTATAATGGCTGCCGGAGCCTTCGTTCAAGGCTCATCAATAGAGCTTTCTGCTGATGGTCCGTTAAAAGAACCTTATTCGGTATTCTTCCAGGGGGGACTTACATGGTATCATGCCAAACTTGGAATTATGATGAGTGTTCAGAAAATGTTTGAAAAAGACCTTATAAAGCTTTGATTGAATTAATATTTGTGTTATAATGTATTGGAGTATGGATTTTTCCGTACTCCAATTTATGGTTAAAGGATGAAAATCTATGAGTAATATTTCTAAATATAAGAACGGCTGGCTTTTATGGCTATTCATTCTGATAGGCATTGTGCTTGGCGGTCTTATTGCAGAACTTACTGCCAGTGTGCATGCACTTAGCTGGCTGTCTTATGGACAGAGTTTCGGGCTTGACAATCCGCTGGTATTAAATCTGGGAGTACTTGTAATAACATTTGCACTCCAGATTAAGATTACTATTGCCAGTATAATAGGAGTTATACTCGCAATTATTATTTACAGATTTATTTAATCTGACTGCTGTTTAATTTATGGTCTATGAGAATATAATAACAGGTGTGGAGGAAGAAAAACTGCTTCCTTACGAAAAATGTCTTGAGTATGGTGCATCATCACTTGATAATGCTGAACTTCTGGCAGCGATTATAAGAACAGGAACCAATGGTTTAAGTTCTATCCAGCTTGCAGAGAAGTTACTGGAGAATGCCGGCAATCTTAACGGTCTTTATGGTATGTCCGTTTCAGAACTTATGCAGATTAAGGGTATAGGAAAGGCAAAGGCTGTCCAGATATGCTGCATTCTTGAACTTTCAAGAAGAATTGCAAAGCAGAAGGCTAGAGAAAGACTTGACTTTTCGAATGCTGAAACTATTGCAGAATATTATATGGAAGATATGAGACATCTAAAGAGAGAACATCTGGTTCTTGTAATGCTTGATAACAGGTGCCGCCTTATTAGAGATAAGGTGATGTCTGTTGGAACTTCTACTGGTTCAATGGTTTCTGTAAGGGAAATATTTAAGGAGGCACTTGACAGCAGGGCAGCTTCGATAGTTATCCTGCATAATCATCCATCAGGCAATCCATCTCCTAGCAGAGAGGATATGAAGGTTACTAAGAATATTATGGAAGCCGGCAGAATTATTGGTGTTGAGCTGTTAGATCATATTGTTATAGGAGATAATTCTTATTTCAGCTTTAAACAAATGCAATACATTAATTAACAATTAAGAAAGGAATTAAGACATGGGTAATGCATACGGAATTGATATAGGCACAAGTAATTTTAAAATGTGCTGCAGTGATAAGGATAAGATACTTAATGAAAAGAATATTATAGCTATAGCTAATAAAACAGAGATTTTAGCTTTTGGAGATGAAGCATATGAAATGTATGAGAAAGCTCCAGAGCATATTGAGGTTTCTTTCCCGGTTAAGTTTGGTGTGATAGCTGATATTGAGAATATGCAGACACTTCTTTTTAACTTCTTTAATAAGATTAATGAAGGAAAGAAGATTACCGGATCAGATTTCTATATTGCTGTACCAACAGATGTAACAGAAGTAGAGAAGAGAGCTTTTTATGAATTAGTTGTTGATTCAAAAGTAAAGGCAAAGAATGTTTATGTAGTTGATAAACCTGTTGCAGACGCTATAGGTGCAGGCCTTGATGTAACTAAGTCTAAGGGTATTATGATTGTTAATATCGGAGCAGAGACAACTGAGATTTCAGTTCTTTCTTTAGGCGGAATTGTTATAAGCAAGGCTGTTAAGATTGGTGGTAATAAGCTTGATGACTGTATTATAAGTAATGTAAGAAAGGCTTATAATCTTGTTATAGGAAGTAAAACTGCTGAAAATTTAAAGAAGCAGTTAGGAAGTGCAGTTCCTGTTTCAGAAACATTTGCACCTGGCTTTGGAAGGAATGTTTTATCAGGTCTTCCTGTAAGTGTTGATATTTCTTCCGATGTTGTATATCAGGCTATAATTGATTCATTACATTCTATTATGGATGCTATTAAGGTTATACTTGAAAGAACTCCACCGGAACTTGCAGCTGACATAATCAAGGATGGTGTTTATTTTACAGGAGGAACTGCACAGATTAACAATCTTGAAAAGTTTATCAAAGATGAAACTAATCTTAATGTCAATATTGTTGAACATCCTGCAGAGAGTGTTGTAAGAGGTCTTATGGGAGTTGTATCTAATCCGGAATTTGCTAAGGTTGCATATACTCCTACAGAGAAAAATTTTGATTAAAGGGCAGGTTTTAAGATGAGAAAGAATATTTCTTCACTTATGACTTCGAAGAATATTCTCATTGCACTTACGGTTCTGTGCTGCTTCTTTATTGGAACAAGCTTTTTTACAGACACGCTTACCAAGCCTCTAAAAAAATGTGTTTCAATGGTTGTTGTTCCAGTGCAGAAAGGTATGAACAATATAGGCTTCTGGGTGTATGACAAATACCAGACGCTTCAGGAAATATCAGTTGTTCTTGATGAGAATAAGAATCTTCAGAGTCAGATTGATGAGCTTACAGAAGAAAATAATCAGTTAAAGCAGGATTCATATGAACTTAACAGACTCCGTGAGCTGTATGAGCTTGACCAGCAGTATGCAGGCTATTCTAAAGTCGGAGCAAGAGTAATTGAAGTTACAACAGATAACTGGCATTCTTCATTCAAGATTGATAAAGGTACAGATGATGGGCTTAAAGTTGATATGAATGTTATTGCAAGTGGTGGTCTTGTAGGTATTATTTCTGAAACAGGAAGTAATTACTCTATTGTCAAGACAATCACAGAGAATAACAGTAATGTGAGCGGAATGCTTATAGATACTAATGAAACATGTATAGTTCAAGGTGATATTGAACTTATGGATACAGGAATGATACGTGTTTCACATTTTAAGAGTAATGTTATTGTCAGAAATGGTGATAAAGTAGTTACATCCAATATAAGTGATAAATATCTTCAGGGGATTCTGATTGGATATGTTAAGGATGTTAAGCTGGATTCTAACAATCTTACCCAGTCTGGATATATTGTTCCCGCAGTTGATTTTAATAATCTGCAGGAGGTATTAGTCATAACCCAGCTTAAAGAATAAGTGTTTAGGACTATTTATTATGAAAAGAAAGATACTTGCAGTGTTATTATCGGCTACTATGTTACTAACTGTAGCAGGGTGTGGTAATAGTAAAAGCAATGAAGGAAGTAGTACTGATCTGTCTCTTATACACATCTGACGCTGCCGACGACTAGTCGAG
>ERZ1027150.1845-NODE-1845-length-12406-cov-6.740831_pt1 | contig 12406 bp, 8 predicted proteins | sample MGYA00519276_ERZ1027150 | MGnify/ENA primary metagenome ERZ1027150 (study PRJEB26926, sample SAMN06164860) | human gut metagenome | biome: ENVO:00009003; feature: ENVO:2100002; material: ENVO:00002003 | host: Homo sapiens | place: USA | collected 2012 ... | reverse complement strand
CTTGCATGTGTTAAGCACGCCGCCAGCGTTCATCCTGAGCCAGGATCAAACTCTCGTTAAAAGTGTTTGTTCTGTCAGAATGACGTTAGCCATTCATCCATTACTGTTGTTTTGGAAATCGTTAGCTTCGATTACTCGAATTAACAATGTTCGCTCTGAAAATATTTTTTGAATTTTCAGGGATGGTTGCTGTTCAATTATCAATGTTCCTGTTTGCTGTCTCTTTGCGACAGCTTGTTTATTATATCTCACTTGCAGTCGCTTGTCAACAACTTTTTTATTTTTCTTTTTCAAGAATTTCTGTCGTTTTTCGACAGCCAGAGTAATTTATCATAATTTTCTTTGTCTGTCAACAACTTTCTAAAATTCTTTTTTGTTTGTTATTGTCGTTTCAACGACAACTCGTATAATCTATCATAACTTTAAGGGGTTGTCAACAACTCTTTTTGATTTTTTTTGATTTTTTTAACAAAGGTATTATGGCTTTTTTTTGCCTGATATATTCTCATTATTTCCTTATTAAGATTTTTTCACAGCATTCTCTTTTTTCTATAATATTATTCCATAAATTAAGATTACCCCACTTTTCGTAGAGTAATCTTATTAACACTTTTTAAAGCCAATCGCTTTATACTTTGTATTACTTCATTCTTATCCTAACAAGTATTTCTCTATTGCTTCCGCACATCCACTATGATCACAATCATTTTCCAAAACAACATCTGCTATTTCTTTTACTTTGTCAATTGCGTTTGCCATTGCAACGCCAAGACCTGCGGTCGCTATTGCATCCATATCATTTTCTGCATCACCTACATCTATTGCTTTATTAATTCCAAATCCCAAATGGTTACAAAGCCATGTTAAGCCCGTTCCCTTAGTAACATTGGCAGGCGATACTTCAAGAGAGTTTCCTTCTGCATAATTAAATACCAAATCATATTTTGATAATATTTTCTTTGTTGCTTCCCTTGCCTCAGGTGTAGAATGGTAAATGTTGATTTTACTTGCAGACTGTCCTTTTTGTTTGCAATATTCAAAAACATTATCTACTTTTGTTGCTACACTATTTAACAACTCCTTATAAACATTCAAATGGAAATGTTCAAGATTATCCAAGTCTGTTTTTTTCGCTATTGCCTCTGTTGTCTGTAGAATTACCACAACATCACTTGTTTCTGCTATTTCTGATACTTTGTCTATAACTTCATTTGGAATAGGAGCACAATATATTATTTCTTCTTTTTCAAGGTCATATACCATTGCCCCACTTATACATACTAAATATTTTAGTCCTTTAATAATATCCGTATATTCCCTTAATTCTGCCACTGATCTTCCTGTGGATAAAACAACTTCCTTGCCCTGACTAAATGCTTTCTCAATTGCAGCCATATTTTCCGGTGTAATCTTTTTCTTTGAGTTAAGCAATGTTCCATCCATATCCAATCCAATTAATTTATATTCGCTCATTTTCCAATCCTCTCTATGTTATTTTTCTTTTGTAATAATAATTATAGGGTGTACTAAAACTTTGTTATTTTAACACCCTAATCTTTATAGTGCATAACAACTATGTGCCACGCAATTCTACGTGGCACATAATGTTTTATTTATTAACTTTGCTATTAATGTCTGCTGTAAGTTTATTAATAATGTTTTGAACTTCTGTTACCGCCTGGTCAACCGGAGTCTTCTGCTTGTCAATTGACTTGTCACGTGTTGAAATTTCAACTACATTTTCTGCAAGATTTCTTGGACTTACCACAACTCTTACAGGTACACCTAAAAGGTCAGCATCCGCAAACATCGCTCCAGGTCTTGCTTTTCTGTCATCATAAATAACTTCAATTCCCATATTCTGAAGAGTTTCATAGATTTCATCTGCCTTTTCCTTACATTCAGCATCATCTGAACGTAAGCAACACAAATGAACCTGCCAAGGTGCAATTGTAATTGGCCAAATTGGGCCATAATCATCATGTCTTACTTCGCAAATTGAAGCCGCCATACGACCTACACCTATACCGTAACATCCCATAATAGGATACTGTTCCTTACCATTTTCGTCTGTGTATGTAAAGTTCATTGCCTTTGAATATTTTGTACCAAGTTGGAAGATATTACCAACTTCAATACCTCTTGAAATATTAATAACAGGCTTGCCACAGTTTGGACAAATACCTCCTTCTGTGATTTTTGCAAGGTCAACGTATTTAGCATCCGGGCAATCTCTTTCCACATTAAATCCTGTGTAGTGAGTATCAACCTTGTTAGCTCCTGTTACAAGATAATCAATTCCTTCAAGAGAATTGTCAAAGTATACTGTAACCTTGTCTGAAATTCCAACAGGTCCGATAAAGCCTGCTGTTAAAATACTGTCATCTTCAATTACAGCAGGATGAATGTCTTCACCTACTGCATTAGTTAATTTTGTTTCATTAATATCAAGGTCACCACGGATAAATGCAACAATATAGCTGTCATCAGCATTTTTCTGGTATACAACAGCCTTAGCCGTATTTTCTGCAGGTATCTTTAAGAAATCGCAAAGTTCTTCAATTGTACCTGTACCAGGTGTTGAAACTTCTTTTAATTCTTCTTTTGGAATCTTGTTTTCATTCTTAATAATGCTTGGTGCAGCTTCTACATTAGCACTGTATCCACATTCAGGACAGATTGCAATTGAATCCTCTCCTACAGGTGTTAAAAGCATATATTCGTGAGAAATGCTACCACCCATCATACCTGAGTCTGATTTTACGATTGCAACTTCTGGAATACCGCATCTTGCAAAAATTCTGCTGTATGCATCATAAACTTTCTGATAATACTGTTCCAAATCTTCCTGTGATGTATGGAATGAATAAGCATCCTTCATTGTAAATTCACGTACTCTGATAAGTCCTGCTCTTGGTCTTGCTTCGTCACGGAATTTAGTCTGAATCTGATAAATCATAAATGGATATTTAGCATAGCTGTTAGCATATTCCCTAACAAGCTGTACAGATGCTTCTTCGTGAGTCATACCAAGAACCATCTTGCTTCCTGTTCTGTCTGTAAATCTTAAAAGTTCTGAACCAACGCTTTCATATCTGCCTGATTCTTCCCAAAGACTTCCAGGTAATGCTACAGGGAATAAAACTTCCTGTCCATCAAGTTTATCCATTTCGTCACGGATTATATTTTCTATTTTTTGAGAAATACGTTTCATCGGCGGGAACTGTGAGTAAATACCATTAGCTACGTTCTTGATATATCCTCCTCTTACCATTAATGCATGGCTGTCAATAAGACAGTTAGCCGGTCTTTCCTTAAATCTGTCCCCAACAAGTTTTGATAATTTCATGTTCTTTCTCCTATTATTTATTTTTTAGTGTAGCTCTTGTCAACATCTATGTTGTTAACACCTACTATCCGAATTATTTTAATACATATTAAAACAAAAATCAACGCATAAGCCTTAATATGCGTTGATTTTTGTATGATTACAGTGTCAAAAGTGCTAAGCACATAGTAATCCGTATAATCATTCTGATGCTACTTAATAACTATCTTCTTAATTGCTGATGTTCCTTTGTTCTTTCTATTATAAGCTACAACCTTGTACTGATATGTCTTGCCTTTTTTAAGCTTGCTGTCTTTATACTTAACAGTTGTATTCTTCTTTATATTCTTAACTTTTTTCCACTTTGTATACTTTTTGCCTTTTGCTTCCCTTCTATATACATAGTAACCCTTTGCAGCCTTTAATTTCTTCCATGTAATAATAGCTTTTTTCTTCTTTACTGTTACTTTGATTTTAGGCTGTGGGAAAGTTATCTTTCCACTTTTTGTAACAGATGTTCCTGTTGCGTTTTTAAGTGTTGCTTTTATTTTATATTTACCAACTGTTTTGGCATTTATTTTTCCCGTTGCACTTATTGTGGCTTTCTTTGTATTGTAAGACTTAAAAGTAAAGTTACTGTTGTCTAACAATACATTTTGTGATGCCCATTCAGGGTTTTGTACATAAAGTTTAACTGTTTTTTTGTTTCCTACTTTAAGGTTATAGCTACTACTGTCTAATGTAAGTTTTGTCTTGCTTAAGAAGTCTCCGTCTACTGTTACTGTAACCACTACGTTCTTATCTGCCGGCTGACTTATTGTTACCGGTGTGTCTGTTCCAAAACACTGTACCCAGAACACTGTTCCACCCTGAGTAAAGCAACCAATTCCTATTGTTTTAAAATAGCTTGTAAGAATATTTGCTCTATGACCTGCACTGTTCATCCATGATGTCATTACTGCAGCTGCACTTGACTGACCACCTGCAATATTTTCCGCTTCCATTTTGTCTGTTGCGCTAAAGCATGACGATCCGTCAGGTCTTGTATGTGAAAAATACAGTGCCACTTCTGCTGCTCGCTGCATTGCCGCATCAAGAAGGTCTTTATCCATTTTCAACTCTGATAAGCCTTTGCTCTTTCTTTCTTTGTTAACTATTTTCAAAACCTTATAGGCTTCACTGTACTTGTCTGTACCTTTATATTTTATTTTTGTAAAAATACCATAATCTCCATTGTTCCCCTTTGAAAGCCATGTTGGATATTTAGTTATTGATGAGCCTTCAAAAGCTCCACTTTCAATTAATGTAATTGATTTTGGATAGCTTATTGTTGACAATGCTTTGCAGTTCTTAAATGCATAAACCTGTATTGTTTTTAATGCTGTAGGTAATGTAACACTTGAAAGCTTAACACAATCCATAAAAACTCTAGGTTCTAATGTTTCAATGGCAGAATTATCCATAACCACCTTTGTCAAATTAGAACATCCACTACATAAGAGATATGGCACTGTTTTTACTTTTGCATAAAACTTCAAAGTTTTAAGGGCTGTACAATTCTGTAATAGAAATGAACCTATAGAAGTTACATTTTTAGGTATTGCAATTTCATCTAATGCTTTCATTTCATAAAAAGCTCCATCGCCTAAAGTTGTTACACCGCTTGTTATTGTTATCTTTTTTAAATTCTTTCCATAGCTAAAACCGTATGCCGTTACTTTCTTTACTGTAGATGGAATAGTAAATTCTGTTCCTGTTTTAGCTGCAGGATAGCTTTCTAATATGGTCTTATTCTTATTATATAGAACATAATTTTCAGCAACATAATTCTTATTGCTGCTACTTACTTCTATTTTTTCAAGATTTTCAGCCTTATATCCTATGCCATCTTTAATAGTTGTTACACTTTTGGGAATAACTATTCTTTTTACTGAACTGTTATAAAAAATGTAATTTCCTATTTCTGTTGTTGCTCCCGGAAATTCAAAATCATCTAAATCTGTTCCCTGAAATACATAATCTCCAAATGTTTTTACTCTTTCCATTCCTGTATAAGACTGTAATTTAGTGTCTGCAAAAGCGCCATCACCAATACTTGTTACAGTAGATGCAACTGTTACTTTTGTCATATTATAGCATGAGTTAAAGTTTGCTTCTCCAATAGAAGTAATTCCGCTGTTAACTCTTACCTCACTTATTCTGTCTCTGTCCTTGTACCATGGAATGTTGGCTATCTTTGTATAATCAGGCATAGCCCCTGTTCCACTTATTGTAAGCACACCATCATCTGTAAGTACGCCTTTTATGGTAGAACTAACATTGTATGTAATTGATGCTGCCATTACTGTTGTTGCTGAAAACGGAATGTTAAATCCCATAACCATTGTTAGAACTAAAATCGTTGTAATAATTCTTTTAAATAAATTTTTCATGAGTACCTCCCTATATTTATCTTACGGACTTTATCATATCACTAATTTGTTTTTTGTATACCCCATTAAAGCAAATACTTGTATCTTAAAATTAATTTTTTATGTATTTTGCTCTTTTTGTATAACAATTTAATAAACTTATTCTTAAAACATTCAAGTACATAAAGTTCGTAATCTCTTAATGTTTTTCCACCAAATCTGAATTTTTCAAATAACAGTATAATGCGTTCATATTCGTCCTGTTCTATTTCAGTATATTTTACACTTAATATTGCATACAATTCCATTGGTTTAACGTATTCACCTGTAACTCCTGATATTTCGATAAGTTTTTCTATCTGAGAAATATAATACTGTTCATCAATATGTATATAGAAGCTATCTTCCTCCAGAAAAATAGAATTGTAAAATTTTCTTTCTCCTTCCAGCTTTTTTACCTTTATCCTAAGTAAATGGCTCCTTAACACCAAAGTTTAATATTGTGTTACGGAACCCCTATATACTAAACAAACTGCTATCTCAATTATAAACAGTGATTTTTTGTTTTTTACATATTTATGTTCTTGTCAAAATCAAAAAACTGTCAAATACGTTAATTGTTCCATATCCCCATTGTTCACTTGGATACCTAATGTCTCTGTTTCGTTCTGCCCCTCTTATAAGGTAGTTTTTAATGTAATTGTTTTTCATATATGGCTCATTGTCCTCCACAATTCCCCATTGAAGTATCTGTGCACAGGCTCCCGCACCTAATGCGCACGCCACTGACGTTCCGGTCCTTCTTGTATACCCTCCTGAAATTCCCGGACCGTAAACATTTACTGCCGGAGCTGTCAAATCCGGTTTGATTCTATTCTCCCTTGTGAAGCCTCTCCCCGACTTGGGATAGAAGGCATTGGTTACATTGTCATATCCTCCAAAAGTTATAACATTCTCTGTCGCGGCCGGCACTGTTAATGTCATATCCGGATTAGGTGTTAGAAAATAGTTTCCTTCCGGTGTATATTGTCTAAGTCCGCCCCATATATTAAAGTTTCCATCTAGAATATTATTTCCGTAAACTTTAATAGTCCATATACCGGGGCTTGGCTGTTTAAATCTTATAAAAATCAACTGTCCTCCTGTCCCCGACTCCACAAGTTCATATGTTAATTCAATTGAAGATTGCTCAAACACAAAATTAATGTTTTCTACGCTACCCTGCCGCACCGGGATTCTTGGCACGCTTTCCCCGAAAGGCGACACAAAGCCTACTGAAAATATATCCGGAGCGTTACCCCACAGTTCTAAAACAAAGCCTGGCACATTATCGCCTACACGAAATTCTACGTTGTGAGTGGTGTTTTCGGTTGCTATTCCTATTGTACCTCTATAATGAAGTCTTTCATTGCCTTCATTTCCTGCTGCCACTACAACGCAGTTACCTATTTTGCTTCCTATTCTGTTAAGCACTTCATCTAAAGGTGAGCCTCCTGCTCTTCCACCATTTCCACATCCTAATCCTACAACTATAACTATTGGCTTTTTTTGTTTTATTGCCACATTTTTCAAAAAAGAAGCTGCAAGCATTATGTCATTTTCCTGATAAAGAGGCTGACTTCCCATGGCATAAAAATAATTAGTAAGATATTTTTTTGCCTCCTTAAGTTTTACCATAACAATTTCGCTATCCGGCGCCGCCCCTATAAAATCCCCCTGCTCATCATAACTTCCGCAGGCTATCCCTGCCATAAAAGTTCCGTGACCGTTTTCGTCCCTGTGCGGAACCACTTCTAACGGATTGTCTGCCTGAAGCGCCCTGTTTATTTCTTCTCTTGTATACTCACTTCCATAACTAAAGCCCTCTGGCGGATTTCCCTTAACATCAGTCTGATCCCATATACTCAAAATTCTTGTTTGCCCTGTGGACTTTTGAAACAGCTTGTTTGTATAATCAATTCCCGTGTCAATAAAGCCAATTATCACATCTCTCCCTGTAAGATTAAACCCCGACTGGTTCTGCAACCTTATGGAACCTGTTGCCGCCACGGCAGTTGTATCCATTAAACCATACAACTTTGGAATAACATTGTATGTAAAATTAGCAACATTTATAGTAGGTAGCATATCAAGCCTGTAATATGCACAAAAGTACGAATCGTCTATAACCTGAGTACATTCAGCCTGCTCCGTTAAGGCTTCACTAATGTCACCGTTATATCTGCCAATGAAATCACCATATTCCTCCGACAAAATAATATTATTACAATTCATTGATTGCCCTTGAAATAAAATTAATATAAGTTTATGTAGGAGCGGGGGAAGATATGAACGGAATTATGCAATGCGTCCCCCGATAGCAAGTATTCCGGGACATAAACAATGCAAACAATATAAATCAATACAAAAATACCCGGAGTTATAGAAATTTAGATAATTAATTTTCCACAACTCCGGGTATTATATTTCTATTATTTTTTTAAGTTCTTCTAACCTTCTATAAGGTCCTGGCCTCTCATTCCTATTACCGGGCCGCCTGTTCCATTAATGTATTCTTCTGTAATTTTTACAGTTCCAATGTTGTCATCTTTTGGAATTTCATACATTATATCAAGCATAAATTTCTCAATGATTGCCCTTAGTGCTCTGGCCCCTGTTTTCTTTTCTATTGCTTTCTTGGCAATTGTTCTAAGAGCACCTTCCGTAAATTCAAGTTTTACTTCATCAAGTTCAAGCAATTTCTGATACTGTTTGATAATTGCATTCTTTGGATCTGTAAGAATCTTTACAAGCATGTCTTCTGTTAATCCATCCAAAGTAAATACAATTGGAAGTCTTCCAAGGAATTCAGGAATCATACCAAATTTTCTCAAATCTTCTGATGTTACTTTTTTCATAATATTAGGATCATTATCGTATTTGTCTGTTAATTCACTTTGGAAGCCTATGGCTGCCTGCTTGTTAAGTCTTTCCTTAATAATGTCTTCCAAATCCGGAAAAGCGCCACCGCAAATAAACAAAATATTTTTTGTGTTAACTGTAGCAAGTGGCACCATTGCATTCTTGCTTGTTGCACCAACAGGAACTTCAACTTCGCTTCCTTCCAAAAGCTTAAGCATTCCCTGCTGAACTGACTCTCCGCTTACATCTCTGCTACTTGTATTCTGTTTCTTTGCAATCTTGTCTATTTCGTCAATAAAAATAATACCTGTTTCTGCTCTTTCAACATCATTGTCTGCTGCTGCCAAAAGTTTTGAAACAACGCTTTCAATATCATCGCCAATATACCCTGCCTCTGTAAGTGATGTTGCATCTGTTATTGCAAGAGGAACATCTAATAACTTAGCTAAAGTCTTAACAAGGTATGTTTTACCTGAACCTGTAGGTCCAATCATTAACATATTTGACTTTTCAATTTCAATTTCGTCCATTGTGTTTGTTGCAACTCTCTTGTAGTGATTATAAACTGCAACAGACATAACCTTCTTAGCATAATCCTGTCCGATAACATAATCGTCTAACTTACCTTTTATAACATGAGGTGCAGGAATCTTGTTAATATCCAAAACAGGTGCTTCTTTCTTTTCTGAAGATTTTTTCTTTTTAAGTTTCTGTTTCTTTGGAATTTCTCTTCTAAAATCATCCGTAGTCATCATATGAATTCCCGGAGTATTAAGCAACTCTTCTAATTCATCCTTGCTTATGCTCATATTCATGCCAAAGTTCTGGAAACTATTAAAACTCTTCTGCAGACAATCTGCGCACACACAAATTCCACCCGGCATATCAATCATAGTTCCTGCTTTACTTTCAGGTCGTCTACAAACATAACAAATCTTCTCGTATTCATCTTCATTACTCTTGTCTGATGAATCACCATTCTCACTTTTACCAACATTGTTATTGTCTGTAGAATTGTTATCATCATTTACTATTACTTTATTATCATTTTCCTTTGAGTTATTGTCTATAACTTGATTGTTTTCAGCTACAACCTCTCGGAAATCATTTTCATCTAAAGTCTTGTTTTCAAATTCATCTTTGTTCATTGTATCTCTCCATTCTGCGATATTATTCACAAATAAAAAAAGTATATCACATTTAATCCTACATACTAATCCACAACATACTCTGCGAACATCAGTAATTTAATATGAAACACCATTTAATACATGGCTTAGTTTAACATATATTAACTAAAATTAAAACATACAAAATTGACCATATTCTGACTTAAATGTTACATATTTTTTAACATTTCAAAAGAGGCAACCCTCTACCGGATTGCCTCTTTGTTATAAACAAAACACTTTATGAGAAAGAAATTTTTAACTTTTTTAGTTTGCGGCATTCTGTGTTGTTTCAATTACGCTCTTGTCGCCAAGTGTAACTGTAACATCTTTTGTCTTGTATTCTCTGCCGTCTCTGTATTCTATAGTTACTTTAACCTGTTCGCCTTTCTTGTAGTATTCAAGCATACTCTGTAATGATGTCATTGATGAAACATCCTGCCCGTCAAATTTTGTAATTACATCTGATGCTGCGATTCCGGCATTTTCAGCAGGGCCACCTTTTACTACGCTCTGTACCTGGATTCCCTGTGGAATTGAGTAAGCCTGTGATGTCTGCTCATCTACATCAAACCCTGAAATTCCAAGGTAACCCCTTTCATCTTCTGATACTTTTGTTCTTGTTTCTTTTGTTTCAAGGTTACTAATAATATCTTTTACAGATGAAATTGGGATTGCAAAGCCCATACCTTCAACGCTGGCATTTGAGCTGCTTCCGCTTGATGAATATTTTGCAACGTTAATTCCGATAACTTCTCCACTGGCATTTAATAATGCTCCGCCACTGTTACCACCGTTAATTGCTGCGTCTGTCTGAAGTAATGTCATTGTCTGATTTTCAAGCTGAACCTTTCTGTCTTTTGCACTGATAATGCCTGTTGTTACTGACTGTCCATATCCTAAAGCATTACCAATTGCAATAACACCTTCACCAACGTTAACTTTATCTGAATCACCTAATGTAGCTTTCTTAATATTTTTTAATACATCTGATGGAATGTCTTTTAATTTTACTGCAACAACTGCTACGTCTTTTGTTGAATCAGTTCCCTTAATGTATCCATCAACCGAATCCTTTGATTCTGTTCCGGCAAACTGAATCTTTAAGCTGTCTGCGCCTTCAACAACGTGATTGTTTGTAACTATAAGAAGTTCTGTACTTGTCTGGTCTACAATAATACCTGAACCTGCTGCATCTTCTTCATATGAATTGCTCTTGTTGTTTCCGCTATTTCCACCACCAAAATAGTATTCCCAAATATCCTGTGAATAATCGTTTCTTGATTCAACTAATGTCTTGCTTGTAATAGCTACAACACTTGGCATTGCACTGCTTACAACACTTGAAACATCTGTTACTGTAACGCCTGATGTCGATGAAGAATTAGCATCGTTCTGTGTGTTTGTTGAGCCGATTGATTCGTAATTGCCTGAATCACTGCTATTGTCATTGTTACTATTGCTATTGTTATCATTGTTGCTTAATGTTCCGTCTTCCAAAACATTTGTTAATGAATCTTTATTCTTTGAAATATAAGCTACTGAAATACCAATTGTTCCTGCAAGTAAAACTACACAAACTGCAACAACGGCTATTAAAGTTCTCTTCTTTTTCTTCTTTTTACCATTACCATTGTTATTGTTGTTACTGTTATAATTGTAACCATTGTTTGTCTGAGAATCATTTGTTGAATAATAATATCCATTATTCTGTGAATTATTAGAATTGCTATTATAATAGCTGCCATTCTGTGTACTATCATTGCTACTATTGTTGCTTCCCTGCGAATAATAAGTACCATTTCCACTTACATCATCTGCGTTATGATGCTCATCATTTACATATGACTGTCTGTAAACACTGCTTTCCTGTTCAGCTGTCTGCTCTGTATTCTGTTCTGAACTATTCACAGCATCCTGTGAAACCTGCTGGCTGTTTACCTCTTCAAAATTATTGTTTTCTGTACCTGATATATTGTCATCGTTGTTTCCCTCCGGATTTGAACCAAATCCATTTGGATTCTCGTTATCGTACATCTTCCTTTTCTCCTTTCAGGCTCTTTTTTTTAATAAAGAACAAAATTTTGTATTACCTCATCTATTCCTTATTTGATTATAGGTATAGTTTAACGGCTAGTTGTGTTGATTTTGTGTTCTACTTATTAAAAAATTGCGAAAATCTGCCTATTGTTTGCAGGCTGCCATTTTCGGCGACTATATGCAGAAAAAAGGAGTCGCAATTTGCAACTCCTACATTTTTAATAAAACTGGCTCTTACCGCCATCATCATAATCATAACTTACGGATTCTGTCTCACCTTCCTTATTCTTTTTAGCGTCTCCACTCATGTCTATACCTGTTGAGCCATCCGAATACACACCTGTATCAGTCTGTATCTGATTTCCGATAGTATTAACAGTGCTTGTTGGCTGGTAATTCTTTTCACCGAAAAGATACTCATGAAGCTCCGATACGTTATCACTTAAGCCTTTTGGCATAACATAACTGGTTCCACTAATAGTTCCCGTTTCAAGGTTTGACGGAAATCCCTGACTTCCCGATAATTTAAAATCAAATATAATTGGAATCATATTTAC
>ERZ1027150.1831-NODE-1831-length-12513-cov-28.185744_pt1 | contig 12513 bp, 10 predicted proteins | sample MGYA00519276_ERZ1027150 | MGnify/ENA primary metagenome ERZ1027150 (study PRJEB26926, sample SAMN06164860) | human gut metagenome | biome: ENVO:00009003; feature: ENVO:2100002; material: ENVO:00002003 | host: Homo sapiens | place: USA | collected 2012 ... | reverse complement strand
AAATGAAGTCAGCCTTATTTTTATAGCTTAGCAAAATTTTTATCGGACAGCAATATTTTTTTATTCTGCCAGTGCCGGCATCTTCCGATTACCTCGGATCATTACTTTCTGAAAATCATTGACGATCCGCTCACCCATATTGATTCGGGTACTGTCGATTCTGCGGATCTCCACTGGAGTTACAGCATCTTTATACTTCGCCTTGCCCAGCTTGATCTTGACATGGTCAAGGTCAGCGGCATTACCAGTCACGTTAACACCGATCTTGAGCAAGGGGATCGGCCATTTCAGAATAGAGATATGATAATCAAAATTCATATCCAGTCCCTGCGTACCGCCTACCGCAGCCTGATAACGGTCAATCTGCAGCAAGAAAGGATAAACCGTTACCTTTCCATCATCCACGGTCAGATTCACTGAAATACTGTCGAACACATTGCGTTCCTTGTTCTTGAAGCGAAGCATCTTCGAGATTTCCGCAAAGGTTTCACCATCCATCAGTACCAGGCTGTCACCCTTGATATGAACAGCCGAGCGCAAAGTCGGTATACGGACATTCAGGTTGGAATCCAGAGAAGTTTCAGCTGCAGCTTCAAAATTAACCATTCCCTGGAAAGAACGAAGCATGGGCACAATCGTGTCCAGTGACGGAATAAAATCCACCAGCTTGCCAATATTGATCTTATGAAGCTTAAAGTCAAAACCGGCATATCCTCTTGACTTCCGGCGTGCCCGGTAAACCAGCGTCGCATCAATATCTGCATCCAGTCCCCGCATAGTCAGTTTCTTGAGGTGTACTGCCTGATTACGGACATCAACGGCTCCGTGTACATTTTCAAACACCATCTTTCCATATTTCACCCGTTTCAAGTTAGTCTGCAGTTCGAAGTCTATATTCTTCGGAATGACAAACAGTTCCAAAGGCGCCGTATCTGTCGTATCCGTCTCTACTGCCAGTGAGTCTTCCGGGAAATTCAGTGAGTTGATCAGCTGGTTGCAATCCAGATTTCGTGAGTTAATCAACAGATTAGCCCGCAATAAGGTATGCTTCTTCATGGCCTCATAGAGGTTATAGACGGCTCCCGAAGCTGTCAGGTTGGAACGGCCGATTCGCATGGTTGCATTCTTCAGCTTGATCGAACGGTTGCCCACTGTGACCTGAGTCTTTCGGAAAATGATCGGCAATGCAAATTCGGGGGTCTTCACACGCAGGCGGTTAAAACCGATAATACCTTTAGGATCCCACACCGAATCACGGACTTTTTCAGCCGTAATGGCAAATCCTCCTTTATCCATCCCCATCCGCATGGCTCCCATCCGGCAGAAAAGTGTATCAGCCTTCATGCTCAATGCCACTTTCGGCATGGCCGGATTCACTTTACCCGGCTGAATGCGTATGGTAGCATTCGTCTTGCGGCAGAAAACTCCCAAAGAATCTGTCATCTCTCCTTTCAGCTGTTCCAGCTCCAGTTTGCACTCCATGTCGACAATGCGGGTTGTATCCTGCGGATTGGTCGACTTGATACGTGCAGTCAGTTTATCGATTTTCGAGTTAATCTGGTTGGAAGTCAGAGCAATCTTATTGATCTCCATCTTCGCCCCCAGCACCTCATTACCGATGAAAGCCAGGGATGCATCTCCGGTAAACGAGAAGTTATGCGTCGTATCTTTCAGCACCATCTGCTTCATATCCAGCTTTCCTTTCAGTTTCAGACGGCCCAGATCCTGCTTCTGAAGGGCAGACAACCGGCACCGCAGATTCAGATCCGCATCCACCTTTCCGCCTAACGTTACTCCCGGCTGTAAAGGAAATGCCTGCGACAGGGAAGTCAGGTCAATCGAAGACTTCGTATTGAAAGTAATATCAGGATCTCCCAGCAAATCCTCTATTTTTGCATCAGCCAGAATATCGGTATGCGCTCCCTGAAAACGGAAAATCTTGAGATCTGCATAGGATGGTTTCTTTTTCATCAGGTCAATAAAACCAGCAAAATCTGCCGAAAGCAGGTCGATACCATATGGCAGTCCTTCATATTTGGCCGAAGCATCGTTTACCTGTACTTTCAAGGTTATTTCGGGCATCTGCTGTTTTCCGTACAAACCCTTCAATGTGCCGGCAACCTTCACCTCACCTTTTGCAGCAACCTTGGTATCTTTCATAATACTTCTCGGAATCATCCGAAGAACAGTCTCCAACGACGGAGCATGCAATCCATAGGTCAAATCTACTGCTGCCGCATGATTGACCGTATCCCGGCGAATCGTTCCGTCCACATCCAGCGCCACTCCGTTAACAGAAAGCCGCGTATCCTTCAAAGTCAGCGTACGGGTCTGCCTGTTCAGATCAAGATTGGTTTTCAGTTCCGTTGCCATACGGCGCAAGAGCAACCGGCCATCCTGCCAGAATATTATATTCCGGTTCTTAAAGTCCAGAGCCAGATCAGAATGTCCTTTCCGAAGTGAAGCTTTCAGGTTCAGGTCAGCATCCGTTACACGTGCATACAGCCGGGTGTCCCGATCATCAAACACTACATTTGCCCGCTTGAACGCAACCCGGTTGATATTAATCTCACTGATATCCGGACGTTCCTGCCCGGCCGTATCTTCTACGGCTGTCGTATCTGCGGCTACAATGTCCCAGTTGGCAACACCTTCCTTATTTTTAAAAGCATATACCGATGCATCTTCCAGGCCCAGATAATACAAACTGATCTTCTTATCTTTCAGATAGTCTATCGGGTTAATGACAACCACACACTTCTTGAAAGATACCAGAGAGTCCATACGCTCCCACAACGTATCCCGAATGGCTTTCGAAACCAGTGATCCGTCCGTAAGTTTCAGGCCGAAACGCGGGAAAGTAGAGAAGAAAGTCAGTTCCACACTTTCCATATCCAGCTTGGCATTCATGGACTGATTGGCCACCCGCAAAACTACAGGAGTCAGCCTCGAAGGGGTAAATACGAAGTTGACGGCAATGGTAACTACCGCCAGAAACACAGCGATCAGCGCCCCCACCGCAATCGCTGAAATTTTAATGGGTTTAAGAATTTTCCTGTTCATACTGATACTTATATTTAAATAAGGTATGCAAAGATAGTCAATTAAAAAAGAATGGATATTTGTTTCTCTGAAAAATAAGTGTTAGTTTTACTTCATTGAAAACTCCAAACGTATAGGATCACAACAAACCGATATGAAACATTACGATTATCTGATCGTAGGTGCAGGACTGTTCGGAGCAGTCTTTGCCTACAAAGCCAGACAACAGGGAAAGAAATGTCTGGTCATTGACCGCCGTCCGCATTTAGGAGGAAACATCTATTGCGAAAAGATTGAAGGTATCAATGTACATAAGTACGGAGCACACATCTTCCATACCTCCAACAAGGAAGTATGGGATTTCGTCAATTCCATTGTGGAGTTCAACCGATACACCAACTCTCCCGTGGCCAATTATAAGGGAAAACTTTATAACCTTCCGTTCAACATGAATACATTCTACCAGATGTGGGGAGTAACAACCCCGGCAGAAGCAGTTGCCAAGCTGAACGAACAGAAGGCTGAAGCCATTGCCCGCATGAAAGCACAAGGTATCTCCGAGCCGCGCAATCTGGAAGAACAAGCCCAGCTTCTCATTGGAAAAGATATCTACGAGACACTGATCAAGGGATATACCGAAAAACAATGGGGACGAAAATGTACGGAACTTCCTGCATTCATCATCAAACGTCTGCCTGTCCGCCTGGTGTTCGACAACAACTATTTCAATGATAAATATCAGGGTATTCCTGTCGGCGGATACAATGTACTGATCGAGCGACTGCTGGACGGTGTTGAAACCCGGCTGGAATGCGATTTCTTTGCACATCGGGATGAATTGACCGCACAGGCAGAACAAATTGTTTTCACCGGTGCCATCGACGAATTCTATCAGTACCGCTTCGGAAAACTGGAATACCGGACCGTTCATTTTGAAACAGAAGTCAAGGATTGCAGCAATTATCAGGGAAATGCCGTAGTCAACTATACAGAACGTGAAGTGCCTTACACCCGGGTGATCGAACACAAGCATTTCGAAATGTTCGGTGCTGAAGTGGATAATTGCCCCAGGACTGTCATTTCGCGTGAATACAGTTCAGAATGGCAGGAAGGCAGCGAACCTTATTATCCCGTCAACGACGAGCGGAACAATGCGCTTTACCAGAAATACAAGGCACTGGCCGACGAAGAAAAAAATGTCATCTTCGGAGGGCGCCTTGCCGAGTATAAATATTATGACATGCACCACATTGTGGAAAAAGCACTGAACCATTTCCGTTCCTGACCGGCGGGATACAGCTGACTTTTCCTTTCACTCCGGATGATATTTCCCGTATCATCCGGAGTGACTGCTTTTAGAGAAAGCAGTAATTGTGGTCATAGAATCCGTAATCTGTCTACGCGTCCAACCGCAAAAAGTCACTAACTTTGTAAGTACATTAAACAATAATCTTGATACACAATGAATATGACAAAAAAAGTATTGATTCTCTCATCCAGCCCCCGCCGTAAAGGCAACTCCGACTCACTTTGTGACGAATTTATGCAGGGCGCCATTGATGCCGGCCATCAGGTAGAAAAAATTTTCCTGCGCGACAAAGTAATTCATCCCTGCATAGGATGCGATGTATGCAGCAGCCAGAAGAAACCCTGCCCGCAAAATGATGATGCAGCAGAAGTCATCCGGAAAATGCTGGAAGCAGAAGTCATCGTCATGGGAACTCCGGTTTATTTCTATTCCATGAGTGCCCAGATGAAAACGCTTATCGACCGGTGCTGTGGTCCTTACACGGAAATGAAAAACAAGGAATTCTATTTCATTGCCACGGCTGCAGAAGACGATGAAAAAATTATGGACCGCATTGTAACCAGCTTCAGCGGATTCCTCGACTGTCTGGAGAATCCGGTAGTCCGTGGAACGGTCTTTTGCGGAGGAGTCTGGCATGCAGGTGAAATCAAAGGAAATGCAGCTCTTCAGAAAGCGTATGAAATGGGAAAAAACATCAAATAAAAAATCTGCAAGTCTATGGAACTGGAAGCTTTTCTTCAGCATGTAAAAGAGCGTAAGCCTCTGAATACACCGGAGATCTATGAATTCATGAACCGGGCCAGCGACGAAGCACGCCGCATCACATTTGAACTCAACGGTGCATACCATTCCATGCCCGAGGTCAGAGACTTGTTTGCCCGCCTGTTCGGAAAACCGGTTGATCCCTCTTTCCGGGTATTTCCTCCGTTCTACACAGATTTCGGGAAAAACATCACCGTAGGAAAAAACGTATTTATCAACGCCTGCTGTCACTTTCAGGACCAGGGCGGTATCACATTGGGCGACAATTGCCTGGTAGGACACAATGTTGTATTTGCCACGCTGAACCATGGTTTTGCCCCCGAAGAACGGCAATCCATGCTTCCCGCCCCCATCGTTGTGGGACGTAACGTATGGATCGGTTCCAATTCAACCATCCTGCAGGGAGTCACCATCGGCGATAATTCCATCATTGCGGCCGGATCCGTGGTTACCAAGGACGTACCGGCCAATGCCATCGTTGCCGGCGTACCCGCACGATTCATCCGTTCCATCAGTCCGGAGGAGGAAAAACAACAAAAACAGGCCTGAAAGGACTGTCCAAAAAGACTTCGACGTTTTACCTGATTCGTCGAAGTCTTTTCACTTAAACGCCGAAACGTTTTTTAAAAAGCCCGAGGCCTTTATTTCTTCTCTCCCGCACCTCCTTTTTAAAGTTCTCTTTTTCTCCTGCTGCATTTTTGTAATTATTGCAAATTAACAATATACTTAATTATAGGTATTGCGAAGTATGTAATAATTTAGTACCTTTGCAACGGTTTAGATAACTAAGCCTTATTTACTCTATAATTAATATTTCTATGGCAATAAATTTCAAAGAAGGACGTTGGAACCATGAGATCAACGTGACCGATTTCGTAAAAACGAACATCACCCCGTACGAAGGCGATGCCTCATTCCTGGCTGGCCCTACAGAACGCACCAAGGCTGTATGGAACAAATGTCTGGAAGCACTGGCAGAAGAACGCGCCAACAACGGTGTTCGCTCGCTCGACCCGTCAACCGTTTCAACCATTACCTCGTTCGCACCCGGATACATTGACAAGGAAAATGAAGTCATTGTAGGTCTGCAAACCGATGAAGTATTACGCCGTGCCATCAAACCTTTCGGAGGTATTAAAGTGGTGGAAAAAGCATGCCGTGAAAACGGAATGGAAGTAGATCCGAAAGTCAAAGATATTTTCACGCATTACCGTAAAACTCATAACGACGGTGTATTCGATGCCTATACCGAAGAAATCCGCTCATTCCGTTCACTGGGATTCCTGACCGGACTTCCCGACAACTATGCCCGCGGACGTATCATCGGTGACTACCGCCGTCTGGCTTTATATGGTATTGACCGCCTGATCGAGGCAAAGCAGGATGACCTGCGTCACCTGACCGGTCCGATGACCGACGAACGCATCCGCCTGCGTGAGGAAGTAGCAGAACAGATCAAGGCCCTGAAGGAAATCAAGATCATGGGCGAACAGTACGGACTCGACCTGAGCCGTCCGGCACAGAATGCCCAGGAAGCAGTGCAGTGGGTTTATATGGCTTATCTGGCTGCCGTTAAGGAACAGGACGGTGCTGCCATGTCATTGGGTAATGTGTCTTCTTTCCTCGATATCTATATCGAATATGATATGGCACACGGTCTGCTCGATGAAGCACACGCACAGGAACTGATCGACCAGTTTGTCATCAAACTCCGTATGGTACGCCATCTGCGTATGCAGGCTTATACCGATATCTTTGCCGGTGACCCGACTTGGGTGACTGAGTCTATCGGCGGACGCTTCAACGACGGACGCACCAAGGTTACGAAGACTTCTTTCCGCTTTCTCCAGACATTGTACAACCTCGGTCCTTCACCCGAACCGAACCTTACTGTTCTGTGGAGTCCGGAACTGCCGGAAGGCTTCAAGAGATTCTGTGCACAGGTATCTATCGACACCTCTTCTATCCAGTATGAGAACGATGACCTGATGCGTGAAGTGCGTAACTCCGACGACTACGGTATTGCATGCTGTGTATCTTATCAGGACATCGGCCGCCATATCCAGTTCTTCGGTGCACGCTGTAACCTGGCCAAGGCTCTGCTGCTTGCCATCAACGGCGGACGTTGCGAAAACACCGGTACACTGATGGTAAAAGATATCCCGGTATTGAGCAGCGACGTACTGAACTTTGAAGAAGTGCTTGCCAACTATAAGAAAGTGCTGAAGGAAATGGCCCGCGTTTACAACGAGGCTATGAATATTATCCACTACATGCACGACAAGTATTATTACGAAAAGGCACAGATGGCCTTCGTTGATACTGATCCGGTAATCAATCTGGCTTATGGTGTAGCCGGTATGTCCATTGCCGTTGACTCTCTGTCTGCCATCAAATATGCGAAGGTAACTGCCCGCCGCAACGACATCGGCCTGACAGAAGGCTTCGACATCGAAGGAGAATTCCCCTGCTTCGGTAACGATGACGACCGTGTAGACCATCTGGCTGTCGATCTGATCTACTACTTCGACGAAGAGCTGAAGAAACTTCCGGTTTACAAGCACGCCAAACCGACCTTGTCTATCCTGACCATTACGTCGAACGTTATGTACGGAAAGAAGACAGGTGCTACTCCTGACGGACGTGCCAAAGGCGTAGCCTTCGCTCCGGGAGCTAACCCGATGCACGGACGTGACAAGAACGGTGCCATCGCTTCCTTGAGCTCCGTAGCGAAACTTCGTTACCGTGACTCACAGGACGGTATCAGCAACACGTTCTCTATCGTGCCGAAATCACTCGGTGTTGATATGGAAAACCGTATCGAGAACCTGGTGACCATGATGGACGGATACTTCGTGAAGGGTGCTCATCACCTGAACGTCAACGTACTGAACCGCGAAATGCTGGAAGATGCCATGGAGCATCCGGAAAAATATCCGCAGCTGACCATCCGCGTATCAGGATATGCTGTAAACTTCATCAAGCTGAGCCGCGAACATCAGCTGGAAGTTATCTCACGCAGCTTCCACGAACGCATGTAATTACCGCACCTGTCTGCCTGCCAAAAGGCAGACAGTGCGACTTTCCATAGCTTAAGATACGAAGACACAGCGGGAATATTCCCGTTGTGACTTTGTGTCTATGCCCCTCTGACAAAAACAAGACAGACTTTACTTATTCGTACAACTAATAACTAATTCCATGATCAGAGTACATTCGTATGAATCATTAGGCACTTACGACGGCCCGGGAATCCGTCTGGTAGTATTCCTGCAGGGATGCAACTTCCGTTGTCTCTACTGTGCCAATCCGGACACGATCGATGCCAAAGGAGAAAGCAAGGAAACTTCTCCTGAAGAAATTCTGAAAATGGCTGTCAGCCAGAAACCTTTCTTCGGAAAGAAAGGAGGAATCACTTTCAGCGGTGGAGAACCTACCTTCCAGGCACGCGAACTGATTCCCCTGTTCCGCAGTCTGAAAGAAGCAGGCATACATATCTGTGTCGACACCAACGGAAGCATCTGGAATGAAGATGTCAAAACTCTGCTCACACTGGCCGATCTCGTCCTGCTGGACGTAAAGGAATTCAACAACGACCGCCACAGGAAGCTGACAGCCAGAAGCAACGAACAGACACTGAAGACCGCCGCCTGGCTGGAAGAAAACCAAAAACCATTCTGGTTACGCTACGTGCTGGTACAAGGCTACAGCTATTTCCGTGAGGATATCGAGGCCATGGGAGAACATTTCAAAAACTATCAGATGATAGAGCGTGTGGAAATTCTTCCCTATCACACCTTAGGCGTCCACAAGTATGAGGCCATGAACCTGGAATATCAGCTGAAAGACGTAAAATGCAATACTCCCGAACAACTGGAAGAGGCAAAAGCCCTGTTCGACAAATATTTCAAGACTGTTTACGTCAATTAATGAAAAAAAATCACTCCTTGCATGCAGTATTGGGCGAATACTGTCATTTATAGGATGAAAAGGAAAGAATTTGGATTTTTAACATGGAGAAAACTGAACTAGTGGAAATGGAAAGACTTGAATCGATCAAGATGATCCCGCACAGGATATCCGGAAAACAGATAGAAGCCAGAATCACAGCTGCTACCTTAATTCTTGGAACTATCGTGCTTAACATTTTGTGGTGGGCAGGAATCCAGTTCATGGAAACAGACAATTCCCGCGAAATTACACAGAAAGTACAACCGATAGAACACCGGATTACTCAGAACGGGCTTGCAAGGCATTAAGCCTGATGGCCGGACGGCCAAACAATGACCGCCGGAAATGCAAAGACGCACCGAAAGGAACTTTTAGACTCTTTCGGTGCGTCTTTTATTTTCAGGAATGCTCAGATCAGGATCACGGTCACATCACGTGCCCCGTGTGCTCCCATTACCAGAGCCTGTTCGATATCTGCCGTCTTGGAAGGTCCGGAAATAAATACTCCATATCCGTAGGAACCGGTATCAATACACTTATAAGCTTCGTGCATATTGCTCACGAGCCGGCTTTTGTCGACCAGCAGCACCAGTGCTTCGGAAATGAAATACACGGCACGCTGTTCCACGTCCTGCTGCACCCACACAGCTCCGTTCTCACAGACTCCTACCCGTCCCTGAACAATTGCCAGGTCTGTACCGTCCAGTTCACCCGGATTGCTGACATCGTCAGGACGGAACGTGGCACAAGTAATAGCCTGACCCTTGACTTCATCCACACAGGTGGCTATCCTTCCGGCATCCGGATACAGTCGGGTGATCACTTCATTGATATCTTCTCCTTCACCCAGCACCACCGCTTTTCCGCCGACCAGCTGCATGACCGAACAAAACTGGGCCACTTTATCGGCATAAGTCAGGGCTTCCTGCTCTAAAGGAGCATAATCCGGTTTCTCATAACGCATTCGTGTGTGACTGCGAATACTTTCCAATATATCTTCTCGACTACTCATAAAATCACTTCACTTTGTTTTTCTTCCACATTTCATTAAAACTTTCCTTCGCGAAGACAGGCATCTCATGCTCTTTACCCCAATCGTTCAGGCTGTTATAAACCAGCCAGTGAGGCAATGCATTGGCCACCGATGCATGATGCAGCGCCATGTTGAAAAGAGAAGGACGCTCCATCAGGAACTGCATGCCGCCGGACATCAGTTTTTTCGACGGACTGGCCACACCCAAAGTATGCAGCTTCTGCCGCCAGCAATAGATCTGACCAGCCAGATCAACCTTTGCCGGACACACGTTCTGACAGGAGTGACAAAGTGAACAGGCCGACACGTTGTCATAATATTGCTGAGGATCCTTCAGCATACCCAGATTGATACCGATCGGTCCCGGAATAAAATAAGTATATGCATAACCGCCGCTCCGACGATACACCGGACAGGTATTCATGCAGGCACCGCAGCGCAGACAGTTCAAAGCCTTGACATGATCCGGATCTCCAAGAATGCGACTCCGGCCGTTGTCAACAATAATAATATGCAGTTCACCTCCCGTACGCGGTTTGCGGTAATGGGAAGTATAAGTCGTAATAGGCTGTCCGGTACCCGAACGGGCCAGCAGACGGGTAAAGACTCCCAGCGCATCCCGGTCAGGAACAATCTTTTCCATACCGAAAGCCGTAATCTGAAGTTTGGGCTGGGAGGTTCCCATATCAGCATTTCCCTCGTTCGTACAAACCACACACTCACCGGTGGAAGCCACGGCAAAGTTGGCTCCGGTCATGGCTGCTTCTGCCTCGATGAACTTCCGGCGCAGGTTTTTGCGCGCAGCATGAGTCAGGTAAGTCTGATCGTTGTTGCCCGGTTCCGTACCCATTTCCTTCACGAACAGCTCACCGATCTCTTCCTTCTTCACATGAATAGCCGGCAGCACGATATGGCTCGGTTTCTTATGCATCAGCTGAAGAATACGTTCTCCCAGATCACTTTCCACCACTTCCACGCCTTTCTGCTCAAGGTATTCATTCAGTCCGCATTCTTCAGCAAGCATGGATTTGCTCTTGATGAAGTGTTTCACCTGATGCTCCTCCAGAATACGTGCCACGATGGAACAATATTCTTCGGCATCCTTGGCCCAATAGACATGGGCACCGTTAGCCTTCGCATTCTTTTCAAACTCGACCAGAAGCTGGTCCAGATGACTGTTGCTGTACATCTTAATGGCACAGGCCATATCACGCAGATGCTCCCACTCGGGAACAGCCTTACTCATCTTGTCTCGTTTGGCACGTACCATCCACAGGGTCTCATCGTGCCAGGCTGCCAGACTCCGGTTTTTCAAAAAGGTCTCAGCAGCTTTTGAATGTTTCGTACTCATAGTCCGGCAGCTAAAATTTCAACAATATGAATCGTCTTGATCGGGAAGTTTTCACGCGCAATAATACCATTCTGATGCATCAGGCAAGAGCTGTCTGCTCCGACAATATATTCGGCTCCTGTCGCAAGATGACGCTGAACCTTGTCACGGCCCATCTGACCGGAAACGGCATGTTCTTCCACGGCAAACATTCCTCCGAAGCCACAGCATTCGTCAGGGCGTTCAGGCTCTACGATCTCAATGTCCTTGACCAGCGACAGCAGGTCACGCAGCTTGTTGTAATAAGGAATATTCAGTTCACTGGGCGAAGAAAGGTGCATCAGCCGCACGCCATGACAACTGTTCTGAATACTTACTTTATGAGGGAACGAAGCCTGCAGAGATGTCGGCTTCACCACGTCATGAATAAACTCGCAAATATCATACACCTTGCCCTCACTGGCACAACGGTGTTTCTCCTCAGCCAGCAGTCTTCCGTAATTGTCACGTACAAAAACCACGCAGCTGGCAGACGGTCCTACAATATAATCATACTTCTCAAACAACTGGTCAAAACGCCGCGCCAGTTCAACGGCTTCATTTTCAAACCCCGCATTCGCCATGGGCTGTCCGCAACAAGTCTGGTCCAACGGATAGTCGACATCCACCCCCAGGCTTTTCAGAAGTTTAAACGATGCAACTCCTACCTGCGGATAGACAGCATTGATATAGCAGGGAATAAATAATCCTACTTTCATTAGTCTCAGTTATTAGTTTTCTGATGGCAAAAGTAGGTTTAATTCACGAAAAAGAGAAAAAGTAGGGAGTTTTTTCAAATAAAAGAGAAAAGAGATTAACGCGAATTAACGCAATTTCATTGTCCGCACGATGCGGTTTCAGCGTGCAGTCGATGAAGCCCAAACGACCGCTCGATGCAGCCTCATCGTGCGGTCGATTCTGTCCCAACGTGCGGTCGATTCTGAGGCATCATGCGGCCGGTCCCAAAACATGCTCTTACGGGCTTCAGACACTCTGACTATGCCTGAATTTACTTCACACTTTTTTGTTTATACTTACTGATTCACT
>ERZ1027150.1829-NODE-1829-length-12528-cov-5.912932_pt1 | contig 12528 bp, 10 predicted proteins | sample MGYA00519276_ERZ1027150 | MGnify/ENA primary metagenome ERZ1027150 (study PRJEB26926, sample SAMN06164860) | human gut metagenome | biome: ENVO:00009003; feature: ENVO:2100002; material: ENVO:00002003 | host: Homo sapiens | place: USA | collected 2012 ... | reverse complement strand
CCTGATGGATGGCCTTGACGATGGTGGGATATTTGGCGGCGTACTCGTCGCAGATAGCGGGGGTGTCATCCTTGGTGGAACCATCGTCCACCAGGATGATCTCGGCCTGCTCCCCGGCGGAGAGCAGGGTCTCGATGCAGTGGCGCATATATGCCGCCGAGTTGTAGCACGGGACGGCGAAGGTGATCAATTTCTGAGCCATACAAAATACTCCTTTGCTCTTTTCCGGCAGATGCACAAGGCAGGGGCCGGGATGGAGATATGTACTCATATTATAGCATTTTTGTGCAGGAAATGCTATCGAACGTGGGAAATGTCAGAGATGTTTTACAATTATCCGGGGAGTTGTGGTATACTGATTGGGTTATAAACCTCTCAGGCCGCTTTGCGTCCAGCTCCCCTGGTAGGGGAGCCAAGACTTGCCTCTCCTACTAGGAGAGGTGGCATTGCGAAGCAATGACGGAGCGGTTTTGTATGGATAGGAGGAACCATGGAAAGTCCGCATAGTATTCTGAAAAAAGTCTTTGGCTACGACAGCTTCCGCCCGGGGCAGGAGGAGATCGTCTCCCGCCTGCTGGCCGGGCAGGATGTGCTGGCCGTGATGCCCACAGGTGCGGGCAAGTCCATCTGCTATCAGGTGCCGGCCCTGCTGCTGCCGGGCATCACCATCGTGGTCTCGCCGCTGGTCAGCCTGATGAAGGATCAGGTGGGGGCGCTGGTACAGGCCGGTGTGGCGGCAGCTTTCCTGAACAACAGCCTGACGGACAACCAGAAGGCCCTGATGCTCCGCCGCGCCCGGGAGGGGTGGTATAAGATCATCTATGTGGCTCCGGAGCGGCTGGAGATGCCGGGCTTCCAGCGGTTTGCGCAGGAGCGGGAGATCAGCATGGTCACGGTGGACGAGGCCCACTGCATCAGTCAGTGGGGGCAGGACTTCCGCCCCAGCTACCTGCGCATCAGGGCGTTTGTGGACAGCCTGCCCAAGCGCCCGGTGGTGGGAGCCTTTACGGCCACCGCCACGGCCCATGTGCGGGAGGACATCCGCACCCATCTGGAACTCCACACCCCCTACGAGGTGACCACCAGCTTCGACCGGCCCAACCTCTATTTTGCCACCCGCAGGGCCCTGCCCAGCGAGAAGCCCAAAGTTCTGCTCGACCTTGTGCTCAGGGAGCGGGACAATGCGGGCATCATCTATTGCAGTACCACCCGGCAGGTGGACGAGACCACCCGCCTGCTGCAGAGCCGGGGAATCCGTGCGGCAGCCTACCACGCCAAACTGGATGCGGATACCCGGCGGCAGAATCAGGACGATTTCCTCTATGACCGGGTGCAGATCATGGTGGCGACCAATGCCTTCGGCATGGGCATCGATAAGCCAAACGTCCAGTTCGTCATCCATTATAATATGCCCAAGGATCTGGAGAGCTATTATCAGGAGGCGGGCCGCGCGGGCCGTGACGGGGAGCCAGCCCGCTGCACCCTGCTCTATTCCGGCACCGATGTGCGCACCATCCGGTTCTTCATCGACAAGGAGATGGAGGCTGACAACGGCCTGCCTGCGGATGTCAAGGCCGAAGCGGCACGCAAGGCAGAGGAACGGCTCAAATACATGACCTTCTACTCCACCACGCTGCGCTGCCTGCGGGGGTATCTGCTGAGCTACTTCGGCGAGGCCGCGCCCCAGAAGTGCGAGAACTGTTCCAACTGTCTGCTGGCAGCACAGGCTGCCGAACAGGTGGAGGAGCAGGCGGCACAGGCCCGCCAGCGTGCCGCAGCCAGTGCAAAGCGGCTGGCCTCGGCCTCCCGCCGCCGTGCCGACGAAGATGCCCTCAGCGAAGCGGACGAGAAGCTGCTGGCTGCCCTCTATGCCCTGCGCAAGCGGCTGGCCGCAAAGCAGAAGCTCCCTGCCTATATGGTGTTCAATGATTCCACCCTCCGCCAGATGGCGCTGAAAAAGCCCCTGAGCGTGGAGGAACTGCTCAATATCCCCGGTGTGGGCGAGAAAAAGGCCGCCCGCTATGGGCAGGAGTTCCTGAGTGTCATTGAGGATATGGTAAGTTCAAGGTAACATAAAACAGAAAGGAAAAACCGGAAATGCCGCTCTGGGCTGAAAAGCTCGGAGCGGCATTTCCGGTTTCCGGCTTGCATTTCGGGCAGTGTTTTACTACAATAAAGGCAGGAATGATTGGGAAAAGGAGCGGTTTTATGTCCAGCAGAGCCTTGCAGATCGTGACCCAGTTGAGCAATGCCCCCGAACAGACGATGACTTCGCAGGAACTGGCGGAGCGGATCGGTGTCAGTGCGCACACCATCAAGAATGAGATGCCGCAGGTGGCGCAGATCCTGAATGAGAATGGTGCCCGGCTGGTTTCCCGGCGGCATAAGGGCTACTATGTGGAAGTTCTGGACCCGGAAGCATACGATACCTTTTCGGCTGTGACCAGCATCCGCCAGATGCCGGGCAGTATGCTGAACGCCGACCGGGAAAGCCGGGTGCGGTATCTGTCCCGGCGCATCATCTCCACGGAAACCGGCATTAAGAAAGAACAGCTGGCCGATCAGCTTTTTCTCTCGGCTTCGGCATTGCGGGAGCCACTGAGCATGGCGACCCGCCTGTGCGAGAGCTTTGGCCTGCGGATCGTCTCACGCCCCGGCACCGGAATGCGGGTGGAAGGAGAAGAGTACAAGCGCAGGCTGGCACTGACCGAGGTCTCCGGTGTGCATTTCCACAAGGAAACGCTGGATTGCAGTGACCCGGACAGTGCATCCTGGCTCAGCTGCGGATACGAAGAGCGGCAGGATATCCGGCATACATTTCTGAAGATCCTGCGGGAAAGCCCGATCTCCCTGCGGGACAGTGCGACCCAGCGTGTGGCGGTCTACCTGATCATTGCACGGAACCGGGTGCAGAACGGCCATGAGATCCGGCTGCCGGACCCATGGCTGGAAAGCATCTCCGGAACGATGTTCTATCCGCTGGCACAGTCCATTTACCACACACTGGAGGAACAATACGGGGGCTATGCCATGCCCCGGGATGAGGTGGCGTTTCTGGGCATTCTGCTGTTCAGTATGCTGGATGTGAACCTGAAGCGGGACCCGTTCAGCCTGCATCCCGGCTTTGCAGGGCAGGCGGGACGCTTGCGGGACCGGGTGCTGGTCTACCTGAAGCAGGAGACGGGACTGGATTTTGCGCTCTTGCCAATGGCAAGGGATCTGCTGCAGCAGATCCTATTCAATCTGATCGCACAACATTTCTATGGAATGGATGGTGCAATGCAGTATGACTATGTTTATGAACTGCAATTTCTGGATTGCCCGCTCTGTGCGGAACTGAGCCGCCGGGTGATCGAATTTATCCAGACGATTTATCCGGTCCGGGCAAATCGGTTCCTGCTGGCAATGCTGAGCTGCTATTTCTTCAGCCTGCTGCACGAAATCCGGTATCCCATCCGGCCGCTCCGTCTGTGCTCCACCCATTTTCTGGGAACCGAGTATGCCCGGATCCAGACAGAGGGCCTGAAAGAGCGTTACCCCGAACTGATCGAAGAGATCACGCCGATGAACCTGTACGAGCTGCGCCGCATCGACCCGGCAGAATGCGACGGAGTGCTGCTGGGAAACGGCGCAGAACAGGAAGAGGGAATAAAGCCCGGCTACCGGTATGATTACCCGGTGGAACTGTTGCTGCTGATCCGGAACGAACGGGACTTTGACCGTGTTTACAACACCCTGCTGGTGGAAGCATACCAGTATCGGCAGCAGCTTCCGCCGCCGGAGAATTATCGTGTAATCCGAAACTTCCAGTATTACACGCCGGAGCAGTTCTTCCAGTATCTGGCGGGGGTACATGGCAGGGACGAAGCCGAACGGCAGACACTTCTGAACCGGTGGATCACACGGGAAAAATGCTGGACGTACCAGTGCGGCGAGGTCGTGGTCGTCTTTCAGGAGGAACAGGGCGCAGAAGGGGAAGAGATCCGACTGGAATTCTACCCGCTGGAAAAACGAGCACTCTGGGGAGAACGGAAGATCCGGGCACTGCTGTATGTCGGCGGCGGACTTCACGACTGGCAGAAGATGAAAGCGCTGAATACACTGCTGTACTCTTTTGTGCGGTACCCGGAAGAACTGGAAGCCTTTGCGGAAGACCCGCCCCGGATGGCGGCGGAATGGCTTCGGCGCTCGTTGCAGACTATGTAAAATCACCAAATCATGGCGCACAGTTTTGAGCAGGGTGTTCAACTGTGCGCCATTTTGAACTTATAAAATGAAATCAAAGCGACTTGAACTTATTCTATAAATCAAAAAGCGTTGAACTCTGTGCAAAATAGAGATAAAATGTGAACATCGAAGGAAAATAATTAGCTTGTAGTCGAAAAGAGGATGCCTGTTATGCTGAAAATCTTTCTCTCGTCCCATGGCTCAATGGCCAGCGGAATGCAAAGCTCGCTGAAGATCCTGATGGGAGAGTGCGAGAATTTGACCGTATTTGATGCCTATCTGGATGAGAGCTGCGTGCAGGATCATCTGGATGCATTCTATGAGACTGTCGGTCCGGAGGACGAAGTGCTGCTGTGCAGCGACCTTTACGGCGGCAGCGTGAATCAGGCCATGTTCACCTATCTGGACCACCCAAACACCCGGCTGGTGAGCGGTGTGAACATGAGCTTCATGATGAATGTTCTGAGCGAGGATACCCTCAGCGACGAACGGCTGGATGAGATCATTGAAGAAAGCCGCGAGTATCTGCGCCGTGTGGAACCGGAAGTTCCTGCGGACACGGCACCGACAGGCAGCGACGACTTCTTCTGATAAAAAGAAAGGATGGAAAACTTATGATCAAATGGGTACGTTTGGATGAGCGCATGATCCATGGCCAGGTCGCCACCAAGTGGAGCCGCACGCTGGGCGTTGACCGCATCGTGGTGGCAGATGATACGGCAGCTGCCAGCGATATCATGCAGAAATCCCTGATGATGGCTGCACCGGCCACCTGCAAGACGGCGATCGTGACGGTGGATAAGGCAGTCTCGCTCTGCAACGATCCCCGTGCAGCCGGTCTGAAGATTCTGCTGATCGTCAGCACGCCGGAAAATCTGCTGCGTGTGGCCAAGGAAGTCAAGGATATCCCGCAGATCAATGTGGGCAATTATGGCCGCGTTGCTCCCAAGCACGGAACGGAAGCCCGCAAGACCTATACCAAGAATCTGTATGCCTACGAGGACGAAGTCGAGGTTCTGCGGCAGGTCATGGCAACCGGGATCCCCTGCAATGTGCAGACCATCCCCGATGATGTTCCGCAGGAACTTTCCAAGGTACTGGGCTGAGCGTGGTGCTCTGCCTGAAAATAAAAAAAAGTACAAGGAGGAAAAATCGCTATGTCAATTACCGCTGCAATCATCTGTGCAGTCGTGTATGCGGTCATCAACTGGCTTGACCCGTACACCCTGTCCTGGCAGTGCCTGAACCGCCCCATCGTGGTGGCACCGCTGGTCGGCCTGCTTCTGGGCGACTTCCAGACCGGCATCATCATGGGTGCTTCGCTGGAAGCAATCTTCATGGGCATCTCCGCTGTGGGCGGCTCGATCCCGTCCGACTGCCTGTCCGGCTCCATCATCGCTGTGGCGTATGCCATTGTGGTGGGCGGCGACGGTGCCATGGAAACCGGTCTGGCTCTGTCCCTGACCATCGGTACCGTGATGACCACCATCAATACCATGCTGATGCCTCTGTGGGCCGGCCTGGCTCCCTACTGGGAGAGACTGGCTTCTGAGTGCAAGCCCAACAAGTTCCGTGCCATTTCCATGGTCGTCAACTTCATCGCCTGCCTGCCCGGTGCGGCAATCATCTTCTTGGGCGTTGCCTTTGGCATCGAGGGTCTGCAGGCTGGTCTGGCTGCCTGCCCCGCATGGGTCATGACAGGTCTGGCCGCTGCCGGTACCATGATGACCGCCGTCGGTTTCGGCATCCTGCTGTCCATGATCTGGTCCACCGATATCGCCGTGTTCTTCTTTGTCGGCTTTATCTGCGCCAAGAGCCTGGGCCTGAGCAGCCTTGGCATCGCTGTGATCGGCGCTGCCATCGCCCTGACCCTGTTCTTCATTGACAAGCGCATCATTGATGCAAAGAACGCTGTGGCCGCTGCCCCCGCTGCGGGTGCTGCTACCCCTGCCAACAGTGAGGAGGATTTCTTCTGATGGAAAAGAAAGTTGTCAGCGCAGAGGAAAATAAGATCCTCAAAAAGATGTTCTGGAACAGCCATCTGGTCTTTGCGAACTTCAACATGACCAAGATGGAAGCCAATGGTTTCACCATGACCATGGCCCCCGCCGTGGAGAGTATTTATGGCGACGATATCGAAGGCAAGAAGGCCGCTTATGCCCGCCATCAGTCCTTCTTCAATACCCACGCAGTCGCATTCAACTTTATCGCAGGTCTGTGCTACGCATTGGAGAAGGATTGCCACGACGGTAAAGTTCCCGGCGAGACCATTGATGCCATCAAGGCTTCTCTGATGGGCCCCACCGCCGGTATGTTCGACTCCATCTTCTTCAACTGCCTGCGTGTCATCGGTGCCGGTATCGCAATCGGTCTGTGCTCGCAGGGCAACATCCTCGGCACCTTCATCTTCATCCTGCTGTACGGTATTTCGCAGTCCCTGCTCAAATGGTTCCTGCTGAAACTGGGCTATACACTGGGCACCAGCTTCATCGACACCGTCTTTAACAGCGGCCTGATGAGCGTTGCGACCCGCTGTGCATCCATCCTCGGCCTGATGATGGTCGGTGCCATGACGGCAACCACCGTGGGCTTCCCCCTGAACTGGACGCTGAACATCGGCGAGACCTCCATCGTGGTCTCCGAGCTGTTTAATGCCATCTATCCGGGCATTCTGAGCTTGGCTCTGGTGCTGTTCATGATGTGGCGAATCAAGAAGGGCAACCGCCCCACACAGCTGATCATCGGTCTGCTGATCTTTGGTCTGCTGGGCGCATTCCTTGGAATCTTCTAAAAAAATCAGATCGCCTGATCCTGCAAGGGGTCCGCAGTCCGGCAGGAGTAAAACGCTTCCTGCCGGACTTTTTTGTAGAAGGAGAACGGATATGACATTGCAAGACCTGATGATGTTGTATGGTGTCACCCTGGGCAAACGGCGCACTGCAAAGCAGAAATATCTTTTTGCCCAGCAGCTCAACGAGAGCCTACCGCCGCTGGGCTGGCCGGTGCGGGTTCAACAGAGGGAAGGACGGTTTTCCAAGATCGAAAACCTGATTGCCGGGGATCTGGCAAATGCAAAGGTCGTCATTGCGGTCCCCTTTGATACGCCGGCAAAGGCGCTGCGGCCCCAGAAATACTATCCGTTCCATCCGGACAAAAATGTTCAGCAGCGGGGGAGAGACCTTGCACTGCAATGCGTGCTGGAACTGCTCTGTTTCGGAGCGGCCTGCCTGATGTTCTGGTCCGGACGGGGAACCGGTGCCATGCTGCCCCGGACGCTGGCGGCACTGCTGCTGGCGGGGGTAGGTGTCTGGCTGCTGCTGCCCCATGCAAGCCCCTGCAACTTCAGCCGCTGTTCCGGTGCGGTCGCCACTGCCGTAAAGCTGGCGGAGGACCTGAGCGGTGAGGAGAACATCGCTTTTGCCTTCTGTGACCATGCAGTGGATAACTATGACGGCTTCCGGCTTCTGGCGCAGGAGATGCCAACTGCGGCAACTGTTCTGCTGCTGGACAATTTGACCAGCGGCCCGGCAGTGGCGCTGGCGCACGGCGAGTACCGGAAAGAGGCGGCGGAACAGCTGTGCAGTTTGCTGCCGGAGGATAAGGTCTATGACCGGAACTACCCGGAGGAACAGCGGCAGCGGAATCTGCTGGCGCTCTTTCCCAGAGGGATGATGCTCAGCTGTGGACGAGTGGAAAAAGGCGAATTTGTTGTGGAGAATACCTGCTGTGCACAGGACCATGTACTGGATCTGCCCCGGATGGAGCGGATGGAACGGGCGTTGGCCGATTTTGCAAAACAGGAAGCAAATAAGAAGGAGAACTGAATTATGAAACTGCATTCCAACCGCATTTATACGCCGAAAGGCCCCAAGGCAGGTGTGCTGACTGTGGAAGGCGGCAAGATCACTGCCTTTGCAGAAAATACGACCGACCCCGAAGCCATTGAATACGGCGACCAGCGGATCATCCCCGGCATTTTTGATACTCATAACCACGGCACCTGCGGTTATGATATCATGAATAAGAATGCCCCCCATGAAAAGCAGATCGCATCCGTGAAAGGTTATCTGAAGGGGCTGACAAGTCAGGGCACCGTGAACATCTTCCCGACGGTGTGCGACCCGGATTCCATCCGTGCGGTGGCAGAGGTGGCAAAAGAGGGTGATCAGGACGGTGCAACCATTCTGGGTATCCACAGCGAAGGCCCCTGGCTGAACCGCACCGGTGAAAAAGGCATCCGTACCGGCTGGCCGGAGGTAAGTATGGAGACGGCACATGCCATGGTGGAAGCCGGCGGCGGGTGGCTGCGTCTTGTGGCACTGGCACCGGAGATCCCCGGGATGGACCCCATCATCGAGTATTTCCTCTCGCAGGGCATCACAGTGGCAGCCGCCCACAGTGACAACAACTATAAGCAGGCCATGGCCGCCTATGCCAAGGGCATCAGTGTGGCGACCCATACCGGCAACGTCATGACCGATATGCATCACCGGGACATCGGCGGTCTGGGAGCAGCCCTGACCAATGAAAACGTTACCTGTGAGGTGATCTGCGACGGCCTGCACATCTGCGATGAGATGCTGGGCATCTACTTCAAGGTCAAGAGCACCGACAAATTCATGATGGTCAGTGACTGTACGGCTCTGTCCGGTGCACCGGTGGGCAAGTATGAGGGCATCTTTGAGGGGATGGCCCTGAATGTGACCCCGGAGGGCTTTGTTCTGACCGATACCGGCCGCCTGTGCGGTTCCAGCCAGCCGGTGCTGTTCGACATCAGAAATCTGGTGAACAATGTTGGCATCCCGCTGGAGACCTGCCTGAAGATGGCCTGCCTCAATCCCTGCATCAAGTATGGTTTTGCCGACCGCAAGGGTACCATTGAAGTGGGCAAGGACGCAGATCTGGTGGTCATCAGCGACGATTATCAGGCACAGGTCACCTACGCCGAGGGCCGGAAGGTCTATGACCGCAGCACCGAGGGCAAGATCTTCAATGCGGATTATCTGAACCGATAAGGACAAAGGAAACAGCTATGAGCAAGAAGTTGATCGTAGTAGCCGATGATTTCGGCTTCAGTGAGGCATACAACTATGGTGTCATCAAAGCCTATAAGGAGGGCGTGGTCTGCACCCTCTCGCTGATGAGCAACATGGCCGCCGTCCCCCATGCGGTGAAACTCTGGCAGAGCGAGTGCCCGGAGGTGCCGCTGGTCCAGCACACCAATTTTGTGCAGTACCGCCCCGTCAGCGCCCCGGAAAAGGTGCCCACGCTGGTAAACGAAGAGGGAATGTTCTACCGCAGCTATCTGTGGAAGAGCGAGAATCCCAATGATGCCAAATGCAAGGGCGAAGTTTACCCCAGCTATGAGGACCTGTATACCGAGACCATGGCCCAGCTGGACCGGCACAAAGAACTTGTGGGACATTATCCCCGGCATTTTGAGGGCCACAGCGCCATGACAAGGCCCATGGAGCAGGCGTTCCGGGATATCGGAAAGAAGCTGGGCATCCATAACATGGGCGATACGCTGGCCGAAGAACTGCCGATGAAACCGGCCTGCGAGCTGTTCAGTTTGGGCAACAGCAACGCAATGGAGATTCTGAACCGGGGCAGCCGCCCGGAGGACTGGCTGGAAGACCGCTTCGGCATCCTGAGCTCTCCCTACGAGTACAATATCCTACATTTCCATCCGGGTTATCTGGATCAGTACCTTCTGGACAATACTTCCCTGACCCTGCCCCGCTGCCGTGATCTGGCGACCCTGTGTGACCCGCAGGTTCGTCGCTGGCTGGATGAGCATGAGGTGGAACTGACCAACTTTGATGCCCTGTACGAATAACTGCGCCATTTCCAAGTGATACTTTATCATCCTCCATAGGAACGCCGCTGCACAGAATTGCGACCTGTGCGGCGGCGTTTTCTTAGTAATGGCCTAACCCTCTCAGCCAAAGTCTTTAACTGAGAGGGTCACCCCCACCCCCCGTCAAATCGCACTAAAAAATAGACTGCATTTGTTACAAATGACAAACTCATGGAAAACCCCTTGATTTTTATATAAGGGGGGTATAATAAAATGCAAAAGAGCACCCCCACAAAACAGAAGAATCGGCAAACCAGCTGGAAGGCTGCGACGCAAAGCTAAAGGGCCCAGACCGGGCAACCAGCTGCACTTCCCAAGAAGTACATCCACAGCGCCACACCAGCCTTTCGGGGCAGGTGCGGCGCTTTTTTACGTTTGCGGTGGGTGCAATACACATTTGGGGTAGACTCTAAAGGAGGAATCACAATGAAACTCAAACGACTTGTCAGCGCCATTCTGGCCGTTGGCATGGCTTTGACAATGCTGCCCACGGCGGCGTTTGCGGCAGATAAACCTACGTATGTGAATCATCTTAGTTTTATTGGTGACCAGCCGGATACCAAAGGGAAAAATGCGGTTAATGGTATGATCATTGTTGATCATGCCTATAATTGGTCATGGTCAGGTAGTGATGCGTCATCATATAAATTAAATTTCACTGCTACTTTTGATCCTAATGAAGTCAATGCTGAAGTGCCAAATACTATCCCATGTGAGGTTCGCAACCAAGCTGGAATAATCAAAGATGGCATCTTTCAGAAATGTGTTTATAACTTTTCAACGATTGAGAATGGACAATTCGAATCGATCGATGCACGTTCATCTGGAATAGTGAAAGGTGGATATATCAAGAATTACACTTCTACTGTATCTGATAACACAGAGTTCGAGAATGGAATTGTCTACGGAAGCTTTGAAATGACAAAGGGAACGCTTACCGGTGGTCTGATTTGCCAGCTTCCGGATAATTTTACATCGACGACATATCAGTATCTGAAAGCACCCGGATGCTCGATTATTCCGGTGATTCCTAACCTTCCGGAGGATGTTGTCTTTAATGAAAGTGTTTATATGGTAGGTAAGAATCAGCCCCATACTTTCAAAGTTATCGCTACTTCCAAGACATTCCGTAATTGGAATTATGACGAAAGCCTTTCTCCTTATATTATTAAAATTGATGATAAGACGCTTCAGGTTACAGTGCCTGATACAGGAAATATCTATATTGAGGCCGCTGTTGATAAGGTTCCGCTTTCGGAGAATACGATTGGTCTTGTTGATGGCAAAATAGTTCCCGTGGATAAAGACGGCGAACTTTACTCTGGTAGCGAACATGATGGGTGGATTTATAATTCTAATACAAACACTTTAACCATTAAAGAGAAGTGTGATGATGGTACTGATAGTATCGTTGATTTAGGAAATACAGAGGTCGATTGGAATATCAAAAATTTCGGCATCATCAATGGGGGTATTTTTATCTCTGAAAATCCGTCTGAGGGCACTCTTAGAAACGAAGAAACCGGCAAGATTGAGGGTGGGAAATTTAATACTTCTGTAAGAAACTTCGGAACTATCGATGACGGTATATTTAATTTCAGCGTAAGCAATTATGGCACAGTAAATAATGGTACATTTACCGATCGCTATTCAAATGCCTCTGTATCCAAAACAAATCCAGATAATACTGTTACTAAAAATTACGGATTTACTAATGGCGGTATTTTTTCACGATATGCAAGCTTCGACAATCAGCCCGACATTAAACTCAGCTGGGTCACTCTGAACAACTGCACCGCCAACGGCATCTCCGGCTTGGTGGGCGTTGTGGGCAACCAGACCCTGAACGTGGAAGCAGATGCAACCTCCTGGACCGGCTGGGAAGTCACTGCCGACCCGAGCTATGAAGAAGCAATCACCAAGCAGGTGGGCAATACCACTGCATTTGACCTGACCTTGAACGGCGACGACGAGTGGAGCGTTACCCTGACCGCACAGGTCAAGGAAGGCTACTACCGGATGAGCCTGACCGATGGCACCGCCACCAATGCCGACGGCACAGAGATCACCTCTGCCAAGGCAGGCGATACCGTCAAGCTGACCGCTGCCGATGCCCCGGAGGGCATGGTGTTCGACCGCTGGGAGATTTCCCCTGCGGATGTGGCTCTGACGCTGGAAGAGGGCGGTTTTGATTCCCATGCCGCCACTGCAAGCTTCAAGATGCCTGCACAGACTTTGAGCATCCGTGCGATGTACCGGATGGCCGACCAGCCCGAGGAACCCAACGTTCTGGGCACCGTTGCCATGGTGGCAACCGCCGGTGTGGGCGCTGCTGTGGTTGGTTATACCGGCTACATGATCGGCACCGAGCTGTATCTGAACACTGTCCTGCCCTGTCTCTTATACACATCTCCGAGCCCACGAGACTGCAGCTAATCTCG
>ERZ1027150.1828-NODE-1828-length-12532-cov-26.629078_pt1 | contig 12532 bp, 10 predicted proteins | sample MGYA00519276_ERZ1027150 | MGnify/ENA primary metagenome ERZ1027150 (study PRJEB26926, sample SAMN06164860) | human gut metagenome | biome: ENVO:00009003; feature: ENVO:2100002; material: ENVO:00002003 | host: Homo sapiens | place: USA | collected 2012 ... | reverse complement strand
AGCTGCAGTCTCGTGGGCTCGGAGATGTGTATAAGAGACAGGTAACCACCTTCATTTCTTTCAAATATTTTTTTAATGACTCAGATATTACTTTTAATCTGACGATTGTTTCTTTGTCATTCATCTTGGTTTTTGAAATCTGTTGATTGATATATCTAAGCGTTGTCTTTACGTCTTGGAACGTAAACGTTACACTTTCCAGATCCTTTTCTGATATCTTTTTATTTTCTAACACATTTTCGCAAACATACTCACAATGCTGTTGTGTTGGCTTCCATCCTAATGGCGTATTTTCACACCTATAACGACAGTTACTTGGATGATCACACAATCTACAACAACCAGAACATAGTCCATTTGTATCTAAATGTTCCTGTTGTCTCTGGATCAGCTTCGTATGACAGTTCTTTGAATTATCATACTTACACATTATCTTTGCATTTTCTTTGGAATCTTCCTTAATCTCCTTTACCTGCGATAATTTAATATCTTCCTGCTTTGATAGATCTCTCTGTATCTCTTCCGGTAGTCCTGCCATTTCATTTGCAACAGATACTGGCATACTTCCATCCTTAAACTGTTCTTTTGCTTCATCCACAAGATTCCTGTTAATACTCTCCAATTGCGCAACTTTCGTTCCTGAAACGCCTAAAATTGTTGATATCATCTTTCTCATATCCGTCGATGGTATCTTTGTCTCATTTTCTTTTGCAGCTGGCTCTCCCTGCGTTTTCTCTGTTGTCATTGTTACATTTGTTTCTTCCATGTGATTTTCCTCAATTTTTGATAAAAAAAGAGAGCGTACAGGTTTTCCCATACGCTCTGACGCTGTGTTGATATTAAGTTTTGTGTGGTATTAGTGTTGCACCGACAAACTTGAAGTTGTCAAAGAGAATTGTTCCAGTATTCCACAGTATTGCCATTCACATCATAGAATGTAATGGTTCCCGCATTTATAGGCAAAACAATCGCAAAAGGTTTATTGCTGTCAATGTCAAGCACTTGAATTGTGTTGCCGTCATCTATTTCAAGCTGTGTTACCTGTTGCTGATTCATAGAAATAAATGCTCGCTCATTATATCCTTCTACGGTGTACTCGGCAATTCCTCTTTGAACCCCCGAAAGGTTTCCACCCCCACGGAAAAAGTATCCAAAGGAAAGACCAGGGCGGTTGACATAGACGGAAAAAGAATGGTCACTCAAATCCTGAGGGTAAGAAATATATGCAGCCATCGTGCTGGAAACGCTTCCATCGACCGTCCAATCATCCTTAATCTTCTGCGACGAACGAATATCTGCCTCCAGCTTAGATGAAGTCACGCCGATCTCATTGTTCGTATAAAGAAAACAAACAAATAAAATACAAACAAGAACAACCCCTATCACAATTTTAAGAAATATTTTTTTCACGCTATCAAAACTCCTTGTCAACTTCCGATTTGCAAATTTCTTTCTCTCATAATACCACACTTTTTTCATCATAGATACAGCTATTTCTGCTTCCGAAATTCTTCTAGTATTTTTTCCTCCCTTTCTCGTTCCTCGCAATATTTCCAGAAATCGTCCAAAAATTCATCAACAGATTTTTCCGGTGCTTCTGTCGGTTCAAGTTCTTCCAGCCTTTTTACAATTTTTATAACTTCTTCGGCATCAAATTCCTCATCGGTTGCTACCAACGTATAATAGTCAAGTTTTTCTTTCAGCATATCTATTTCTTTTTCCTTATTCATGCCAAAGTCCTCCCTTCACTATATACATGACAGTTTTCGACAAAATCTTACAAATTATTTTGGAATTGTTTTCTTCTATTTGTCCTTTTTCGGTGGAAATTCCATCTTAAACTTATACTGGAATCCCTTGATTTCTTTACCATCTTTCGTATAGGAAAATTCCTGTACACTCTCTGGAATCAGGTACGCATCATAGCTACCCTTCTTGCCTTTTAATCCTTTTACAAGTATCTTTTTCCCTTGAAGCAGGCTCTTGACCTGTGTATCGGAAAGTGTTACCCCAAGTGCCTTGCCGACATTCATACCGCACTTCCCGGTACAGTACGCTCCGAATTTTCCCTTGACTACATCAGCACCACACTTCGGGCATTTGCCTAGCACTTCCTGTCCACCCTTACATGTGCCAAACATGGCTTTATGTTCATCACTAACGCTGTGATAGGTCTTTACAAGATCAGTTACCATTGCTTCAATACCTGACATAAACTGTTCTGCAGCAACTTCTCCTTTGGATACAAGAGTAAGCTCATTCTCCCAGTCAGCGGTCAGTTTCGGAGATTTTACTACATCTGGAAGTATCGTGATCAGCTTCATTCCATCCTCTGTCGGAATCATCTGCTTTTTCTCACGCTTTACAAATCCGTCTTTTACCAGCTTTTCTATGATATCGGCTCTGGTGGCAGGTGTGCCAAGTCCTTTTCTCTCCACTTCATCGCCCATATCCTCTACTCCAGCTCTCTCCATGGCGGACAGCAGGCTGTCCTCAGTGTAATGTTTTAGCGGCTGTGTGAAATGCTCGGAAACCTTTGTCTGCTCCACTGCAATCATCATGCCCTCACGAAGCTCCGGCAGCTTCTTTTCTTCCTCTGCATCCGATTTATCCTCTGCGGTTTTATAGGAATTTTTGAAGAAATCCTCAAATTCCTTCCATCCATTTTCCCACACTTCCTTGCCAGATACCTTAAATACAGTATTGTTGCAGGTAATCACTGCCTTTGTGGAATTATAAATGTGCTTCTCCCCGGTCGCACACAGCAGACGGTTTGCACAAAGGGAAAGTATCTTCATTTCGCTCTCCGGGATTGCCTTTAAGTCCTGCTTGATGATCTCCATGGTAGGAATGATTGCGTGGTGGTCCGTCACTTTCTTGCTGTTCAAAATTCTTTTAATATCTGGATTGAACATGATATTCTGTTCAAATAACAGAGAATTGAAAATCGCTTCGATCACATTTTTTGCAGTACCTTCCATGTCATCGGAAAGATACTGGCTGTCTGTTCTTGGATAAGTCACTAACTTTTTCTCATAAAGGCTCTGCGTATATTCCAATGTCTGCTTGGCAGTAAAACCAAACAGACGGTTTGCATCCCTCTGGAGTGTTGTAAGGTCATAGAGTTTCGGCGGTGCTACCCACTTTTCTTCCTTTACCACGGAAGTGACAAGAGCCTGTCCGTTTTCACAAGTTTCTGCAATTCTATCTGCTTCCGTTTTATCACTGATATGCTCTGATACCGCATCCAGACCATTTCCCATGATGTGAGCCATATAATAGGCTTCTTTCTTGAAATTCATGATTTTACTTTCACGATCCACCAGCATGGCAAGTGTCGGTGTCTGCACTCTGCCAACCTTCAATGCCTTACCGCCATATAATACCGTAAAAAGTCTTGTCCCATTGATACCCACAAGCCAGTCTGCTTCCTGCCTGCATAATGCTGAATGATACAAGTTATCATAGTCGCTGCCTGGGCGAAGATTATGGAAGCCGTCACGGATAGCACTTTCCTCCATGGAAGAAATCCATAACCGCTTCATCGGTTTTCTGCACCCTGCCATGTTGTAGGTCAGGCGAAAGATCAGCTCACCCTCCCTTCCGGCATCGGTAGCACACACGACGGCATCTACCCTGTCATCATGCATGAGCTTTTTCAAAATCTGATACTGTGCTTTTGTATCACTTTTCACTTCATGCTGCCATTCCTGCGGAATGATCGGAAGGCTCTCATAGCTCCATTTCTTCCATGCTTCCTCATAGCTTTCCGGCTGTGCCAGTTCTACCAGATGTCCCACGCACCATGATACCAGATAGTCATTGCCTTCCAAATATCCGTCCTTACGCTGTGTGGCACCAAGAACTGCCGCAATGCTCTGTGCCACACTCGGCTTCTCTGCAATTACAAGCTCCATCTCTATTCCTCCCCATTTTCTTCATCATTCTCGTTGTTGTTATCTTCATTGTCATTCTCGTCTGTGTCTACTGATTCTGTATCATCACCACCATTTATGAATGCTTCGTCGGAATCCTGCTCGGTTTCTTCCTCGTCATCATAATCGTAGTCCTCGTCAAGCTCGTCCTCATCTTCATCCTCATCAATGAAGTTTTCCTTTTTCTTCTTGGATTTCACAACATATACCACTCCGATCACAGCTACCGCAGCAATGCCCATTAAAATATATGTAAAGCCAGAACCATCTGCTTTTGCGGTATCCTCTTTCGGCTCACTTGTATCTTCCGTGCTATCTTCGGTACTGCCCTCAACACTTTCCGTTCCCTGTTTTTTCTCTCCTGTGGTATCTGCATTATTGTTTGACAATGCACTGTCTTTGGTAGGAATTGCAGATTCCAATGCTGCTGAATTTTTCGGAAGTGTCTCGCTGTTATCCGTTGTGGTATTTAACAGGTCATTTTCACTGACTTCGGTAAGGAAATATACCTTTTCATCTTCCCCGTCACGATCAATCACCAGATAAAATACCTTTTCTGATGCAGTCTGGATTGTATAAAATTCCTTGCCTTTTTCAGAAGTCTGGCTGTCACTGCTCTGGTCGGTATCCTTAGAAGTATCTCCCGTACTCGGGGACTGCTTGGCTGATGTTCCTGTACTGCTTGAAGTTGTTCCACTGCCTGTTTGGGAAACAGTATTTCCATTGCTGTCTGTCTTGGTATGGTCTGTAACCTGTGCGGTTGCAGAGCTAGGCTTGGTTGCTGACGCATCCACCGGGAGCTGCTGTGCCGGATCTTTTTCACTGCTGTCCTTATTCTCCGGATCGGTGTAATACGGATTGGCTGTTTTATAGATTTCAGAGGTATTTCCTGCATTATCCATGGCAGAAATCGTGAAATACTGATACCCTGCATCGAACTGTTGCAGACGGATATTCAAGGCTCCATTCGTATGCTCTGTAAACTCATAGCCATTGACATAGATTGCCTTGATACCGGAATCCGTATCATGTGCCTGAATGCTCAAAAGACCGTCGCTGACTGCCGCATTTAAGGTAGGCTTCGTAAAATCAAAGCACTTGATATAGCGATTTTTCTCATAGGTCTTGCCCTTCTGGTCTGTGACCTGCACATAAATAGTGCTGTTTTCGGAAATCTCTATGTACATATCCTCGGTAATATCTGTCCAGCTTCCATTCTGTCCGACTTTTGCCTTTACTGTCTGAATGGTAAAATTGCCGGATACAATAGTATCCTCCACCTTGACTGTTACTTTCGTGGTATCGTTATGCCACCCAGAAGGTGTATTGATTGTAATTTTTACGCTCGGATTGATATAGGCACATTCCTTATAGTCCTTTGCACACACCGCACAATCCTCATCCACCGCATACTGACTGCATTTTTCCTTGCAGGTGCATTTTGCGGCAGGCTGTGTTTCTTCAGACGAATCTTCTGTTGTGCCTTCTGTGGAATTTTCCGTCTTTCCCTCTCCGGTATCTGTTCCTGAATTTTCTTCCCTGCCATTGCCGGGTGTAACTGTATTTTCTGCGTCACTTGCACTTTCCGTTTTCTGCTCGGCAGTATCCTCCGCATGAACCTCTATCGTATTTGTCCTGTTGGCAAAAAATGCCCCAATCGGCATACAAAAAAGTATTGCCGACAGCATAAGGGACACTACCGCCCTAGCCGATAATTTCCTGTTTTTCATTGATTGAAACCTCCTTTTCCTGTTCCCGTTTCTGTAATAAATTTCTGACTTCATCCTCACTGAGCTTGTTTAACATCTGCAAACGCTCCGATGAGATTTTATATTTTCGTATGATCTTCATGGCTTCGGCATCCTCCGCCATCTGTTTCTGTTCTGCAAGGTCTTTTTCCTTTGCCTGTAGCTGTGCTATCTGCTCTCTGACCTTTTTAAGCTGTGAATTGATTCGTTCTACTGACAAAAATAATTCCTCCCTTCGCTAATTCAATCTTCCAAAACCATAGAAATGGCTCTGCCAGTAAGAAGTATTGATTGATGTGTACTGAATTGGATCACCGCAATGCACCATCGTACCGTTTCCACAGTAGATACCAACGTGTGTAACCGGACGTCCTGCATTATAGGTTCCTGTAAAAAATATAATGTCCCCTGCCTTTGCATCTGCCGCTGATACCGGAGTACACTGGTCATAAATGCCCTGTGCTGTGGTTCTTGGCAGGTTATGTACGCCACTATTTGAAAATACCCAGCATACAAAACCGGAACAGTCAAAACTAGCCGGAGCTGTGCCGCCAAAAGTATATGGCATTCCCAGATACCTGTTTGCTTCACGCATAAGCGTCTGTACGGTTGCATCATCATAGGATTCCGGCGGTATCACATTGCCGGTTCCTCCTCCGGTGCCGCCCGTTGTTTCTCCATAAATGGTCTGCTCTCCTGCTTCAAAATAAAATAACGGGTTATAATACTCCCCGTTATACAAGCACTCGATATGAAGGTGGCTTCCGGTACTGCTTCCTGTATTTCCGCTTTTACCTATATTGTCACCTTTTTTTACACTCTGCCCTGCGGACACATTTAAGCTGTCCATGTGGGCATATTTTGTGGTATATCCCTTACTGTCCGTAATCACCACATAATTCCCATAATAGGAATCGTAAGCTGCTTCCATAACCGTTCCATCATGTGCTGCATGTACCATGGTTCCAGTCGGTACTGCTATATCCACACCCCTGTGAATCTCCTCGTCTCCTGTGTTTGGATTTTTCCGGTAGCCATAATAACTGCTGATATAGTAGTACCAGTAGTAATCCACGGGTGTTCCAAATACCTGTAACCCGCCTTTTGTCTCCGTGTAGGCGGCAAAGATTTCTGCCTGTTCCGTATCCATACGTCCGGCAACAATGCTCTCAAGAGGTGTGACCGTTAAAGTGACTCGAAGGATTGTTACGATATATTCTTCTTCCTCCTCATACTCGTATTCCTCGGTACTGATGCTTCCATCTGCATTTGTAACTGTTCTGGTTCCGGTCTTTGTGACTGTCCTTGTCCGTGTCTCCTCCACTTCCTCAGTAGTAAGGGAATACATGGCATCAAATAATTCCTGAATTTCACTCTCCATTTCTGCGGCAGTAAATTCCGTATGGACTGCGGAAAGATAACTGATCAGTGTATATGGATCATGCCCGATTGCACCAAGGTTATAATCGTATTCATCATATCCCGGATAATCAGTTTCAATCCGGTCAATCTTGTTTTGCAGCTCCATTTCCTTTTCTGTAAAAGATAAATCTGCTGCATCAATCTCTGCCGGAAGGCTAAGATATGTGCTTGCCATCGTTGTTGTTACAGTTCCGGTAAACATGGAACCGCAGCTTGATAATGCCGACATGATCATAATAAGCAGAAGAGCAAAAATACCCACTGTGATAATCAGTGTTTTATTTTTTGTGGCAATCTCCTGTAACTTCTTTGCAATGCCGGTTGCAGCATTGGCTGTCTTTGTAAATGTTTCCTTTGCAGTCTTGGCTTCTGCTCCTGCCCGCCTTGCCTTGGCATACTCACGCTTGATACGCTGTTTCTGTAGCTGCCTTTGCAACTGCTTCTTTGGACTGTTGCCCTTTAGATGTGGATTTTCACTGATGAATTTCTCATACTCCAGCTTCATATCCGCTGTGACCTGTTTTTTCTGCAATCGCTCTAGGCGGTCACGCTTTCTCTGTGCCTTGCTCTTGCGGTGATATTTCATGTAATGGTAAACATCTTCTGCACGCTGTTCTGTCTTATGTGCACCCTCCACAGCAGAATTATCCTTTTCTGTCTCTGCAATCTTTCGATGCACAAAATACATATTTTCGGTCTGGAGTTTGTGAACCGCAGCTTTTCCAAGTCCGTCAGGCTTGAATGGCTTCTCCACTTCCACCGGAACCACCACATACTTTGCTTTTCCGGTCTATTCATCAAAGACACGTTTCATCTCATACTGCCGCTTTTTCGGCATCTTGTCCTTTGCTTTCTGTAACTTCTGACGACTCTTTTCCGACTTATCAAAAGCCTTCTGTACTTTTTTGTCGGTAAATTCTTCCGCCTGTCCCTGCGAAAATGTGGCATCCTTTGTCTGGAAATCTCCATAATCGGACTGCTTTGTATTTTCTGACTTCGCACGCTCTCTGTGTGCGTGTTCTCTCTGCACACGCCCTTTGTGATATTTTCCTTTTTCCTCAGACCGTTGGTAGGTGTCCCTGACATGAACCTCATTTTCCATCGTGCTGTCAGAATCCCCCGGCTGTTCCTCCTGCATGAAACTGTTTTCCTTTAAGAATGCCTTTTCCGCATCGGCTTCTGACTTCTGGACATTGTGACCAGAAGTGTTCTGTTGCTGTTGCAACTGACGGTAATATTTCTTTTTATTGCCCGTTTTTCTCTCTGCTCCAGTTTCCGACTTTTGGACATTGTGACCAGAAGTTACATTTTTTGTATCACTGCCATGGTTCGCATCCCGTGGCAGATTGCTCACAGGCTTCTCATTGGCATGAAAATGATTTTCCGTAGGAAAGGTGTTATCCTGCCTGTGTTCTGTGTGTTTTGCTCCAGTCACTTCCTTATCCTTGGAAAATGTCTCTTTTTCAAATGCCTTTACTGCCTGCTTCTTCTGTCTTTTTTCTGCCATTTTATACTGCGTCCTCCTTCTGCACCGATTCCTCCAGCTTGGTATTCATAATTCTGTAGGTCTTGGTGTCTGTCGGGTATTTATCCACGAATGGAATAACCACATTGTCAAACAGTATCAGACCGCTTCCCGGCTCGGAGTTGGTGACATAGGAAAGCTGCTTATCAGAAAGTCCCAGTTTATCAGCGAGAATTGCCTGATCTTTGGCATTCTGGTTTAACAGATACACAAAATCGCTGTTACCCAAAATACCTTCAATCTCCTCAGAACGAAGAAAATCGCCCACGTTCTGCGTCAAACCTGTCGGAATACCGCCCCATTTTCTAAAACGCTTCCAGATTTCCACGGAATAAATAGCTGTCTGCTTCTCCTTCAGAAGAAGGTGGAACTCATCACAGTAATAACGGGTAGCAATCTTTCGCTCCCTGTTCTGCGATACCCTGTTCCAAACCGCATCCTGCACGATTAACATACCCAGCTCTTTCAACTGATTTCCCAAGTCTCTGATGTCAAAGCACATGATACGGTTGCCGCTGTCTACGTTGGTATGGTGGTTGAAGTAATTCTGGGAACCATGCACATACAGCACAAGGCTGTTTGCGATACGCTCCGCCTTTGGATTTTTGTGTGCTAACAGGGCATCATATAAATCTTCCAGCAGCGGCATATTTTCCGGCACCGGATTTTCAAAATACTTATCATAAATATGACGGATACACTCGTCGATGATACCTTTTTCATCGTTCTGCAATCCATCCTTGCCGCCTGCAATCAGGTCACACAGAGTAATAATAAAATCGGATTTCAGCTTTAACGCTTCCTTATCCCCCTTATGGGATAACTGTATATCCATAGGGTTCAGATAGTCTTTGGAATTGGTGGCAAGTTTTACCACCTGTCCATGTAGTGCTGCCACTAGCGCAAAATACTCGCCCTCCGGATCGCAGATGATAATATCGTCCTTTGTGATAAGAAAACAGCTTAAAATCTCACGCTTTGCACTAAAACTCTTACCACTTCCGGGAGTACCTAAGATAACTCCGTTTGGTGTACGGAGCCTTTTGCGGTCTGCCATAATCATGTTGTTGCTGAGTGCATTTAACCCGTAATAGATTGCCGGTGCAGGCATAAACAATTCCTGTGTGCAGAATGGTACTAAGATTGCGGTACTCTTTGTGGAAAGGGTACGCTCAATTCCGGTTTCATTGCACCCAATCGGTGCAGATGCCATAAGGCCCTGCTCCTGTAAATACTGTAAACATCTGAGGTCACAGTTTGCCTGCTGAATAATACCGGACACCCTCTGCATTAAGCTCTCCAGTTCCCGCTTGGTTCTGCCATAACAGGTAATAAGGAATGTCATGTTGATCATCTTCTGGTTGCTCGTATTCAAATCATCGAGAAATTCCAGCGTGTCCTTTTCATAAGTCACGATGTCTGTTGGAAGAATATCCATATCATAGCCGCTTCGGACTGCCTTTTTCTGCTCTTCAATCTTCATTTTCTGGATATTGGAAATAACCGCTTTTAACTTCTTGATTGCCTTTACCGGATCTTCCGTCTGCATGTGCATGGAAATCGTAAGGTTGGCATCAATATCCAGAAGATGCTTGATCAGCTCGTCCGTAAACTTCGGTGCGATAATATCCAGATAGGACACACAGCCATACATATTCCCCGACTTAAAGCGGCTCGGATAGCGGAAATCAAATCCCGGCGGTGCAATATAGTCCTTGACCGACTTACCGGATTCTGCCAAATCCTTAAATGAAAAACGGAAAGGCTCCATCGTATCCTGATTAAAATATTCATGCAGGATGCGCAGTCTTTCCTTTCCGTCCAGTCCCCTCGCAAGGGTTCCTATGTTGTTTAAGTTCCGTATGACATCTTTTTCAATGTTGTTAAGGCGGCTCTTGGCTTCCTTGTAGCCGTTGCTTTCTACACCAAAAATCAGATATTTTGATTTGATGATACCGTTGTTGCCCTTTGCCGCCTGCTTCTTTAACATCTCCGTGTATTCCTCACGGATGTCGTTAAAATCATCCTCCTGCCACGGAATGTCAAACTGTTCTGTAAGCATCTGCTCGTTGACCTGCCTGTTGAAAAGCACCAGTTCAAACTTCACAGACGGATCAAAATAATTGATAAGCTTGCTGTACTGTGCCAGTATGTCCGCCTGGTCATCCACTTCCAGAAGCTCATAGTTTATATCAAAAAATTCCACCATCTTTGTATAATAACGGTGGCTGACCTGACAGATACCGTCCCGGAACATCTTTTCAAAAGTGATCGTCCTTTGTGCGGTAGTCGGCTTTTCTTTCTCAATACTCTTTCCCGATAAAATATGCTTTAACTGTATAAGACGCTTCTTTTCTGAAAAGGTAAGACCGCCACTTTTACTGTTGTTCCTGCTATTGCCTTTATAACTGCTTTTTCTGCGGCTTTCCGGTTCTGCCTTTTGCTTTTTCTTCAAGATAACGAACCTCCCTTCGTAATTTTTCTTTTTCTTCCAACTGCTTGTAGATGTTTTCTGACCGGTACGGTCTGATTCCCGGCGTGAGTATCTTCTGCCGGAGCATAAAATATAAAATCTTTTCTGCCGGAAATCCATTTTTCTCATACATTGCAAAAAAGAAGAATGGAAGCATTGCCCCCATCATTAACAGTGATGCCGCTGATGTCCCGATCAGTCCCTTAGTCAGAAAATACAGAGGGATGCCCGTTACTGCCGCACCACTAAAACAGATAATCTGTCTCTTTGTTAAATTCAGTGCCACTTTTGTCTTGATACCGGACAAATCCTTTGGCACCTGCACGGATATTGCCATATCGTTCCTCCCTTAGTGCGCATTCCAGATAGATTTCGATAATGAACCAGTCTTAAAGAGTGAAAAGCATAAAATAACGGTATATGCTGTCACCGACCAGAGTGCCGTATGCAGGTTGTCGGACACTGCCACACCAGCCACAAGCACCGCATAGATTGCGACGCACACCATCATAAAAAATCCCTGAAATGCAAGGGCACAAAGTCCCTTAAAATAATTAGTTCCTATCGTTCCCCATTCCCGGTTGGTTACGGTTGCACAGGGAACGGGTGCTACTGATACATAAAGGTATATTTCAATCATTCGCCCATAAAGAATGACGGTGATAAGGACTGACATGATTTTCATACATAAACTGACGATCATGGTCTCCATCCCCAGTCCTAACAGCTCGCCTATGCTCATCTCCGAAAACTGCTCATTGAACATCGTCTGCAGCGTGCTTGAAACATCAATACTGGTGCTTCCGGTAATCGCTGATGCGGCAGAATTTACGATATGGCTTCCCACATCAAATACCGCCATGACAATGTCAAAAGTCTTGCTTAACAGCATGACTGCAATACACGCTTTCATAAAAAAGCGAATAAAAATGGCTGTATTGAAGTCATGCAGGTTATTCTTGTCAATGACCATAGAAATAAGCTCGTAGACGAGTACAAAACTGATGATCATGCCCGCTATGGGGATCATCACGTTATCGGACAGGGTTTTTATCATGTCAAAAATACCGGAGTTCCAAGTGCTGGGAGTTTTGCTGACCTCCCCTGCAATCGTGCCTACCTTGTCGTTGACATCGGTAAACATGGTTTCAAAGTTTGTCAGCACCCATCCCTGCAACAGTTCCTTTATGAATTCAGTAATCTTATTAATGATCCCGCCCATGAATTATGAGAACAGTGTGGTAAGCTGTGGGATTACCGTCTGTGCCACAATAATGATGCCACCGCCACTCATAAGCTGTTTTATCCCCAATTAGGTGTAAAACTTTGCTCGATGGCGGGCGGCGGCGTACAAAAATCTATATGGTGTTTTTTAGAGAACCGTCCCGGCGGGACAGGTCAGGCAGTGACCTGTTCCACCTCCGGGATG
>ERZ1027150.1827-NODE-1827-length-12563-cov-13.995203_pt1 | contig 12563 bp, 9 predicted proteins | sample MGYA00519276_ERZ1027150 | MGnify/ENA primary metagenome ERZ1027150 (study PRJEB26926, sample SAMN06164860) | human gut metagenome | biome: ENVO:00009003; feature: ENVO:2100002; material: ENVO:00002003 | host: Homo sapiens | place: USA | collected 2012 ... | reverse complement strand
TCAGCGCTTTTTCAATGTTTTCGCCTTCTTTTACTGGTACTACAATCATGTTTTTAAAATTAAGTATGTTGTTATTAAATTATTTCGAAGTCAAATTGCGGCGCAAAATTACACATACTTTCTTTATTTACAAAACTTTCCGGAAGATTTTCTTCAAAAAATCAACTTCAGGTAAAATCAGGACTTCTCTTTCTACACCATTTATTATTTTTGTCCTATTAGTTTAGAACCTTCTTAAATTCACACACATTATGAACAGTATATCTGATAGAATTAAAGCTTTACGCGAGTTTATGCACACCAAAGGCATATCCGCATTTATTGTACCAAGTACCGATCCACATTCCGGAGAATATGTACCTGCTCATTGGGAATCCCGGAAATGGATTTCCGGATTCACCGGTTCTGCAGGTACAGCTGTTATCACCACATCGCAAGGAGGATTATGGACCGACTCCCGTTACTTTTTACAGGCAGAAGAACAACTTCAAGGAAGCGGACTAATCTTATTCAAAGACCGACTTCCGGAAACTCCTTCCATTGCCGACTGGTTAGGGAGCATATTGAAACCTGGAGAAAAAGTCGGTATTGACGGGTGGGTAAACAGCACATCCGAAGCCCTGCAATTACAAAAAGCACTTGAAAAATACCATTTAGAGCTGGTTAATGTAGAAGACCCATTCCATTTATTATGGAAAGACCGTCCCTCACTGCCTCTGAATCCTCCATTTATTCTGCCATTGGAATACAGCGGAGAACCATGCAAGCAAAAAATAAATCGAATACAAGCAACACTTGCAGAAAACCAAGTCAATGGCATCTTAGTTTCCGCCCTGGATGAAATAGCCTGGACTTTAAACCTGAGAGGTACTGACGTACACTGCAATCCGGTATTCGTCTCCTATCTTTTTATCACCTCCACATCATGTACATTGTACATCCAGCCAGATAAATTAACAGATGAAGTACGCAATTATTTAGAAAAGAACCAAGTTTCAATAAAAGACTACAAACAAATAGTCCAAGATTTAGAAACGTATAAAGAAGGGAGCCTGCAACTACCTTATTCCACCAACTATACTCTCTATCAGGCTGCCAGTAAAAACAGTCAGGTAAAGTTGCTCGACTCTCCGGTATTATATCTTAAATCAATCAAAAATTCCACAGAAATAGCCGGATTCAAACGAGCCATGACCCGCGATGGAGTAGCTATGGTTCGTTTCCTTTACTGGTTAGAAAACGCTGTAAAAGGCGGAACAGAAACAGAATTATCCATTGACCAGAAGCTATACGAATTCCGCTCTGCGCAAGAGAATTTCCAAGGTATCAGCTTTGATACCATCGCCGGTTACCAGGAACATGGTGCAATTGTACATTACGAAGCAACTGAAGAAACTGCAGCAACCCTGAAACCTGAAGGCTTTCTCCTTCTTGACAGTGGAGGACAATACCTCGATGGAACAACAGACATTACTCGTACCATCGCATTAGGGCACGTCACAGAAGAGCAGAAGAAAGACTATACCCTTATCTTAAAAGGTTTCATACAACTCTCCATGGCTTACTTCCCGTATGGTACCTGTGGCACCCAGCTCGATGTACTGGCACGGCAATTTATATGGAAAGAGGGCATGAACTACGGACATGGGACAGGACATGGAGTCGGACATTTTCTAAATGTACACGAAGGACCTCATCAGTTCCGTATGAACCACATGCCTGCTCTTCTCCTTCCAGGTATGACGGTCACCAATGAGCCAGGAGTATACAAAGCCGGACGATATGGTGTACGCACAGAAAACACCATGCTGATTGTAGACGACCAGACGACGGAATTTGGCGAATTCTACAAATTTGAAGCGTTGACTCTATGCCCTATTGACCTAAAGCCTATTCTACCCGACTTGCTCAGTCTGGAAGAAAAAATATGGTTAAATGATTATCACCAGAAAGTATATACGACACTCAACCCATACCTCTGCGAGGAAGAAAAGAACTGGTTAAAAGAAGCCACAAAAGCCATCCACTAATCAGTCTATAAACAAAAATCTCCCGGTCAGTATTCTCTGTATGAAAATCCTGACCGGGAGAACTTTTTAATCACTTTTATTTAAACAAACATTCTGCTTACTCGAAGCACGCCTTCCACCAGCGCATCTATTTCTTCTTTCGTATTATACAATCCCAACGAAGCACGCACTGTGCCCTCAATACCCAAACGGTGCATCAAAGGTTCCGCACAGTGATGTCCGGTACGAACAGCTATACCTAAGCGGTCAAGCAAGGTCCCCATGTCAAAATGGTGTATATCCCCAACCAAGAAAGAAATGACTCCTCCTTTCTGCTCAGCTTCACCCAAAATCCTCATCCCCGGGATTTCTTTTAAACGATTCATGGCATATTGAGTCAGGTCATGTTCATAGGCAAAAATGCTATCCATTCCAATGGCTGAAACATAATCCAATGCTTTTGCCAATGCTGTAGACCCAATGTAATCGGGTGTACCGGCCTCAAACTTAAAAGGAAGTTCATTAAATGTCGTCTTTTCAAAAGAAACATTCTTAATCATCTCCCCTCCTCCCTGATAAGGAGGTAGTTTTTCCAGCCAGGCTTCCTTTCCATACAATACGCCGATACCTGTAGGGCCGTACACCTTGTGGCCACTGAACACATAAAAGTCAGCATCCAAATCCTGTACATCCACCTTCATGTGTGGAATACTCTGCGCCCCATCTACCAGCACCGGAACGCCTTGCGAATGCGCAAAGGCAATCATATCCTTTACCGGATTGATTGTTCCCAACACATTGGATACATGCGCCACAGAAACAAGCTTCGTCTTTTCCGAAAAAAGCTTTTTGTATTCATCCAGCAAAAGTTCCCCCCGGTCATTCATCGGAATTACTTTCAGCACGATTCCTTTCCGTGCAGCCTGAAGCTGCCACGAAACGATATTACTGTGGTGCTCCATCACAGAAACAATAACCTCATCCCCTTCCTTCATCTGACTATCGGCAAATGAAGAAGCAACTAAGTTAATGCTCTCAGTCGTCCCACGAGTAAAGACAATTTCCGAAATACTTTGCGCATTAATAAACCGGCGCACCGTCTCACGTGAAGCTTCATGCAAATTCGTTGCCTGTTGAGACAAGAAATGCACTCCACGGTGCACATTCGCATTGACCGAATAATACTCGTCTGTAATAGATTCCACCACGCAACGAGGTTTTTGAGTCGTAGCCCCGTTATCCAAATAAACCAGCGGTTTTCCATACACCGACCGCGAAAGAATCGGGAAGTCCTCTCTTATCTTATTGACATCGTATTGCATAAATTCTCTGTTAAAATATGACTATTTACAAATCGCACAGCCCTGACATTTATTCAGTTCTCCACGGAAGCGTTTTTCTACCAGCAGATGCAAGCGATCTTTCAAGGCATCCATCCGGATATGATCAATCACTTCGTTGACAAAAGCAAACATCAACAGCAACCGTGCTTCTTTCAGGCTGATACCACGCTGCTGCATATAGAACAATGCATTTTCATCCAACTGTCCCACCGTAGCTCCGTGCGAACATTTCACATCATCCGCATAGATTTCTAGCTGCGGCTGAGTGTACATACGCGCTTCACGGGTAGCACACAGGTTCCGGTTTGTCTGCTGGGAAGAAGTATGCTGTGCCCCTTCTCTCACAAGTACCTTTCCGGCAAAAGCACCCACAGCCTGGTCGTCAAGCACATATTTAAACAATTCATTACTTGTACAATCAGGTACTTTATGATCAATAAAAGTATGGTTATCCACCTGTTCATTCTGATCGGCAATAGCCATTCCGCACAAACAGATTTCTGCACCCCGGCCAGCCAATGTCACTTCTGTAGTATTACGGGTTGTTCCGTTGTGCAGTGTCATCCCGTTCAACAGCACATTACTGCCAGCCTCCTGATTCACATACAAATTATTGAAACGCACCGTACTGTTATGAGTTTCTTCCAACTCATACAAGTCGAATACGGCATTTTCTCCAGCAAAGACCTCCACCACCTGAGTAGAAAGGAAATTCACGTCGTCCATCGCATGGTCACATACCAGCAACTTGGCCTGCGCACCATCCTCCAATATAATCAGAACACGACGGTTTACCATGAAATCCACATCCGCACGCAAAATATTCACCAACTGAATTGGACGTTCTAACACCACATTCTTCGGTACATACATACACACACCGTCCTGTGCAAACATCGTATTAAATGCCGCCAGAGCATCCTTCGATGTATCAGCCAGCTTTCCGTAATATTTTCTTACCAAATCAGGACGCTGTTCGGCTATGTCCTTCAAGCTTCCGAAATAAACTCCCTCTGGCAATTGAGCAGAAGGGTGCACATGCTTGTCAAATGTATCATTTACCACAAAGTAAAGCGAAGTACTCATATTGGGCACATCACACTTGAACACTTCATACGGATTAACCGGAAATTCCAGACGATTCAAATTCAGCCCATAATCCGGAGCAAAATACTTGCTCACCTCCGTATACTTATACTTTTCCTGTTTGCGAGTCGGGAAGCCTAACTTCTCAAAATCAGCAAATGCCTTCGCACGGGGCGCATTCAGCACATCCGCACTTTGCCGACAAATCATAGCCTCGCACTGCGTGAAAAGATCAATATATTGCTGTTCTGCTTTCATGCTCATTCTCCCAGTTCTTTCTTAATCCAATCGTACCCTTTTTCTTCCAGTTCCAATGCCAGCTCCGGACCTGCAGTTTTCACGATACGGCCTTTATAAAGTACATGTACAATATCCGGTTTAATGTAATCCAGCAAGCGCTGGTAGTGCGTAATCACAATACAGCTCGTTTCCGGAGTTTTCAGCTTATTGACTCCTTCAGCCACAATACGCAACGCATCAATATCCAGTCCGGAATCAGTTTCGTCCAGGATGCTCAGCTTCGGTTCCAGCATAGCCATCTGGAATATTTCGTTACGCTTCTTCTCACCTCCAGAGAATCCCTCATTTACCGAACGGTTGGCTAGCTTGCTATCCAGCTCTACAATCTCTCTCTTTTGGCGCATCAGCTTCAAGAACTCACTGGCCGTCAAAGCAGGAAGTCCTTTGTACTTACGCTGTTCATTCACGGCCGCACGCATGAAGTTCACCATGCTCACCCCCGGAATTTCTACCGGATACTGGAATGACAGGAACAATCCTTCATGACTGCGGTCTGCCGGACTCAAAGCCAATAAATCCTTTCCATCAAACGTTACGGTTCCTTTCGTCACCTCATAAGCCGGATGACCGACCAATACATTGCTCAATGTACTCTTTCCTGAACCGTTAGGCCCCATAATCGCATGGACTTCACCAGCCTTTACAGTCAGGTTAATACCTTTCAATATCTCTTTGCCATTGATGTTGGCATGTAAATTCTTTATCTCTAGCATAACAATCTATTTTTATCGTTTATCCTACACTGCCCTCCAACGATACAGACAGCAATTTCTGAGCCTCTACGGCAAACTCCATCGGAAGCTTGTTCAATACTTCCTTTGCATACCCATTCACAATCAATCCTACGGCATCCTCAGTAGAGATACCACGCTGGTTGCAATAGAAAATCTGGTCTTCAGAAATCTTGGAAGTTGTAGCCTCATGTTCCACCACAGCCGTTTCATTGTGAATGTCCATATAAGGGAATGTATGTGCTCCGCAATGACTACCCAACAACAGAGAATCACACTGACTGTAGTTTCTTGCATTATCTGCCTTTTCAGCTACACGCACCAGCCCGCGATAAGAATTCTGACTCTTTCCGGCACTGATACCTTTACTTACGATAGTAGAGCGAGTATTTTTACCTAAGTGAATCATCTTCGTACCAGTATCTGCCTGCTGATAATTATTGGTTACCGCTACAGAATAGAACTCTGCGGTAGAATTGTCTCCACTCAAAATACAACTCGGATACTTCCATGTAATGGCCGACCCAGTCTCTACCTGTGTCCAGGAAAGTTTACTGTCCACCCCCTTGCAGTTACCTCTTTTGGTTACAAAGTTATACACACCACCTTTACCTTCGGCATCACCAGGATACCAGTTCTGCACAGTAGAATATTTCACTTCTGCACGGTCAAGCACCACGATTTCCACAATTGCCGCGTGTAACTGGTTTTCGTCACGCATCGGTGCCGTACACCCTTCCAGATAAGACACATAGCTGTCATCATCCGCAATAATCAGCGTACGTTCAAATTGTCCGGTATTGGCCGCATTGATACGGAAATATGTAGACAATTCCATCGGACAGCGAACCCCCTTCGGGATATACACAAACGAGCCATCACTGAACACAGCCGAGTTTAATGCGGCAAAGAAATTATCACGATAGCCCACTACCGAACCTAAATACTTCTTCACCAAATCCGGATGTTCACGTACCGCTTCACTGATAGAGCAGAATATAATTCCCTTTTCCATCAGCGTCTCCTTAAAAGTTGTCTTCACAGAAACTGAGTCCATGACCGCATCTACAGCCATACCGCTCAGCGCCATACGTTCCTCCAGAGGAATACCCAGTTTGTCAAAAGTTTTCAACAACTCCGGATCTACTTCATCCAAGCTTTTCGGACCCTCTTTTTTCTTTGTAGGATCTGCATAATATGAAATAGCCTGATAATCAATCTCCGGAATATTCAAATGTGCCCATGTAGGCATTTCCAGCGTTTGCCAATAGCGAAACGCCTTCAGACGGAACTCAAGTAACCAGTCGGGCTCACCTTTCTTTGAAGAAATCAGCCGCACGACATCCTCATTCAGTCCCTTCTCTATAATATCTGTGTGAACATCCGTAGTGAAGCCATATTTGTACTTCGCCTGCGTCAGTTCCTTCACATATTTATTGGGTTCTACTTGCATATCAATTCTGAATATTATCTGTTTCTATAAATTTCTCTGTTACAGTTTTCACCACAGGATAAAAGAAAGCGGAAAAATCCTTTATCGGATAATATAACAACGAACTTCCCTTAGTGGTTGAGTGTATTAAGTTATCTTTAGAGTCGGCAAAGTCAATAAAATGGATGACCAGACTAATTACAAGAGCATACTTTATTGCTCCCAGCACCGCTCCCAACATACGGTTGATAAAACCTAATCCTGTCATATCCACAATTCTCGTCAGGGCAGAAGCCAAGAAAGACAAGACTAAAGGTACTATCAAGCCTATCAATAGAAAAGCCAATATCTGCCCGAATGTCACAGAAGTGCCTACCGCTACAGCTAACTGCTCACCTAAACCGGCAAATAAGGCACGTGCCACCAACAATCCGGCTATCAGCCCCACTATTGCTGCCAGCTGTTTGAAAAATCCTTTCATAAAACCAGAGACAGCCCCTAAAGCCAATAAGATGATAATCACCCAGTCTATTGTTGCCATTTATCCGAAATATATATTAAAAACAAAGCGAAGAACTTGTTCCCCTGTCTGATGGGTGAATACAAGAATCTTCGCTTTGCTCTGAATGACAAATGTATTTATTTGCACCCAAACAATGGTCAGACGTTACGTCTTTACAATGTCTGTTTTACTTCTACTTCTTCATATGTTTCAATCACGTCACCCACTTTCAAGTCGTTGCAGTTCGTCAAGCTGATACCACATTCAAAATTAGTACCAACTTCTTTCACATCGTCCTTGAAGCGCTTCAACGCATTGATTGAACCCGTAAAGATTACGATACCGTCGCGAATCAAGCGAGCCTTGTCTGTACGTTTTACTTTTCCGGTCTTCACCATCGCACCGGCAACCATACCCACCTTGCTGATGTTGAACACTTCACGCACTTCGATTGTAGAGGTAACCTGTTCTTTCAATGTCGGAGCCAACATACCTTCCATTGCAGACTTCACTTCTTCAATCGCATCGTAAATAATAGAATACTTACGAATATCCACACCTTCCTGTTCAGCAAGCTTAGCCGCATTTCCTGACGGACGTACCTGGAAACCTACGATAATGGCATCCGATGCCGCAGCCAACGATACATCCGATTCTGAAATCTGTCCGACACCCTTATGGATTACATTCACCTGAATCTGTTCAGTAGACAACTTGATCAATGAGTCGCTCAAAGCTTCTACAGAACCATCCACGTCACCCTTCACAATCACATTCAATTCATGGAAGTCACCCAATGCCAGACGACGTCCCACTTCATCCAGTGTCAGCATCTTCTGTGTACGCAAGCCCTGTTCGCGAGCCAGCTGTTCACGCTTATTGGCAATTTCACGTGCTTCCTGATCCGTATCAAACACATGGAATGTATCACCTGCTGCCGGTGCTCCGTTCAATCCTAAAATCAATACAGGTTCAGAAGGTCCGGCCTCTTTCAAGCGCTGGTTACGTTCGTTGAACATCGCCTTCACCTTACCGTATGATGTTCCGGCCAACACAATATCGCCTACATGCAGTGTTCCATTAGAAACCAGCACCGTAGCCACATATCCACGTCCTTTATCCAAAGAAGATTCAATGATTGAACCGGTAGCCTTACGGTTCGGATTTGCTTTCAAATCCAACATTTCAGCTTCAAGCAATACCTTTTCAAGCAATTCTGGAACACCGGTACCCTTCTTGGCTGAAATATCCTGAGACTGGTATTTTCCACCCCATTCTTCCACAAGGAAGTTCATGGCAGCCAGTTCTTCCTTAATCTTATCCGGGTTCGCATTCGGTTTATCTACCTTATTGATTGCAAATACGATAGGCACTCCCGCAGCCATCGCATGATTAATGGCTTCTTTTGTCTGCGGCATCACGTTGTCATCAGCAGCTACGATAATGATTACCACGTCAGTTACTTTCGCACCACGCGCACGCATAGCCGTAAATGCTTCGTGTCCCGGAGTATCCAGGAATGTAATACGACGTCCATCCTCCAGTTTCACGTTATATGCACCAATGTGTTGTGTGATACCTCCGGCCTCACCCGCAATTACATTCGCCTTACGGATATAGTCCAGCAAAGAAGTCTTACCGTGGTCTACGTGCCCCATCACGGTAACAATCGGTGCACGCGGTTGCAAATCTTCTTCCGCATCAGCTTCTTCCTCTACAGCCTGTGCCACTTCCGCACTTACATATTCTGTCTTGTAGCCAAATTCTTCTGCCACAAGGTTAATTGTTTCTGCATCCAGACGCTGGTTGATAGACACCATGATACCCACACTCATACAAGTTGAGATAACCTGAGTCACCGGAATATCCATCATGTTAGCCAGCTCATTTGCTGTTACAAATTCAGTCAGCTTCAATACCTTGCTTTCTTCCTGTTCCAGTTCCTCCTGTTCCAGCTGACGGTTCTGAATATTTTCACGTTTCTCCTTACGATACTTAGCAGCTTTATTCTTTCCTTTGTTTGTCAGGCGGGCAAGTGTTTCTTTCACCTGCTTTGCTACATCTTCGTCGCTCACTTCCTGTTTTATCACCGGCTTCTTAAAACGATCCTTGTTATGTTTTCCGCCCTGTCCCTGGTTCTGGTTACCTTTTCCAGATTTCTCATTACGTGAAGCCCCAGATACGTTGGAGGTTGCATTAATATCAACCCGTTCCTTATTAATACGGTTGCGTTTTTTCTTCTTCGCAGCCTCATCACTCAGGCCACCCTTATCCGTCTTTTCATCACTCTTACGAATTTCCTTGATAATCGCATCCTTCATCTGTTTACGCTGTTCCTGACGCTGCTTATCCTTCTCTTCTCTTTCCTTCTTCTTTTCCTCTTTCGATTTCTTCTTCGGACGGGTAGACTGATTCAATGCGGCCAAATCAATCTGGCCTACTACATTAATTTTTGATTTAAATTCTGTCGGGCGAATTTTAAAAACTTCGTCTTCTTTATTTTCCTGAATAGATTGTTGCTTTTTTTCTTCTTCCATCGGCTCTGGTTTCAATTCTTCTGCCTTTATTTCCGGCTGTTTTGATTCTTGTTTTTCTTCTACCTGAGGTTGTTGCACGGGAGCCTCATCAGTTTTAACCTCCGTTTTTTCCACCTCAATTTGTTTATTCTCAGGTTCTGGCTTAGCTGGCCCTTCCTGTGCAACAGGCGTTTCAGCAGGCTCAACCACAGCCGGTTTTTTCTTTTTCTTCAGACCATCCAAGTCTATTTTACCCACAGGCTTGAACTTAGGTCGCACATCTTCTGGAACCACTGTTTCTATCACTTCCGGCTTTTTCAACTCCGGATGAATATCCTCGATAGAAACAGAAGCCTTGTTACGCTCCTTATTCTGCCGTTCCTGAATAATTTTCTCAGACTCTATTTTCAAATCCTTGTCTTTGCTGAACTCTTTTACCAGTGCAGCATACTGTTCTTCAGTAATTTTGGTATTTGGATTCGCCTCGACCGTGTATCCTTTTTTCTGCAAAAAGTCTACCACCGTGGTTATTCCAACATTCAAATCTCTTGTTACTTTATTCAATCTTATAGTCATAATTCATCACAATTTATAGAGTTCAGGAAAATATATCAGTATATCAGTCACAGATAAACAAGCAGACGAGAATGAAATCCTCATCCTCATCTGTTTATTGCAAGCAAGCGCTATTCCTCAAACTCTGCTTTTAAAATTCTCAGAATATCATCCACCGTATTTTCTTCCAAGTCTGCCTTTTCGATAAGCATCTCACGTGGTGCGTTCAATACGCCTTTAGCTGTATCAATTCCGATAGCCTTAATCGCGTTGATAACCCATTCGTCAATTTCATCCTTGAATTCATCCAGATAGATGTCTTCGTCAGCCACAGCATCCTCACCCAATTCACGGTATACATCGATGGTATATTCTGTCAGCATACTGGCCAGCTTAATATTCAATCCACCTTTACCAATTGCCAGCGAAACCTCTTCCGGCTTCAAATAGACCTCAGCTCTCTTTTCATCCTCATGCATAATAATAGACGAAACTTTTGCCGGGCTCAAAGCACGCTGAATGAACAACTGAATATTGGATGTATAGTTAATTACGTCAATGTTCTCATTACGCAATTCGCGTACGATACCATGAATACGAGAACCCTTCACACCAACACATGCACCTACCGGGTCAATACGTTCATCATACGATTCTACCGCAATTTTTGCACGTTCTCCCGGGATACGGGCAATTTTCTTGATGGTAATCAGTCCGTCATTGATTTCAGGAACTTCCTGTTCAAACAAACGTTGCAAGAAGACCGGCGATGTACGGCTCAAAATAATCTTCGGATTATTATTCTTATTATCTACACGAGCCACCACGGCACGAGCAGTTTCTCCTTTCCGATAGAAGTCGCTCGGAATCTGTTCTGTCTTAGGCAACAGCAATTCATTACCTTCATCATCCAATAACAGAATTTCCTTTTTCCAAATCTGATAAACTTCCGCACTGATTACAGTACCTACTTTATCAATGTATTTATTATACAAGCTGTCCTTTTCCAGTTCCAAAATCTTTGAGGCCAGCGTCTGGCGAAGATTCAGAATTGCACGGCGGCCGAATTTTTCAAAAATCACCTCATCGGTCACTTCCTCTCCCACTTCATACGATGCATCAATCTTACGTGCTTCCGATAATGCAATCTGCAGGTTCGGATTAGTCAGCTCCTCATCTGCCACAACTTCACGGTTACGCCAGATTTCGAAATCCCCCTTGTCTGGATTTACAATCACATCATAGTTTTCATCTGTACCGAACATTTTTGCAATCACACTGCGGAACGACTCTTCCAGCACGCTCACCATCGTAGTGCGATCGATGTTCTTCAATTCCTTAAATTCCGAGAATGTGTCAATCAAGCTGACAGTTTCTTCTTTTTTGGCCATAATTATTTAAAGCTAATTAAGTATTTGGTGTATTTTATCTCATCATACGTAAAGGTTACATTCTGTTCCACCAGCTTCGGACGCTTTGCACCTTCCGGTTTTATTTTCACTTCTACCGTAACCGTAAAATTCTCTTCGCTGGCATCTGCCAGTACGCCGGTCCATTTCTTTCCGGTCTTATCCAGCACTTCTACTTCACAACCTATATGTGCCACATACTGCTGCAAAACCTTAAATGGCTGACCGATTCCCGCAGAACCAACTTCCAGTTCATAATCTTCTTCTTCACGACTTAATTTTGACTCGATGTAACGGCTCAACTCCACACAGTCGTCTATCCACACGCCTTCTGCATGGTCTATCTCCACTACAATTTTGTCATCCGGACTCACATTTACATCAACCAGAAAATAACTTTTATCTTCCAGCCATTCCTCTACAATCCGAGCTACAACGTTTTTATCTATCATGTATTAACTATTAAGAACAAAAAAAGGAGCTAAATCGCCCCTCCACCTTTTCATCCAATCATTTGCAAAGATATAAATAATCTCATGCCACACAAAATAATGGCACAATTATTTATTACTGAGGAGTAGTATGAAAGAGCGGCAAATGATATAGAATCATCTGCCGCTCTTCAGTCGGAATGAGGCGACTCGAACGCCCGACCCCTACGTCCCGAACGTAGTGCGCTA
>ERZ1027150.1821-NODE-1821-length-12637-cov-6.031791_pt1 | contig 12637 bp, 9 predicted proteins | sample MGYA00519276_ERZ1027150 | MGnify/ENA primary metagenome ERZ1027150 (study PRJEB26926, sample SAMN06164860) | human gut metagenome | biome: ENVO:00009003; feature: ENVO:2100002; material: ENVO:00002003 | host: Homo sapiens | place: USA | collected 2012 ... | reverse complement strand
TATCCTACATCAGGGGGGATTTTGTCTATTGTCCTGTTTTACTGGTTCTGTTCAAGCAATGCCGCTCGGGGCTTTTGGTTTTGTCCGCTTCAGCGAAACGACAACATCGCCCTGTGCAGCTTCAAAGTTGCACGGGGCTCTTATTATTTCTCATTTGACTTGTCTTTTTCGGCTTTGATACGTTCGATTTCTTCCGCTATTATATTTCCGATCGTATGATCGTCCATTTTTATACTTTCTGCCGCTGCAACAGACTTGTCAGCAAACGCATCAAATTTTTCCTGTTTATCTTTTAATATATCCATAATTCTTTCATCGATCGAATTCTCACAAAGCAACCGATAAACCAGTACATTCCTTGTCTGGCCCATACGATACGCCCTTGAAATCGCCTGATTTTCAATAGAGGGCTTGAGCTGCGGTTCGCACAAAATAATCACACTGGCAGATTGAATATTCAGACCTGTCCCGCCCGACTGTATTTGTGCTGCCAAAACCGCCCCGGCAGGAGCCTTATCAAAATCGTCAATGATCTCTTGTCTTCGCTGCGGCGAAACGGAACCATTTATCGGATTCATACAGCGGTCACCCAAAAGCTGCACAACTTTTCGGATCGTATCCAGAAAAAACGAGAATATAATCACTTTTCGCTTTTCAGATTCGGCCTCTTCTATCAGCTCCATCAATCGCTTCGCTTTGCAGGAATCCTTTATATTTTCTGCATTCCATGACACACGCCTTATTTCTGCAAAATTCTTACCGAACACCGCTTGTTCGTATATATCCTTTTCTGCCTGTCCGAGTGTGCACCATTCTTCACTTTCAATAAGTTCAGGGAGCTCCGTCAGTACGTCTTCCCTCTTTCTGCGGTAATAAACCGGCGCAACTGCCTCTCTAAATTGCGGCGCCGCGGTCAAAGCAAGCATGTGCTGTATTCGCAATGCAATATCAGGACGTAAAATATGGATAAGCGCAACCATTTCCTCCGGCTTATTTTCAAGTGCCGTGCCCGTCATAAACAGCATGCGCTCTGCACGTTCACAGATTTTCTTCACATTCACCGTACGTCTTGCCTCTGAATTTTTAATGTAATGTGCCTCGTCTACAACCAAAAGCGAAAGCTCAAACGATTCCGGCAAATTAAAATGTGCTGTTGTCTCGAAGGTTGTTACAGCTACACCACCAGCGCTTATCCATAAATTCAGTGCTTCTTTTCTGCCCGCACCATGAATTTTTACAACCTGCAATCGGCTCATTTTACGAATTTCTCGGCACCAATTTGTAACGACGCTCGCCGGGCACACAACTGCAAAATGCGATGCCCCTGTGTTTTTCAAAGATACCATCGTGGCGATTGCTTGTACGGTTTTACCAAGTCCCATTTCATCTCCGAGAAGAATGTGCTTTTGGTGCAGTGCATATTTAACGCCCCATTCCTGGTAACGACGCAGCTCGCACAGCAAACCATCCGGAAAAAAACATTCCTCTTGTACTTCTCTTGCGAGTTCTTCCGGCAGCCCGTATATTGAATCATCGTTACCGAGTGTTCCCGGGACAATATTTTCAAGAGCATTGAAAAACGAAACCGAATGTTCGGAAAATTCTTTCCAAGCATCTATTCCGTTGATCCGCTTTGTGTTTTCAAATATTGTCTTTTGTTCCCGGACTCTTTGACCATAGTTTCCATTTCTATAAGAATCCAAAAATTTATATGCATCCACTGCTTTTTGTTTTTTAGCCGATGATGCAAATATCCACTTCAATCTTTTCTGAGATAATAACAAATCTTCTATCGCATATTCGATTTGTCTTCTATTCTCAGTAATCAAGCCACGACATTCTTTTGCCGTTTCCCTCGCATAACCATATTTAGATAATGCTGTCACTAAAGCTGTCGATTCCCGCGTTTTGTTATCAACATTCAGTTTGATCTTTGCGCCTTCTCGCACCTTGTCTGCCATATCATTCGCTATACGCTTTATGGAATACGCTGCATCTTCGCTGATACCATGCACCGAACTGATCGAATACACATTGGCCGCAACAATATCTGCGATCGAACGAAATCCGTGGTCTCGAAGTGCTTTCACTCTAAATCCGCCTTTTTCACGATTGATCTCTTCTACCGGAATATCTCGAAGCACGTCTAATACGTTTCGGGTCACGACCAGATTTGCTGCTTTTTCAATATCTATCTGCACGTTGTCTTCGTACTGTGCAATCTCATCCAGTTCTTCCAGCATCATGCGATGTTCCTGTATCAACCGCTCTGCATCCGCCGTATCAAAAAGCTTTGCCAACTGTATTCTCTCCTTTTCTGCCGATTTCAGCTTATTTAAAGTATGACGTAACAGTTCTTATTTGTCAATATTTCTCTATGCAAACCTCAAAGCTTCTCATTAAACATTAAATACATATTTTTCCGAATATCGCAAATGACTTTCTACTCCCGCCCCCGCCTGTCGCTTTTCCGCTCACCTTACCTATTCTTCAAATTAAATATATTTACATTGTACTTTTCCCGTGCTATGATGGTCTTAACAAAGGCGAAAAGGTGATTTTATGGCGAAAAAGCTGGCACATATAAGTGAAGATCATTCCCGCGAGCAAACCGTATACGAACACCTCACCGGCACGGCAGAGCTTGCAAAGCAGTTTGCCGCCGCATTCGGCGCGGAGGAAGACGGCTATCTGCTCGGTTTGCTGCACGACATCGGCAAGTACAGCGATGCCTTTCAGCATCGATTAGACGGCGGCGTGCGCGTAGACCACTCCACGGCCGGCGCAAAAGAAGCTTGCGCGCACGGTGTCGGGTATCTGGCGCTCGCCATCGCAGGTCATCACGGCGGCATACCGAATTTCGGCTCCCGCGCCGATACCAAAAACGATGCTACCCTCTCGGGCCGCTTAAAACGCGACCTCGAACCGTATGACGATTGGAAAACCGAAGTCACTCTGCCGCCGGTCAAGCCCTTTAACATGCGAGAATTCAACACCGGGTTTCGGCTCTCGTTTTATATCCGCATGCTGTTTTCTTGTCTTGTTGATGCCGATTTCATCGACACCGAAACCTTTATGGACGGCGCACTTGCCCCGCGCGGCAACTACGATGCGCTCCCTGCGCTGCTCGACCGCTTGGAAACGTACATCGCACCGTGGTATCCGCCCAAAACCGAGCTCAACCGAAAGCGCTGCGCCATTTTGGATGCGTGCAAAGCCTCCGGCAGCACCGCCGCACCGGGTGTTTATACGCTTACCGTGCCGACGGGTGGCGGAAAAACGACCGCTGCCATGGCATTTGCGCTGACCGCTGCTGTGCAAAACTGCATGAGCCGCGTCATCTACGCCGCGCCGTACACGTCCATCATCGACCAAAACGCCGATACGTTTGAAAAAATCTTCGGCACGGAAAACGTCATCGAGCACCACAGCAGTGCGGAATATCTCTTTTCCGAAAGCCCGAACCCCGCAGAGTACCGCAAAATGCTGGCCGCAGAAAACTGGGACGCCCCCGTCATCGCCACGACCACCGTGCAGCTGTTTGAGTCCCTGTTTGCGAGCAAACCCGCCCGCTGCCGCAAGCTGCACAACCTCGCCAACAGCGTGCTCATCTTAGACGAAGTGCAGACGCTGCCCATGCCGTATCTAAAGCCGTTCACGGCGGCGCTTGCTGAGCTTGCCCGAAAGTACGGCGTCATTGTCGTCCTGTGCACCGCCACGCAGCCCGCGTTAGACGGTGTTTTTGCCGATTTGAAAATCGACCTGCCGATTAAAGAGATCTGCTCCAATGTCTCCGAAAATTTCGAGACCTTCCGCCGCACGAAAATCGCGCAGCACACATTTGACAGCACAGAATCGCTCACTGCCGAGCTCACCGCGCTACCGCAGGTGCTTTGCATCGTCAACCGCATCGCAGATGCACAGAAGATCTATCAAGCACTGCCAAAAGACGGCGCGTACTGCCTCACCACACACCTGTGCCCTGCCCACCGCAAAGTGCGCATTAAGGAAATTCGCGAACGCCTAAAAATCGGCCTGCCCTGCCGCGTCGTTTCCACCTCGCTCATCGAAGCCGGTGTCGATGTGGATTTCCCGCGCGTTTACCGCGAAGAAGCCGGGCTTGATTCCGTCCTGCAAGCCGCCGGCCGCTGCAATCGCGAGGGCAAGCGCCCGTTAGATGAAAGCCTCGTGACCGTCTTCACCGTCCAAAACACCACCCCGCCGCCCTACATGCGCCAGCCCGCCGCAGCCATGAAGAACATTGCAAAACGCATGGAGGACATCACTTCGTTAGCTGCGATCCGCGCGTATTTTGAGTTCTATCGCGATTTGTACGGCAAAGAAGATCTCGACCGTGAGAAGATTCTCATAGCGTTCGAAAACGAGATGCTCCCGTTCGCCTCCGTTGCGGAAAAGGTACGGGTCATTGAAAGCTGCACCACGCCCGTGTATATCCCGATCGACCAAGGCGAAGCCCTCGTCGAGCGACTGTACCATGGCGAGCGTAGCCGCACCCTGTTCAGAAAGCTCGGGCAGTACAGCGTGAACGTCTACCCGCAGCAGCTCGCTGCCCTGCGCGAAGCCGGCGCCGTGCAGAGCATCGACGGCGGCGCGCTCTGTGTTCTCGCCGATCCCCGCCGCTACGACAGTGCCCTCGGCCTCACCCTCGACCAAACCGAAACCGCTCTGTTTATATAAAATAGAAAAGCCGGTAAGGCAAACCCTTACCGACCTCTCTATACAAATAAAACGTAGTTGTTTCTACCCACAGTTCAAGTTTGAACCGACCTTACTCTCCTATTATACGGTTCTTTTCAAAATTTGCAAGAAAAACTCAACTTAACCTATTGACAATTATTTTTCCTCGCATTATAATCAAATTAACAAATAAAACTTAGTTGAAGTTTGAAAGGAGTTGATCTTATTGATTCAGTTGGAAGTCTGGGGCCCGTATGCGTTATTCACACGCGGAGAGATGAAAGTCGAGCGTGTAAGCTACGATGTCCCCACCCCGTCCGCCGCGCGCGGTATAGTTGAAAGTCTGTATTATCATCCCGGAATACGCTGGCATATCCGCCGCATCTACGTTTTGAACCCCATCGAGTTCACCACCATTCGGCGCAACGAGGTAAAAAGCAAAATTCTCGGGGGCACCGCCATGCGCATCGCGCAGGGCAAAGAAGATGAGCCGTACCTCGTCACGACGAAACAAATTGTCCAGCGTGCTTCCATGGTGCTGACAAATGTCCGCTATGTCATCGAAGCGGAGTTCGAGATGCTGCCGGAAAAAGCCGCACCCGGCGATAACCCCGGCAAGTTTCAGGACATCGTCACGCGCCGCATAAGAAAAGGCCAGTGCTTTTCCACCCCGTACTTCGGCTGCCGCGAGTTTCCCGCACACTTCAAGCAGTGGGAGGGTGGCCCGATCCCGACGATTGACGAGACGCGCGACCTCGGCTTTATGCTGTACGATTTCGATTATTCCGACCCACAAAATATCACGCCCCTCTATTTCCGTGCCAAAATGGAGCACGGTGTCATTCAGGTGGCCGGCTGCGAGGTGTTCAGATGATCCTGCAAGCCTTAGTTCAGTATTACGAAGCGCTCCTTGCCCGCGGTGAGATTGACCGCCCGGGCTGGAGCAAAGTCAATGTCAGCTGGCGTCTGGACCTAAACCCGGACGGTTCCCTTTTCGATGTTTCTCCCCTCCAAAGGCCCTCTCCAAACGGTAAAAAGATGCTGCCGCAGCAGCTCGCCGTGCCCGCACAGGTCAAGCGCTCTTCCGGTGTTGCGGCAAATTTTCTGTGTGATACGTCTTCCTACCTGCTCGGCGTGGACGACAAGGGTAAGCCCGAGCGCACCAAAGCTTGCTTTGAAGCCAGCCGCGAAAAGCATCTGGAAATTTTGAAAGATACCCCCGGTGAAGCTGCCGCGGCCGTCCGCGCGTTTTTCGACACATGGAATCCCTCCTCTGCCGTCGAGCACCCTGCTTTGCAGCCCTATCTTTCGGAAATTTATAAGGGCGGCAATCTGATCTTTTATTATAACAATAAGCCCGCGGCAAACGACTCTGACATCGCCGCCGCGTGGCAGCAGGCCTATGATTCTGCTTCAGATTCCGACACGCCCACTCGGTGCAGTGTCACCGGCAGGCTCGCCCCCGCCGCGCGTCTGCACGGCAACATTCAAGGCGTGCGCGGCGCACAAAGCTCCGGCGCATCGCTCGTTTCGTTCAACGCCGATGCCTTCTGCTCCTACGGGCACGAGCAGGGCGAGAACGCTCCCGTCAGCACCTACGCCATGACCGCCTACACGCAGGCGCTAAACTACCTGCTGCGCAGTGATAATGTCCGCCGCATCGGCGACGTCACCGTCGTATATTGGGTGGAGAATGCCGATCCTGCTATCGCCGCATTTGCGGGAGCTATGCTTTTCGGTCCGCAGGAGCAGTCCGATTGGAGTGAAAACGACATTTTAGGCGCAATTCAAAAACTTGTATCCGGCAGAACAGCCGACCTGCAAGACATGCACCTCAGCCCCGATACACACTTTTACATTCTGGGGCTCGCGCCGAACGCCGCGCGTCTTTCCGTTCGCTTTTTCTGGCAGGATACCTTCACGAAGCTCGCCAAAAACGTGAACGCCCATTACGAGCGTTTGGAGATCACCCACCCGGCCAATGAAAAATTCGACACGCTTTGGCCCTACACCCTCGCGCGCTCTGCCGTCCGCTTTTCCAAAGACTGGAAAAAAGCCGATGAAGAGCTGCAAAAATCCTTCCCGCGCCTTTCTGGCGACCTGCTCACTTCCATCCTAAACGATACGCGCTACCCCGCCACTTTACTAAACGGCACCGTGCAGCGCATCCGCGCCGAGCACGATGTCACCTGGGCGCGCGCGTCCGTCATAAAAGCTTATTATTCTAAAAACGAAGACCCGCTTTGTCCAAAGGAGGTTTTGACCGTGTCCGTAAACAAAGAAAGCACCAATATCCCCTACAATCTCGGCCGCCTGTTCGCCGTTTTGGAGCGCACGCAGGAAGCCGCAAATCCCAACATCAACACCACCATCAAAGACCGCTTTTTTAACTCCGCTTCCGCTACGCCGAGCCTTGTATTCCCCACGCTCATCAATCTGGCGCAGAAGCACCTCGCAAAGCTCAATGAGGGGCAGCGGATTGCACTGGATAAATCCATCGGCGAACTTTCGGACAAGCTCGGCGAAACCTTCCCAAAGCAGCTTATGCTCGCAGAACAGGGCGCGTTCCAGCTCGGCTACTACCAGCAGCGTCAGGAATATTTTAAGAAAAAGACAGACACCACCGAACAGAAAGAGGAGGCATAACCATGCGTGAACCCATTCAAAACCGCTACGATTTCGTGATCTTATTCGATGTGGAAAACGGCAACCCCAACGGCGACCCCGATGCCGGCAACATGCCGCGCGTAGACCCGGAAACCGGCAACGGCATCATAACCGATGTGTGCCTAAAGCGCAAGATCCGCAACTACGTGCAGGACGTCAAAGAAGATGAGTCCGGCTGGCGCATTTACATTAAGGATCAGGTTCCGCTCAACCGCAGCGACCTCGAAGCCGGCGAAGCGCTCGGCATCGGCGAAGAGCTTGCCGAGATCCAAAAAGGCAAGGACGCCAAAAAGATTGTGACAAAGCTCCGCAGCAATGACCCGGATATCGACCTCAAGCTCCGTGACTTCATGTGCAGCGAGTTTTTCGACATCCGCACATTCGGCGCAGTCATGACAACATTCGTAAAGGGCGCTTTAAACTGCGGTCAGGTGCGCGGCCCGGTGCAGCTCGGCTTTGCCCGCTCCATCGACCCCATCGTGCCGCAGGAGGTCACCATTACCCGCACTGCCATCACCACTGAATCCGACGCCCAGAACAAAACCACCGAAATGGGCCGCAAATACGTCGTGCCCTACGGCCTTTACCGCGCAGAGGGCTTCGTTTCCGCCAACCTCGCCCGCCGCGTGACCGGCTTCTCCGAAGAAGACCTTCAAATGCTCTGGCAGGCCATTCTCAATATGTTTGAAAACGACCACAGCGCCGCCCGCGGCAAAATGGCCGTGCGCGAGCTCATCATCTTCAAGCATGCGTCCGAACTTGGCAACGCCGCTTCCTATAAGCTGTTCGATGCCGTAACGGTTAAAAAGGTCGACGGCGTAGCCGTCCCGCGCAAATTCTCCGATTACACCGTCACCGTTTCCGAAGACCTGCCCGAAGGCGTCACCTGTGAACGTCTTTCCTAAATGGATGCGCGTGAAGACGGACTTTTAATGTCCGGCATCCAGCACTTCGCGTTCTGCCGCCGCCAGTGGGCGCTCATCCACATCGAGCAGCAGTGGCAGGAAAATGCCCGCACCGCACAGGGGCAGCTCGACCACGTCCGCTGCCACGATGAAACGTTGTCCGAAAAGCGCGACAACGTTTTCACCGTGCGCGGCATGCGCGTGTTCAGCCGTAAATTGAACCTCTCCGGCGCGTGCGACGTCGTAGAGTTTCATAAAGACAAAAACGGCATTTCTTTAGAGGGGCAGCCCGGATTTTGGCTGCCCTACCCCATCGAGTACAAGCACGGCCGCGAAAAAGAGACCGATGCCGACCGCTTGCAGCTCTGCGCCGAAGCCATGGCACTTGAAGAAATGCTCGTGTGCGATATTCCCGCGGGCGCGCTCTACTACATAGAAACGCGCCGCCGCGAGGTTGTTCCGTTCACGGAAGAACTCCGCCGCAAAACGGAAGACACCGCTGCCGAAATGAACCGCTATTTCGCCCGCGGCTACACACCAAAAGTCAAACCCGGCAAGCACTGCAACGCCTGCTCGTTAAAATCGATTTACCTGCCGGTGCTGTGCAGCCGTGCAGACCCCGTCTCATACCTGCGCGCCCACATTTTTGAAAGCGAGGCGGATACTCCGTGAGACAACTGCTCAACACCCTGTTCGTGCTCAGCGAAGACGCGTATCTCTCCGTAAACGGCGAAAATGTCGTCATCAGCCGCGAGCAAAAGGAAGTCGCGCGCTTCCCGCTGCACACGCTCGAGGGCATCCTCTGTTTCTCCTACGCCGGCGCAAGTCCCGCCTTAATGGGTGCCTGCGTGCAGCGCGGTGTGGACATCGCGTTTTTCTCCCCGCGCGGGCAGTTTTTGGCACGCACCGTCGGCGAAGAGCGTGGCAACGTCCTCCTGCGGCAAACGCAGAATCGCGTGTCCGATGATCCCTATCAAAGCTGCCGCTACGCCCGCGGGTTCATCCTCGGCAAGGTCTATAACGCCCGCTGGGTCTTAGAGCGCGCCACGCGCGACCACCCCCAGCGCGTACCCGTGGAAACGCTTAAAACAGCCGCCGCACAAATGGCACAGTCTTTGCCGCTCATCGCCTCTTGCGAAGACCCTGCGCAGCTGCTCGGCTTAGAAGGTGAAGCCGCAAAGCTGTATTTTGGTGTGTTTAACCACCTCGTTTTGCAGCAGCAAAGCGACTTCCGTTTTACCTCGCGTAGCCGCCGGCCACCGCTCGATAACATCAACGCCTTGCTTTCATTCGCCTATACACTCCTCACGCGCGACTGCACCGCCGCGCTCGAAAGTGCCGGGCTCGACCCGTACATCGGCTTCATGCACCGCCCAAGACCCGGTCGCCGCAGTCTCGCACTCGACCTCATGGAGGAGCTGCGCGCCGTGTATGCCGACCGCTTTGTGCTCTCCTGCGTGAACCGCAAGATTATCACCGCAAAGCACCTGCAAAAGCAGGAAAGCGGTGCCGTGCTTTTAACGGACGACGGTCGCCGCGCATTTCTCGGCGCATGGCAAAGCAAAAAGCAGGAGCAAATCACGCACCCGTTTTTAAAAGAGAAGATTCCGTGGGGGCTCGTGCCCTACGTGCAGGCGCTCCTGCTCGCCCGCACTCTGCGCGGCGATCTGGAAGCGTATCCGCCGTTTTTCTGGAAGTGAGGTCAAAATGCTGGTCTTAATTACCTACGACGTCAACACGGAGACCGCCGCCGGGAAAAAGCGTCTCCGCAAAGTCGCTAAAAAGTGCGTAGACCATGGGCAGCGCGTACAAAACTCCGTTTTCGAGTGCTTGCTGACCGCCGCGCAGTATGTTACACTGAAGGCAGAGCTCACCGCGCTCATCGAGCCCGAAACGGACAGCCTGCGGTTTTACCGCCTCGGCAATCAATATAAGCAAAACGTAGAGCACGTCGGTGTACAGCCCACCTACGCGCAGGATTCCGTCCTGCTCATCTGATTACCCGCAGTGCGAAGCCAAAGCGCACACGCTTTTCCCGCTTCCTTCGCACCAAATCAAAACCCAAAATTTGTCCTTTTTAAAACGCCACCGGCAAATTTTCTCTTTCCGCGTCTTAAAGAGGCAAATTCTTCTCCCTTTTGCGCAAAAACAGACGAAAACTTTGTCCGTTTTTGCTGTCGCCCTCCACCCGGAGGGCGTGGATAGAAATCGCCCACACCAGCGCTGTTATGTAGAGCTTGCGGTCGCCCTCCACCCGGAGGGCGTGGATAGAAATGCCCTCCTCCAGCGTAGCAGAGCGCCGGGAAATCGTCGCCCTCCACCCGGAGGGCGTGGATAGAAATGCCCACGCCTGCGCCGGTCGGCCCGAGGTACGAGTGTCGCCCTCCACCCGGAGGGCGTGGATAGAAATCTCGATGATTTTTTGCGCACAGGCGCGGGCGACGTCGCCCTCCACCCGGAGGGCGTGGATAGAAATTTGACCTTTGAGGCTGTCTCGGACGCCGCGTCGCCGTCGCCCTCCACCCGGAGGGCGTGGATAGAAATCAGATCGACGGCGACGCCGACAACGACCTGTACTGTCGCCCTCCACCCGGAGGGCGTGGATAGAAATACGGGGCCGCTGGATTTTGACACGCGGTTTTTAAAGTCGCCCTCCACCCGGAGGGCGTGGATAGAAATGCCTGCTCGATCAGCATATCGTAGACCATTCCAACCGTCGCCCTCCACCCGGAGGGCGTGGATAGAAATCGCGGTCGTTGCCGCGGTCTGTGCTGCCGTTTTCGGTCGCCCTCCACCCGGAGGGCGTGGATAGAAATCGCCACTTGCCGCATATACTGCTCTTTGTCTAAAGTCGCCCTCCACCCGGAGGGCGTGGATAGAAATTCAAGTATCTTTGCTGTATGCCGTGAGAGGTGAGCGTCGCCCTCCACCCGGAGGGCGTGGATAGAAGTGCCCGGCGTTTGCAATCATCGGCTAAGGGGGGTGTCGCCCTCCACCCGGAGGGCGTGGATAGAAATCGTGGTGATACAACCAGCACAAACCTTGATGCGGTCGCCCTCCACCCGGAGGGCGTGGATAGAAATACTGTGATATTGACGCCGCCGACGTCAGTCTGGTGTCGCCCTCCACCCGGAGGGCGTGGATAGAAATGGGATACCGATCTTATTGTCCTCGACATACTTTTCGTCGCCCTCCACCCGGAGGGCGTGGATAGAAATTGAAATATGAGGAAGTATATGATCGAAGAAGTTTGTCGCCCTCCACCCGGAGGGCGTGGATAGAAATACGCCGGATTTGCTCGCTAATTGAGATTGAGATGTCGCCCTCCACCCGGAGGGCGTGGATAGAAATTCCAACAGTTTTAACACCGCCGCCCACAGGTCCATGTCGCCCTCCACCCGGAGGGCGTGGATAGAAATACCATGTTCAAAAAGCGCTGCCAGCCCTTATAAAGTCGCCCTCCACCCGGAGGGCGTGGATAGAAATTCTTGCGCAGCGCACCGCCGAATATATGGTGCCGCTGTCGCCCTCCACCCGGAGGGCGTGGATAGAAATTTTCAGCACCACCTTTTGCGTTTGCGGTTCCGCCGTCGCCCTCCACCCGGAGGGCGTGGATAGAAATCGACTACGTTGCTATCGATTTGGAAACAACAGGAGTCGCCCTCCACCCGGAGGGCGTGGATAGAAATGCCCATGCAATCACCTCCTGATATGAATTAGCTGGTCGCCCTCCACCCGGAGGGCGTGGATAGAAATACAGGCACATTAGAGCATAAAACAAGAAAAGAGGGTCGCCCTCCACCCGGAGGGCGTGGATAGAAATATTTTTCTTGCGTTTTTATGATGCGAATTAGGTCGGGTCGCCCTCCACCCGGAGGGCGTGGATAGAAATTCAAAAATATTTTTATGTTTTAAAGCTTATTTTTATGTCGCCCTCCACCCGGAGGGCGTGGATAGAAATAATCAGGTCGCACGCGCCTGTGATTATCCCGGTGTCGCCCTCCACCCGGAGGGCGTGGATAGAAATCTCCTGCGCCTTTGCCGTGGCGACTTTGTACTTTCCGTCGCCCTCCACCCGGAGGGCGTGGATAGAAATAAGACTGGAGAGCGTTTCCGGCTGGCCTTCGGTTGTCGCCCTCCACCCGGAGGGCGTGGATAGAAATTGTGTCCGTTACCGCCTGCGCGACTTGGATTTTGTCGCCCTCCACCCGGAGGGCGTGGATAGAAATGCTCGAAAACGGCAACGTCTTTGCGCGTACAACCAGTCGCCCTCCACCCGGAGGGCGTGGATAGAAATATCCGGCTCGATCCTCGACGTGTACGGCGGTGAGTCGCCCTCCACCCGGAGGGCGTGGATAGAAATGCGC
>ERZ1027150.1819-NODE-1819-length-12648-cov-10.902803_pt1 | contig 12648 bp, 12 predicted proteins | sample MGYA00519276_ERZ1027150 | MGnify/ENA primary metagenome ERZ1027150 (study PRJEB26926, sample SAMN06164860) | human gut metagenome | biome: ENVO:00009003; feature: ENVO:2100002; material: ENVO:00002003 | host: Homo sapiens | place: USA | collected 2012 ... | reverse complement strand
AGAAGTTAAGCTTCGTCACGCCGATGGTACTGCAGACTGTGGGAGAGTAGGTAGTTGCCGTTTTAGTCAGAATCCCCGGAGTGGTCAACGCCCCGGGGATTTTTTGTATCTATATTTCCGGATAAGGACTCAGCCTTTTCTTTTCTCAGCTTCCTTTAAACTCTTAAATTGGACATCTTTGTTGAAAAAATAAACATATATATCATTGGGTTCAATTAAAAATTCTTATTTTTGTGATGTTGTAAAAAATCCTGATAATTATTAGGGATTATATGTGTTGAAAATAAGAAAGCTTATGGGCAGAGCTTTTAATTTGATTAACGATAGAGAGGAATTGAAGTTTGGGGAATCTGACTTCATTCAGTACATAAAATAGAAAGAAATTCGATGTCACTGGATAGTACAGAAAATTTTTCTATAGCCTGTGGGGGCAATGTTGATAACGAACCATTCCAGACGAATGATCCGGAATTGGAGTTTTGTCCTTTGGGTGACGGTATTTCTTCCTGGTGTTATCTTTATGTACATCACTCTCGCGTTGATTCAGTCGTAGAAAGAATAAGCAAGGAGTTTAATGTTTTTATCCATAAGACTACCGTATTCAAACGGAAGAAAAGCCATGTCAGGGAAGAGGAACATCCTACTATCTCCGGCTTGGTATTCATCCAGGGAGAGGTAGCCCGGATACAGGCCTTCCTGAAAGAGTATTTTCCGGGGATATATCTGGTCAATGACTGTAGTACCAAAGTTCCTGCAGTTATTCCTGATCGGGTTATGCAGTCCTTTATCAACCTCTCTCAGGTAGAACCGCACCGTATCCGTTTTATGTCACACCCGGTTGACTATTATGCATCCGGTCACTCCCTGGTAAAAATTACTTCAGGAATTCTGAAAGGCATGGAAGGCTACCAGGTACGTATATCGAGAGACCGTTGCCTGATCACTGCTATGGGAAACATGACTATCGCCATCGGGGGCATCAACAAGGAGACTTTTGAAAACCTTCCGGAGACTTATTCTCATATCTGACTTGTGGAATTGATAAATCTGTAACTTAAAATCGAACAACTTATATATGGTTATTGCTGTAGATTTTGACGGAACCATCGTTGAACATCGTTATCCGCATATCGGTAAGGAAACTCCCTTTGCAATTTTGTATAAACTGATTTTTGGAGGAAAATAATCCGATGGAGTCGAAATCTGAAAATACGAAGCGTATCGCTAAGAATACCCTGCTGCTGTATGTGCGCATGCTGTTTGGTATGCTTGTATCCTTATACACCTCCCGTGTGGTGTTACAAGCATTGGGAGTAGAGGATTATGGTATCTATAATGTAGTAGGCGGTTTTGTGGCAATGTTCACTATGATATCGTCTTCATTATCGGCTTCAACCGGCAGATTCCTGACCTATGAGTTAGGGAAGGGCGATATGGAGAAATTGCAGAAAGTTTTTTCTACTTCATTAATTATCCATATTGGATTGGCCATACTGATTGTGATTTTAGCAGAATCATTGGGAGTATGGTTTCTCAATACTCATATGACTATTCCGGCAGACAGACTGTATGCTGCCAATTGGGTATTTCATGCTTCTGTAATATCTTTTGTCTTTAGCTTGCTTAGTGTGCCTTTTAATGCAACGATTATTTCCCATGAGCATATGAATGTATATGCTTATGCCGGAATATTTGATATCTTGTTGCGCTTATTGATTGTCTTGTTTATTGCTTATGTTCCTGGACTGGGGGACCGGCTGATTTGCTATTCCTCATTGTTAGTAGCGGTAAATATAGCCTTACAGTTATTTTATATGTGGTATTGCCGTTCCCGTTTTATGGAATGTAAATTAAAAGTGACATTCTACAAAAAGTGCTTTTCCGAAATGGGAGCTTTTGCAGTATGGAATTTTATTGGCTGTACAGCTGCACTTTTGAGAGATCAGGGAGTGAATATCCTCTTGAATGTATTTATAGGCCCGATAATCAATGCTGCAAGAGGAATTGCAGTTTCTGTAAATACAGCCATAGGATCATTTGTCGGGAATTTTATGGTTGCCTTAAATCCTCAAATTACCAAGTCATATGCTTCTCAAGATTATACTTACATGAACAGTCTGATAGAGCGGGGTTCACGCTTTTCGTATTATATCATGTTGGTGTTTATATTGCCTGTGATATTGGAAACAGAATTTGTGCTGACTATATGGCTGAAAGAGTATCCCTTATACACAGTGACTTTTGTCAGATTAGTGCTGATTGCCAGTATCATAGATGCGTTGTCGAATACATTGATTACTTTGCAGAATGCTACAGGACGTATCCGCAACTATCAGCTGGCTGTAGGAGGTATGCTGATGATGAACTTTCCCCTTTCTTATCTTTGCCTGAAGTTTGGATTTTCACCAGTAAGTGTTTACTTGGTTGCCATTGGAGTTGCGTTGGCCTGTCTGGTATTGCGTTTAGCCTTTTTGGAGCATATGGTTGAGAAATTCTCTTCCTTGAGATTTGTCCGGAAAGTATGTCTTAATGTGGTGATTGTTACTCTGCTGGCAATGATTATTCCTTGGATTCTGCACTCAACACTGTCTTATGGTTGGCTGAGATTTATATTGGTAGTCATCGTATGTTTGATTGCTTCCGGATTGAGCATTGTTTTTGTGGGATGTACTGGGGGGGAACGTCAGTTTCTGTTTGCAAAGTTCTTACTTTTAAAAGCTAAATTGAAGATTCATGATTCAAATTGAAGATAAATCGTCCTGTTGTGGCTGCAGTGCCTGCTATGCCATTTGTCCCAAGCAGTGCATTTCTTTATCAGCCGATAAGGAAGGTTTTCTATATCCTGTAGTCAATGCTGAAGTATGCATTAACTGCGGTTTATGTGAAAAAGTCTGTCCGGTACTTCATCCAAAGAAAAAGGAATCCCAGCCAGATGTCTTTGCTGCGATTAATACTGATGAAAAAATCAGGCAGCAGAGTTCTTCTGGAGGTATTTTTACGCTCATTGCAGAAAAGGTAATTGATGAAGGAGGAGTGGTTTTTGGTGCACGTTTCAATCAAAATTGGGAGGTAGTACACGATTACACAGAAACCAAAGAAGGACTTTCTTGTTTTAGAGGCTCAAAATATGTACAGAGTAATTTAGGAAATTCATTTAATCAAGCTAAGTCTTTTTTGGATACCGGAAGAAAAGTAATGTTTACCGGTACTCCTTGTCAGATAGCGGGTTTGAAAAACTTTTTACGTAAATCCTATGATAATCTTTTGGCAGTTGATGTGGTGTGTCATGGGGTTCCTAGTCCGGTAGTTTGGAAAGAATATCTGAACCAGTCGGTGAAGAATATATATAAAAAACAGCCTCTTTCTAAAGGAACTTTGAAATTAAAAGATGTAATTCAAAATATAAGTTTTCGTTCGAAAGAGAACGGGTGGAAGAATTATCATGTAGCTATTGAATATAAAAATAGAGAAAGAGAATCTGTCCCATTTTATCAAAATGTGTATATGAATGCTTTTCTATCTGATTTCTCATTGCGCTCCAGTTGCTTTGCCTGTCCTGCTAAATTAGATAATATGCAGGGAGATATTACTTTAGCTGATTGTTGGGGGATAGATGAATTAATGCCGGAAATAGATGATGATAAGGGGTGTGGATTGATGCTTATTCACAATCCGGCTATATGGAAGCAATATGATGAAGTAAGCAGTATTGTCAAATATCCGTTAAGTTTGTCAGATGTTGTGAAATACAATCCAATGATTACTAGATCTGTAAATTCTCCTGTAAATAGAACTTTGTTCTTTGATTTACTTTTTAGAATAGGTCTGAAGAAATCTTATCAATACGTGACTAGTTCTAGATTATTAATTCGTATTTTGCGTTCTTTATATAGAAAATTAAAATAGATATGAGAATAGCTATACTGACTTTGCCGTTACATACTAATTACGGGGGTATTTTACAGTGCTATGCTTTGCAAACTGTTTTGCAGAGGATGGGACACGAGGTGAAAGTGTTAGATAGGCCTCAATATGGATATTCTTACTATTATATATATCCTTTGGCTATTTGTAAACGGATAATAAAGCGCTACATATTAGGGAAAAAAGTGAATATTTGGTTAGCTCCTCATGAAATAGTAAGAAAAAATACTGATAGATTTATAAAACGATATATACATCAATATAAATGCAGGCACTGGAATTCAGGATTGTCTGATAGATTTGATGCGATAGTTGTTGGCAGTGATCAAGTATGGCGGCCCGAATATTTTCAGCCTGTAGAGTATACATTTCTGTCTTTTCTTGGCGATTCTCATATTAAGAGGATTTCATATGCAGCTTCTTTCGGAGTAGATGAATGTAGATATACTAAAAAGCAATTGAAAGTTTGTTCATCATTTTTAAAAAAATTTGATGCAGTTTCGGTGCGCGAATCTTCAGGTATAGATCTTTGTCGTAACTATTTTGGAGTAGAAGCCGTACAAATGCTGGATCCTACATTATTACTTTCAGCAGATGATTATAGAACTTTAATTAGTAAAGGGCATACAGAATTATCCAGAGGCAATTTGCTAGTTTATATTTTGGATAAAACTCCCGAAAAAGTAGCTTTAGTTGAAAAAATTGCGAAGGATAAAAATTTGATTCCATTTTGGCTTGATACACCTGGTGAACACCAAGATAATCTTCCGTTGGAAGAGCAAATCAAAATGCCAGTTGAACAATGGTTGAGAGCTTTTGTTGATGCAGAATTTGTATTTACTGATTCTTTTCATGGATGCATCTTTTCTATTATTTTTCGTAAACAGTTTCTTGTATTTGGAAATCAAGGAAGAGGTTTGAGTCGATTTAATTCACTTTTGGATTTATTTTCATTGAATGAAAGACTAATCAGTTCATCAGATGAATATCCTCAAAATTTGTCTACAATTGATTTTGATGGAATTCACAGAAAGTTGGATTTATTACGAAAACAGGCAGATGAATTTATAACAACGATCTTGAAAAAGTAATAAGATGAATCCGTTAATATCTATAATTGTTCCTGTATATAACGCTGAATCTACTCTAGATAAATGTGTAGACAGTATTATTAATCAGACTTTTACAAATTGGGAGTTACTTTTGATAAATGATGGTAGTAAAGATTATTCTGGGAGAATTTGTGATGAATATGCAGCAAAGGATCCACGTATCAAAGTATTCCATAAAAAAAATGGTGGAGTGAGTTCAGCGCGTAATATAGGATTGGACAATGCCCAAGGAGAATGGATTGCTTTTTGTGACAGTGATGATTGGATATCATTTGATTTCTTGGATGTTTTTATTTCATATGATTTGTCCTTATGTGATTTTTATCTCTCGGGAGTTCAGTTTATCGGTTCTGATTTTCAGATTCTTCCTCCTGATATTTGTTTGGACTTAGATAATGTGACTTTGTTGGATGATATTCTGAATAAAATATATTTTACTGCTCCTTGGGGAAAATTATATAAAAAGCAGATTATTGAAGATAGAGGGATACGCTTTAATGAAAAATTGAAAATAGGAGAAGATACTGATTTTATTTTAAATTATTTGTTGTATATTGATAAAATCAGATTGATATCAAGACCTTTATATCATTTTTTTAATGACGAAAGCTGTAAAATTTCTAAATATGCTTTACCTGCTTCAGCATATATTACCCATGTTTCATGTATAAGAAAAGCTTTTGTGACTCTTGGAAATAAAGTAAATTACAAATTTCCTGTAACTTATCCATTACTTATGAGGTATTATAGTCATTTGTTTTATGTCCATTTAATGTGTATACAGTCATATCCTGAATTTAAAAGAGAGGTATGTATATATAAAAAAGCTAAAGTACCTTTTTATCCTAAATCTTGGGTTAATAATCTGATAATGCAGTTAATAAGAATTTTTCCTTATGTCGTATTTGTTTTATTCAGATTAATAGTAAAAAGAAAATCATGAATATGGATACTGAAATAAAAAAAATATCGGTGATTGTACCTTTTTATGGTGTAGAAAAGTATATTGAGCAATGTGTAAAATCTCTGATGGAGCAAACCTTGACTGAAGGTGTAGAATATATTTTTATTAATGATGCATCTATTGATCATAGTTTGGAAATTCTTTTGTCTACTTTAGAAAAATATCCTGACAGGAAAAATCAGGTCGTTGTAATTGAGCATTTGCAAAATAAAGGATTACCGGCAGCTCGAAATACAGGTCTTTCTGTTGCAACAGGGGAATATGTCTATCATTGTGACAGCGATGATTATGTGGAAAAGGACTTATTGGAAAATTTGTATTTAGCTGCAAAAAATAATAATGCCGATATCGTGTGGTGTGATTATACGGAGGTATTTCATAACGGATGCAGAACAAAACATCAGCCACAATACAAATCTTCGATAGAGGCACTAAAGGGAATGTTGACAGGTAAAATGGAGTATAATGTATGGAATAAGTTGGTTAAACGAAATCTATATATTGATAATCAGATAGTTTTCCCATCCGGATATCCTATGGGAGAGGATCTTACTATGTTGATGTTATTTGCTCATGCCTCAAATATAGCCAATGTTTCTAAGAGTTTGTATTATTATAATCGGATTAATCCAGGGGCTTTAACATTTTCTATGTCTGAAGAAAAGCAAAGAGCTTTGTATCATAATGTACAACGTGTAGAAGATTATTTAATACTTAAATACGGTGATAAACTGAATCTTGAACTAGCAAGTTTAAAGTTAAATTTGAAATGGCCATTATTGATTTCTGGAAGTAGTTTTGAGAATTATCGAAAATGGAATAAATGGTTTCCTGAGGCCAATAATTATATAAAGTTTCAGAAGGTTTCTTTCCGGGTAAAACTTTTGGAATTGTGTGCCATAAAGAAGTTTTATTGGGTGATATGGGTGCATCATTGGGTGGTATGCAGATTTTATTATTCTCTCAAGTATAATAAAATAGGTAAATAGTAGGCTACAATTTGATATTCGTCAGAATCGTAGTTAAAAACAGTTTTCATGTATTTTATTTTTTAATATACTGTAATTTCCTTTTGGTCAAATCTGTACTTAAGTCTAAATGAATATGAAAAAAATTTCAGTATTAGTACCTTGTTATAATGAAGAATCTTCTTTGCCATTGCTTTATGCAGAGTTAGTTAAGGTAATGGATGCATGTAAGTCTTATGAGTGGGAGATACTTTTTGTAAATGATGGTTCTCGTGACAATACATTGTCCATAATAAAAGATTTACGAAAAAAAGATAATCGGATATCGTATGTAGATTTATCAAGAAACTTTGGTAAGGAGAATGCTATGCTGGCTGGTTTTGATTATGTAACAGGGGATTGTATGGTGATTATGGATGCAGATTTGCAAGATCCTCCTAGCCTTATATTAGATATGGTAAAATATTGGGAAGAAGGATATGAAGATGTGTATGCAAAACGTAATGACCGTGGAAAAGAAAGTTGGTTACGGAAACAGTTTTCTCTTTTGTTTTATAAAATATTGAAGCATTCAACACGTTTTGAGGTCCTTACAAATGTGGGTGATTTCAGGTTGTTGGATAGAGTATGTATAGAGGCTTTAAAAAGGCTTAGAGAGAGTGAACGGTATACAAAAGGTATGTTTTGCTGGATTGGTTTCAAAAAGAAGGAAATTATTTTCAACCGTGGTGATAGAGTCGCTGGTAAAAGTAATTGGAATTTTTGGAGTCTTTTTAATTTGGCTATAGAAGGGATTACTTCTTTTACTACTACACCTTTACGGTTTTCGACTATTCTAGGATTTGTAATAGCGTTTTTGTCTTTAGGATTAATGTTGTTTTATTTTATTAAAGCATTAATTTGGGGAGATCCTATTCAGGGTTTTCCCACTTTGGTAGTAATTATCCTTTTCTTAGGTGGTATACAATTACTATCAATCGGAGTATTGGGAGAATACTTAGGAAGGATATTTAATGAGTCTAAAGATCGTCCTGTTTATATAGTAAGAGAATATAACGGTAAAAAAATATATTGAATATGACAGTCGGAAAATATAAATACTGCGATGTGGTATTTTATGCATTGCTTTTAATTGCGTTCTATTTATTGGACAGATTTAGCCCTTTTATTGCGGATGATTATGCATACAGGTTCTTTTATGATGAAAATATAGGTGAGTTAAGTGTCGTAAATTCTCTTATGGATGCTATTAAATTCCAGGCTCATGACTATATGACGCATAACGGCAGATTTATTGTTCATACGTTGACAGCATATTTTTGTGGCAAATTGGGAGTTGAATGGTTCAGAATTATAAATTCTTTCATATTCGTTTTCTTAGTTTATGGTGTACTGAGTTTGATTAGAAGTGAATTTGGTAAAAGGAGTGTTGACAAGTACATCATTGCTTTTATTCTGTTTATGTTTTTACCATGTCCTGGTATGATCTTATTTGGCTCTATAGCTATGTGTATTAATTATTTGTGGACTGCATGTGCGGTAATTTACTTCTTAATACTATTCAGGTATGTAATGAATAAAGATAATATTGGCAACAGTAAGATTGTAAATGTTGCATATTTATTGATTGCTTTATTGATTGGTAGTTTACAAGAGAGTTTTTCTTTGGGAATAAGTGCTGCTTTATTTTTTTATTATTGTTTTAATTTAAAGAAATTAAGAGGTACAATACTCTGGATGGTTATCGGATTTTGGCTGGGAACATTAATTGTTACTTTTGCGCCGGGTAATTTTGTCAGATTAGGTCAAGTCAATAATGTAGAAGGAGGGTTTGGTCTCTCAAAAGTAATTTCACATTTCTCTGAAGTTATTTTTAATGCAAAATTGTTTGTTATATTATGCTTTTTAATATTGGTATTGTTTATAAAGAACAGAGTAGAATTTGTGAAGTTTATAACTGATAATGCTTTGTATTTTCTTACAATTCTTTTTTGTGTATTGGTTTCTCTAGTTATTTTCTCAGGCGAACGACAGGTAACATGTATTGAATTATTTTCTTTAATTTTGATAATAAAATTGCTGTTTAAGTATTGTTCTAATTTTATAGAAGCTAATTATAAGTTAATCAATTCAGCTTTCGTTATTCTGTTTTTCTTATTCTATGTACCTATTTATAACAATCGGGCATATGCTTATGATATACTTGAGTCACTATATAAGAAACCTGTAGTTGATAAAACTATTGTATTTCCAGAATATTGGGATCACATTCGTAAATTGAATAGTACTTATTGGGGTAGTCATTTTACACAAAAGTTAGATTTTAGTGAGAAATGGATGTATCCTGCTTTTTCAAATTATCTGTCTGAAGGTAAAAACAGTGAGTTGGTGACTGCTATATTGAGTGAGAGTAAGAATGATATAGTTGATAATTTTATTGAGAAAAATATTAATGGATGCTATCATAATACACAATATAAGTTCTTTGTTATAAGAACCCCTAAAGAATCACCAATTACTTCATTCAAAGAGTACTACAAGCCATTTACCTTTTTAGGAAAAATGAAATCTTTTATTCTTAATAAAAAGAATGATAATTGTAGAAATACAGAAGTATCTTCTTTTTTTGATGAAGGTGAGTTCCGGTATTACATATTGAATGAGCGATCCTATGAAATATTGAATATGTCAGTTCTTTGAAATGGTTATAAAAGGGTAGGTAGCATTAAATTTTAAATTAAAAATAGTTACTAATGATTTCCAAATCTGAAACGTTGCAATTAAAAGGTAGTGCAATACTGATAATGGTATTGCTCCATCTGTTCAATAGGCCGAATTACGTTGAGAAATGTACTATAGGGATAAGTTTTATGGGAGAACCTTTAGTAAGTCAAATGGCAAAGTTTGTGGAAATTTGTGTTCCCCTATATTTGTTTTTGAGCGGATATGGATTATATCTTCAGTTTCTGAAAAATCATACTATTTTTCCAAAAAAAAGAATATTGAAGCTGTACTTGATTTTTTGGACATGTTTTCTGATATTTATTCCTTTCGGATTTGTTTTGGCTCCAGAACAATATCCCGGTAATTGGAGCATTTTTATAGAGAATTTTACAGCATGGAAAACCAGTTATAATTGGGAATGGTGGTTCATTTTCCCATATATACTTTTATTATTAGTTTCTAATACTTTGCTTAATTGTATACTTCGTTGGAATTTTATTACAAGTTTTTTGTTCTCTTGCGTAATTTATGTTGCGTCATATTTGGTCATATCCTTATATAAGCCATTTTTGCAAGAATATTATGTGTTATTTAATATATTTGAAGCTTTAAGAATGGTTTGTAGTTTTATGTGGGGAGCTCTTTTTGCCAAATATGATTTGTTTACAAAACTAAAGCATGTGATAAAACTTAATACTTTGTGGACTAGTACAATAATGATTCTTATATTGGTATTGTCTTTTATCATGAGGGCTATGATTCCAATTCATGCAGCAAGTATTTTTTTTATGATTGTTTTTGCTTGTTGCTTTTATATGATAAAAAAGAACCGTAATGTGGAAAACTTTTTAATGCTTATGGGAAAGCATTCAACCAATATCTGGCTGGTTCATACATTTTTTTGTTATTATTATTTTCATGACTTTATTTATGGGCTCAAATATCCAGTTTTAATATATATTGTAACTTTAGGATTAAGTTTTTTATCTTCTGTGATTATAAATAAAGTGTATCATTTTATATTTGGAAAAGTAAGTGGCTGTCTACGCTGAAAAATGTTTTTAATATGAGAATCATTGTAAATATGGCCTGTGGCTTAGCCAACAGAATGTTTCAATATGCATATTATCTTTTTCTGAAAAAGAAAGGGTATAATGTTATGGTAGACTTCTATCAGTCTGCAAAGTTAGCTCATGAAAAAGTGGCATGGAATGATATTTTTCCTTCTGCGAAGATTGAGCAGGCCTCTCATTGGGATGTATTAAGGCTTGCGGGAGGTTCTGATATGTTTTCCAAAATACGTCGTAAATATCTTTCAGCTTTGAGTGGGGTTGTGAATATGCCAACTGCTTTTGATGCTCAATTACCGGTACAAGATGGAAAGGATAAATATATCATAGGGGTTTTCCAGAATGCATCTGTTGTTGAATTTGTTGAGAAAGAAGTAAAAGAGTGTTTTTCTTTTGTTCCTTTCTCCGATGATTTCAACAAGGCCATGCTTGTTGAAATTACTGAGTGTAATTCTGTTGGTATTCATGTGAGAAAAGGAAATGATTATATGTCAAGAATCTGGTACCAGAATACGTGCCCCGTTGAGTATTATCAAAAGGCAATAGCAAAAATAAAAGAGTTAGTTGATCATCCTATATTCTTTGTATTTACAGATAACCCCCAATGGGTGAAGGATAATTTTAAAGGCATAGATTATAGACTGGTTGAAGACAATCCTGCAGACGGATGGGGAAGCCATTTTGACATGCAGCTGATGAGTCTTTGTAAGCATAATATTATATCTAATAGTACTTACAGCTGGTGGGGAGCTTTTTTGAACGGCAATAATAATAAGATTGTAGTTAGTCCTGAAGTATGGTTTAATCCTGACAGTTGTGAAGAGTATACTTCTGATAAATTGCTTTGTAAAAATTGGATAGCATTGTAATGAATATGAATTATAAAGTATCGGTTATTGTTCCTATATACAAGGTTGAAAAGTTCATTGGTCGATGTGCAGAATCGCTGATGCAGCAGACACTTGATAGTGTGGAGTATATATTTGTAAATGATGCTACTCCAGACAATAGTATGGAGATTCTTGAGGAGATATTGAATAAATATCCTGATAAGACAGGTTCGGTATCTATTGTTGCTCATGAGGTAAACAAAGGGCTACCTGCTGCCAGAAATACTGGTTTGTCTGCTGCTCATGGAGAATATGTGTTTCATTGTGACAGTGATGACTTTGTGGAGCCTACGATGCTTGAAGTATTGTATAATGCGGCCGTGAATCATGCAGCTGATATTGTATGGTGTGACTGGTTTCTCTCTTTCGAGAAAGATGAAAGGTACATGAAGCAGCCGGAATTTTCTACGTCTTTTGATGCTTTAAAGTCTATGCTTGGCGGAGGGATGAAATACAATGTCTGGAATAAACTGATTAAAAGAAACTTATATACGGATTATGGGATATTGTTCCCGGCTGGTCATGGAATGGGAGAGGATATGACCATAATGATGCTTTTTGCCCATGCAAAGAATGTAAAATATGTACCTCAAGCATTTTATCATTATGTGAAACTCAATACCTCTGCATTTAGTAGTACGGTATCGGACAAGCATTGGATTGATTTGCGATATAATCTAGATCGGACTGTTGATTACATTTCCAGAATATATGGTGATCGCCTGGAACAGGAAATTGCTTTTTTGAAGCTGGAGGCTAAATTCCCATTTCTTATAATGGGGAATAGTAAACTTTTTAAGTTATGGAAGGAATGGTATCCGGAGGCGAATAAATATATATTGCTAAATAAAAATATATCTTTTAGAAGCCGGATGTTACAGTGGTTTGCCTGGAAAGGGCAGTTCTGGATAGTCAGACTATATGATATTATTATTTCGAAAATTATTTATCTGTCTCTTATACACATCTGACGCTGCCGACGACTAGTCGAGTGTA
>ERZ1027150.1817-NODE-1817-length-12657-cov-6.505634_pt1 | contig 12657 bp, 9 predicted proteins | sample MGYA00519276_ERZ1027150 | MGnify/ENA primary metagenome ERZ1027150 (study PRJEB26926, sample SAMN06164860) | human gut metagenome | biome: ENVO:00009003; feature: ENVO:2100002; material: ENVO:00002003 | host: Homo sapiens | place: USA | collected 2012 ... | reverse complement strand
ATCTACACTCGACTAGTCGTCGGCAGCGTCAGATGTGTATAAGAGACAGGAATTCCAAAATCAATGTAATTTCACGCAAAGATATAGAGAACCTGTACCTGCACCACGTACTTCATTCGTTAGGTATCTTGAAAATGCTGAAATTCAGAGAAGGATCGACAATTATGGATATCGGTACGGGAGGCGGTTTTCCCGGCATACCACTTGCGATCCTGCTCCCTGAAGTACAGTTTCATTTGGTAGACAGTATCAGAAAAAAAATCAAGGTCGGACAAGCTGTAGCCGAAGCGATCGGTCTGAAAAACGTCACTTTCCGCCATTGTCGTGCCGAAGAGGAAAAACAATTATTCGACTTTGTCGTGAGTCGTGCTGTCATGCCGCTGGCCGATCTGGTAAAAATCGCCCGTAAGAATATAAAGAAGGAACAACAAAATGCACTTCCTAACGGTTTGATTTGTCTGAAAGGAGGAGAGTTGCAGCATGAAATATTGCCATTCCACAAGCAAGCTGTCAGCCTCAACCTGAGTGATCATTTTAAAGAAGAATTTTTCCAAACTAAAAAAGTTGTTTACGTACCGTTATGATTACAATAAAATCGTTTGAGTTCAATTATTTCCAAGAAAACACATTCCTGCTGTATGATGATACACGCGAGGCCGTACTGATCGATTGTGGTTGCTGTCGCAAGGAAGAGGAAAAGGAGTTAACCGACTTTATCCTCGAAAACAAGTTGACATTAAAGCATTTGCTCTGTACTCATCTGCACGTGGATCACGTATTTGGAAACGGTTTTATATATAAGACATACGGTTTGAAACCCGAAGCGAACAAGCAGGATGTCGAGAAACTGCCCTCTCCGGACGAACAGGCCAAGTTGTTCGGACTCCGTCAGCATGTCGAGAATGTCCCGGTTGAAAAATATATCGTAGGAGGCGAGACCATCAAGTTCGGTACATCCGAACTTCAAGTGCTGACAGTTCCCGGACATTCACCCGGCAGCATCGCTTTCTATAACAAAAAAAACGGCTTTGCGATCGTCGGCGATGCACTGTTTGCCGGAAGTATCGGTCGTACCGACCTTTGGGGTGGAAACCAGGAGGTATTGGTTGCCGCCATCCGCGACAAACTCCTTTCGCTTCCCGACGAGACAGTAATCTACCCGGGGCATGGACCGGAAACAAGGGTCATCGATGAGAAGTTCAACAATCCCTATTTGTAATTGACAATTAAGAATTAATTCATAAATCATAAATCACAATATTATGGACACAAATAAATTTGTAAACCGCCACGTTGGTATCTCGGCAGAAGACATTCCTTCCATGCTGCAAGCCATCGGCGTCAAGTCGGTTGACGAACTGATCGATCAGACCATCCCGTCCGACATCCGTTTGAAAGAACCGCTTAACCTTCCCGAACCCATGACGGAACGTGAGTTCGCAGAACACATCTCGGAGTTGGCATCCAAAAACGAAGTCTTCACTTCTTATATCGGAATGGGTTGGTATGACACAGTATGTCCGGCTCCTATCCAACGTAACGTATTCGAAAACCCGGTTTGGTACACTTCCTACACTCCGTACCAGGCAGAAGTTTCACAAGGACGTCTGGAAGCGTTGCTGAATTTCCAGACTGTTATCGCCGAACTGACCGGCCTGCCGCTGGCCAACTGTTCCCTGCTGGATGAAGCGACAGCAGCAGCCGAAGCGGCAACCATGTTCTACGGTAGCCGTAGCCGTGCACAGATGAAAGCAGAAGCCAATACGTTGTTTGTCGACGAAAACGTATTCGCCTCTACACTGGCCGTTATCAACACTCGCATGATCCCGCAAGGCATCAAGGTCGTTGTGGGTGATTACAAAACATTTGAATTCACACCGGATGTATTCGGGGCTATCGTCCAGTATCCGAATGCCGACGGTTTGATCGAAGATTATAAAGAATTCATCGTACGTGCCAATGCCGGTGGAGCACGTGTCGCCGTTGCTGCCGACCTGATGAGTCTTGTCCTGCTGACTCCTCCGGGAGAATGGGGTGCAGACGTCGTATTCGGGAGCAGCCAACGTTTCGGTATCCCTATGTTCTACGGTGGCCCGTCCGCTGCATTCTTCGCTACGAAAGACGAATACAAGCGTTCCATCCCCGGACGTATCATCGGCATTTCCAAAGATGCCTATGGACACGCGGCTTACCGCTTGGCTTTGCAAACACGCGAACAGCATATCAAACGTGAAAAGGCAACCTCCAATATCTGTACCGCCCAAGCCTTGCTAGCCACGATGGCTGGTTTTTACGCCGTTTACCACGGTGCCGAAGGCTTGAAGAACATCGCAGGTCGTATCCACGCTTCTGCAGGTTTCCTAACAGGCGAGTTGGAAAAACTAGGCTACAAACAATTGAACAAAAACTATTTCGACACACTGAAAATCCAGTTGCCGGAACATGTATCCATCAATGCGCTCCGCGAGATCGCATTGGAATGCAAGGTGAACTTGCGTTACTTCGATGCCGGACAGATCGGCATCAGCTTGGACGAAACGACCGGACCGACCGATATCGGCGTATTGCTATATATCTTCGCAGGGGCAGCCGGAAAGGACTACATGCTGAAAGAAGCCGTTCCTGAGAAAACTTATTTCGATCCGAAATTCGCCCGTACTTCCGAATTCCTGCAAGAAGACGTATTCAAAAAATATCATACCGAAACGGAACTGATGCGTTATATCACCCGCCTGGGACGAAAGGATGTTTCATTGGCCCAATCCATGATCTCTTTAGGTTCTTGTACGATGAAACTGAATCCGGCATCGACCATGCTTCCACTCAGCCGCCCGGAATTCATGAATATACATCCGTATGCACCAGAAGACCAGGTTGAAGGTTACACGGAACTGATTGAAAACTTATCGGCTTACTTGTGCGAAATTACCGGATTCAAAGGCTGTACGCTGCAACCAAATTCCGGAGCCGCCGGCGAATATACAGGTCTGCGCGTAATCCGGGCTTATCTGGAAAGCATCGGGCAAGGACATCGCAACATCGTCCTGCTGCCGGCTTCTGCCCACGGTACGAACCCGGCAAGTGCGGTTCAATGCGGTTTTACGACCGTTACGGTAAAATGTGACGACAAGGGTAATATCGACTTGGAAGATTTCCGGGCTAAAGCCGAAGCCAACAAGGACAACTTAGCAGCCAGCATGATCACCTATCCGTCTACTCACGGTATCTTCGAGGTGGACATCAAGGAAATGTGCGACATTGTTCACGCTTGCGGTGGTCAGCTGTATATGGACGGCGCCAACATGAATGCACAAGTCGGTCTGACCAATCCGGGTACTATCGGTGCAGACGTCTGCCACCTAAACCTGCATAAGACCTTTTCTTCTCCTCACGGAGGAGGCGGTCCCGGTGTCGGTCCGATCTGCGTTGCCGCACATCTCGTTCCGTTCCTGCCGCAGCATCCGATATTATGGGGCAGCGACCTGAACACAGTCTCCGCCGCACCTTACGGTAGCGCGGGCATTCTGCCGATCACATATGCTTATATCCGCATGTTGGGAACAGAAGGGTTGGAAACGGTCACCAAGACCGCGATCTTGAATGCGAATTATCTGGCAGCCAAATTCAAAGATACTTACGGAATCGTTTACACTGGTGCTACAGGTCGCGTCGGTCACGAACTGATCCTGGAATGCCGCACGGTAAAAGAACGTTCGGGCATCGATGAAGGCGATATCGCCAAGCGCCTGATGGACTTCGGCTACCACGCTCCAACTCTTTCCTTCCCTGTTCACGGCACTCTGATGGTCGAACCGACCGAAAGCGAAAGCAAAGTCGAACTGGATCGTTTCGTCGAGGTACTGGAATGTATCTGGAACGAAATCAAGGAGGTGGAAGAAGGCAAGGCTTCAAAGGAAGACAACGTATTAAAGAACGCTCCTCATCCCGAATATGAAGTAACGGCCGACGAATGGAAACACGAGTATCCGCGCAGCAAGGCCGCCTTCCCGCTGGAATGGTTGCACGACAGCAAATTCTGGGTGAATGTAGCCCGCGTAGACAATGCGTATGGCGACCGCAACCTGATTCCAACACTTTGTGCATGCGAAATTTAATATAAACCGATATAACGCAAACGGCACGAAAACGCAGTTCTTATTTCCTCATCTGCTTTCCCCGCCGTTTGCGTTATTTTTTTAGAAGAAGGACTTATCCGGGATCAATTCAATTACTTGATTTCGACGCGACAAGGCTGGTGCAGTTCCTTTTTCCATTTTTGGACAAAGGCAAACCAGTCTTCTTTTGTTTTATAACCGAAAGTTTCTTTCATCGATGTAAAAGTGATGTGGTAAGTAAAAGAAGACCGTCCCTCCGCTCCTATCACATATAGATAATTGGCAGCGTCTTGCGTTTCGTTCTTTATCAGATCGGAAGGCAGGCAAGTGGCAACACCGACCGTTTCTTTTGCATATTTGACCGTATCGTTGACAGGCCAATCTGTTCCCCAACAGGCCACCAGACCTTTATGATCGGAAAAAGAAGAAGAACCTTTTATATTCAGAACACCCGTACTGAACACTTCATTTTTCAGCGGCTCGGCAAAATGCACCTGAACTTCGCAATCCCGATGTTCGGCATACAAAATATAACGGACCGTCATCTGAAGTTCCGAACCTTGGTACTGCCAATCAGTCGAAACAATATCCGTAACAGTTCGTACCGGACCGTATGCCCGTATAGTTTCCGTCAGACTGGCAACCGGTTCGATATGGGTCGCTTTCTTTCCATCCCATCCCTTCAAGGCTCCTACGCCGCAACTGTTGCCTACCAGTAGGACATCGTCTCCGAAACCACGTGCCAGCTGTTCATCGGTAGGATAAAATTGAGACTCCCGTATTTCGAAACCCTTATTGAACTTGCCGTAAATATCGACAGTCTGTTTCTTGTCGAAATAAATACGATAGGCTACCAGATCCGATTCGAAAGCCGGACCATGATGGTGCAACTGATTATAAACGTTGCTAGTCCCCGGAATGGTAAGAGATGAAATCGGGACATGCTTGCCGTTCTTATCACTCACCAACATCTCGGCATAGACACGGGCAGGATAGGTCCGGTCTGTCTTTTCGGAAGAGAGAACAACTTTCAGCTTCTTGACCGACTGGGCTGGAACATCCAAAACAAAAGCCAGTTCATCCGCTTTACGGTCACCATCCAAATCATCCAACTGGGAAGGTATTTCCTTCGTTCCGTCCCAGACTGTTGCCGAACGCACACGAAAAGACGGACTCATATCGCTCAGGCGAAGCACTACCGGTTCATCCTGCTTGCCGGTTTTCCATTCATTCGAGACTTCCACGGTACGAACCAATTCTTCCGCCAATACTTTATTCTGAAGGCCTGCAACAAAAAATCCGGTCATACAAAGCAGGACCAACGGCTTTGTGGTTTTCTGATTAAAATACATGGTACTATTAATTATATTTTTATTGGTCTGATGAAAGGCAAAAATACAAAAGATATTCGAAAGGATATGCTCAAAAAAAACTAAAGTGTGCAGATTCCAGACGAAAGTTCTTTGATATAAAGAATGTTTGATTACTTTTGCAGGTCAGTATTCAGAAGGTTAATTCGAACAAATATCCAATATAGAAATCTAATATTCCTATAATATGAGTTTAAAAATTATTGTATTGGCGAAACAGGTTCCGGACACACGCAATGTGGGAAAGGATGCGATGAAAGAGGACGGAACTATCAACCGGGCCGCACTTCCCGCAATCTTCAACCCGGAAGATCTGAACGCATTAGAACAAGCCCTCCGCTTGAAAGACGCCTATCCGGGAACTACGGTAACCTTGTTGACAATGGGTCCGGGGCGTGCAGCTGAAATTATTCGTGAAGGTTTATACCGGGGAGCAGACGGTGGTTATCTGCTAACCGACCGTGCATTTGCCGGTGCCGACACTTTGGCAACGTCTTATGCGCTTGCCACAGCAATCAAGAAAATAGGTGACTACGATATTATCATCGGAGGACGCCAGGCTATTGACGGCGATACAGCACAGGTAGGTCCTCAAGTCGCTGAAAAGTTAGGATTAACACAGGTCACATATGCCGAAGAAATCCTGAACGTAGACGAAAAGAATCGCAGTATCACAGTGAAACGGCATATCGACGGCGGTGTCGAAACAGTGGAAGGTCCGCTGCCTATCGTGATTACGGTCAACGGTTCGGCTGCCCCCTGCCGTCCGCGTAATGCCAAGTTGGTGATGAAATACAAACGGGCATTGGGCGCGCAGGAAAAAGCTCCCGCTCCCGCCTGCCATCCGGAAGGCGTATCGGCACTGCCATACCCCGAGCTGTATGAAAAGCGCCCGTACCTGAATATTCCGGAATGGAGTGTTGCCGATGTAAACGGAGATCTCGCACAATGCGGTTTGTCCGGTTCGCCGACAAAAGTCAAAGCGATTCAGAACATCGTGTTCCAGGCAAAGGAAAGTAAGACGCTGACCGGCTCAGACAAGGATGTGGAAGATTTGATTGTTGAACTGTTAGCTAACCACACTATCGGATAATTGACAATTGATAATTGACAATTCATACGGTAAAAAAGATTGAACAATATGAATAATGTATTTGTATATTGTGAGCTTGAAGGTACAACGATTGCCGATGTAAGCCTCGAACTGCTGACCAAAGGTCGCAAGTTAGCCAACCAGTTGAACTGCCAACTCGAAGCCATTGTGGCCGGTTCCGGACTGGAAGGGATTGAAAAGCAGGTGATGCCTTATGGCGTGGACAAGGTGCATATTTTTGACGCCCCCGGTCTGTTCCCGTACACTTCCCTTCCTCATTCTTCTGTTTTGATCAATCTGTTCAAAGAAGAAAAACCGCAGATCTGCCTGATGGGAGCAACGGTTATCGGCCGTGACTTAGGCCCCCGTGTTTCTTCTGCACTGACAAGCGGCCTGACAGCAGACTGTACATCCCTCGAAATCGGCTCGCACGAAGACAAAAGAGCTGGTAAAACATACGAAAACCTGTTATACCAGATCCGTCCCGCTTTCGGCGGTAACATCGTAGCGACGATCATCAATCCGGAACACCGTCCTCAGATGGCGACTGTTCGCGAAGGTGTGATGAAAAAAGAAATCCTGGATGCCGACTATAAAGGCGAAGTGGTAAAACACGACGTCGCCAAATATGTTCCGGAAACGGATTATGTCGTAAAGGTCATCGACCGCCACATAGAAAAGGCCAAACACAACCTGAAAGGTGCTCCGATCGTAGTAGCCGGCGGTTACGGAATGGGTTCCAAGGAAAGTTTCGATATGTTGTTCGAACTGGCAAAGGAACTTCATGCCGAAGTAGGCGCCAGCCGTGCAGCCGTTGATGCCGGTTTCTGTGACCATGACCGCCAGATCGGCCAGACAGGTGTGACGGTCCGTCCGAAATTGTATATCGCTTGCGGTATCTCCGGACAGATCCAGCATATCGCAGGTATGCAGGCTGCCGGTATCATCATCTCTATCAACAACGACGAGAACGCTCCGATCAACACGATTGCCGACTACGTGATCAACGGCACTGTTGAGGAGGTGATTCCGAAGATGATTAAGTATTACAAACAGAACAGCAAGTAAAGAGATGGCAAATTATTATACAGACATTCCGGAACTCAAGTATCACTTGAACAATCCGATGATGGAACGTATTTGCGAACTGAAAGAACGCAATTACAGAGATAAAGAAGAGTTCGACTATGCACCGCAGGATTATGCCGATGCAATGGACTCGTTCGACAAAGTGCTTGAAATCACAGGCGAAATCACGGGTGAGATCATCGCTCCCAATGCCGAAGGAGTTGACGAAGAAGGCCCCCACTGCGCAAACGGACGTGTGGAATACGCTTCCGGGACCAAGCAGAATCTGGATGCAATGGTGAAAGCCGGCCTGAACGGTATGACGATGCCGCGCCGTTTCGGCGGTTTGAACTTCCCGATCACGCCGTACACCATGTGCGCCGAAATCGTGGCCGCTGCCGATGCTGGATTCGGAAACATCTGGTCGTTGCAAGATTGTATCGAGACATTATATGAATTCGGAAACGAAGACCAGCACAGCCGTTTCATTCCGCGTATCTGCGCCGGTGAAACGATGTCTATGGACTTGACAGAGCCGGATGCCGGTTCCGACTTGCAGTCCGTGATGCTGAAAGCGACTTTCGACGAAAAAGAAAATTGCTGGCGTCTGAACGGAGTGAAACGTTTCATCACAAACGGAGACGCCGACCTTCATCTGGTCTTGGCCCGTTCGGAAGAAGGGACGAAAGACGGGCGTGGCCTGTCTATGTTCATCTATGACAAACGCCAGGGTGGCGTAGATGTCCGCCGTATTGAAAACAAGTTGGGTATTCACGGTTCGCCTACCTGCGAACTGGTTTACAAGAATGCGAAAGCCGAACTTTGCGGAGATCGCAAATTAGGTTTGATCAAATATGTGATGGCGCTGATGAACGGTGCCCGTCTGGGTATCGCCGCACAGTCTGTCGGTCTGAGCCAGGCCGCCTACAACGAAGGGTTAGCTTACGCAAAGGAACGCAAACAGTTCGGCAAAGCAATTATCGAATTCCCGGCTGTTTACGACATGCTGTCTATCATGAAAGCGAAGCTGGATGCCGGCCGTGCCTTACTGTATCAGACTTCCCGTTATGTAGATATCTACAAAGCACTGGACGACATCGCCCGTGAACGCAAGCTGACTCCGGAAGAACGTCAGGAACAGAAAAAATATGCCAAACTAGCCGACTCTTTCACCCCGCTGGCAAAAGGTATGAACTCCGAATATGCCAACCAGAACGCATATGACTGTATCCAAATTCATGGTGGTTCAGGCTTCATGCTGGAATATGCTTGTCAACGTATCTATCGGGATGCCCGCATCACCTCTATCTACGAGGGGACGACGCAGTTGCAGACAGTTGCAGCCATCCGTTACGTGACCAACGGTTCCTATCTGGCTACCATCCGAGAATTCGAAACAATCCCGTGTTCTCCTGAAATGGAACCGCTGAAAGGCCGCCTGGTTGAAATGGCCAATAAGTTCGAAGCCTGCATGAACAAGGTGAAGGAAGCCCAGAACCAGGAATTGCAGGATTTTGTTGCCCGTCGCCTTTATGAAATGGCAGCCGACTGCATCATGGCTCACCTGCTGATCCAAGACGCGACAAAGGCTCCTGAAATGTTTGCCAAATCAGCTGTCGTATACTTGAATTATGTCGAAGCGGAAGTGGAAAAACACAACAGCTTTATCTTGAAATTCAATGCCGATGAATTAGCAAGCTACAGACAATAATAGAGCGTATCTAATTTCATAAAAGCCGGATATCTTCTCTTGATTTCCGGCTTTTTCCTTATATTTAGGCTCATATTAAGCCAATAAGACAACCATCGACTATGAAACAGAACAATCCAGACATCCACCATCGTCACAGTATCCGTTTGAAAGGATATGATTATTCACAGGAAGGGTTATAGTTCATTACAATATGTACCCAAAACCATAAACATTTATTCGGCGAAATCAAAAACGTTCCCCACGTAGGGACGGTAGGGGCAGGGTCCGCCTGCCCCGAATCTAATATCAACATCCCCCAAATGATATTAAACCCATATGGTGAAATAATCCAACAATGTTATTGGGATTTGGAACACAAATACCCCAATATCGAATGTTGCGAATATGTTATTATGCCAAATCATTTCCATGCGATTATAAAAATCGATCGGGATGCATTTAGGGCGGGCGAACCCCGCCCCTACGTGGTGACACTGGGGCATATTGTGGGATATTTTAAATATCAATCGACAAAAATGATTAATCTACACGGGCAAAAATTATGGCAACGTAATTATTATGAACATATCATACAGGATGAAAAGGCGTATCATAATATATCCAATTATATATTAAACAATCCGGCACAATGGGCATACGACCGATTACGCTAATTCATTGTGGCGATTCCATAATACCCATTGCATACTACCACGAAGCAACAGATATATCAGAAATGCCATCCACAATGCATGATTTCCCATCATTCCGAAAAAGAGGTAATAGATCAAAAAGAAAGTGCCGGAAGCGACCAACATCGAATAAAGCATCAGGCGGGTAGCTGTCGCACCGATCAGGATACCATCCCACAAGAAGGCGGCAAAGCCGGCAAGCGGGACAGCCAGCACCCAATAGAAATAGGTTCCGGCCTCTTGTATGACAACAGAGTCATTCGTCAGGAGGGAGAGAAAACCTTTCCCGCCTACTCCATAAAGCAGGGTAAACGAAAGGGACAACCCGATCCCCCAGCCAAACAGCAAACGGATCATCCGACTAAGGGCTGTTTTGTTCCGAGCACCGATATAACGCCCCGCCAAAGCCTCGCCTGCATAAGCAAAACCGTCCATGATATAGGAGAAAAGCGTAAACAACTGCATCAGCAATGTATTAACGGCCAAAACGATATCGCCCTGCCTCGCACCTGTAGAAGTAAAAAATGTAGTAACCGCCACCAAACAAAGCGTACGAAAGAAAATATCGCCATTCACCTGGAAGAAGCGACGCATAGCGACCTTATCCATGACCTCATGCCAGCAAACACGAATATTCAACCGCTTCCGATAAAATACGAACCACAGGAATACAGCCATCCCGAAGCCTCCATATTGAGCGATCAGCGTTCCCGTCGCAACCCCTTGCACCTTCATGCCGAACACAAAGACGAAGATCAGGCTCGCCACGATATTCACGACATTCTGGGTGATCGCAATAAACATCGGGAAACGGGAATTCTGCATTCCGATAAACCAACCGGAGAAACCATACAGTCCCAACACGGCCGGTGCGCCCCAAATACAAATATTGAAATATAAGGAAGCCAACCGTTCCACCTCATCCGTCGTATCCAATAGTAAGAAAGCTATTTCCCGTATCGGATACTGGAGCAGAAGCAGAGCCAGAGAAATCAGAATCCCGACACCGACCGACCGGAATAAGACCCTCGTTACTTCCCGGAGATCCCGTCTCCCCAAAGCTTGCGAAGTCATCCCACTCGTTCCCATCCGCAAGAAACCGAACAACCAGTAAATAATATTGAACAGCATCCCCCCTACCGCAATCGCCCCGATATAGGAAGCGGCCCCCAAATGTCCGACAATCGCCACATCAACCAATCCCAACAAAGGAACCGTTATATTGGAAACAATAGAAGGAAGCGCTAACTGAAGTATCTTTTTATTCATTATTAATCGTATCTATAAAAACTATTCCTAACTTTGTCAGCAAAGTTACAGATTACTTTAGAAATAACATGATTACACTTATGTTTCAATAACAAAAACGCGAACCCTAAGTAATTGTAAAAAACGTTAGATGTTCGCATTCCCTATAAATCATACACTTATAGATTTATTTAGAGAATATGAACATTTATTGCTTTTCTACTTTATCATTCGCAAAATTACAATTTAAAAGTGTCATCAATAAAGCTTTTCACAAACATGGAGTCGCATCTTTTACAGATGCGTGGATTGAAACATAACCATGTTCATTTTTAGGTAGATGTTCGGGAGTCGCATCTTTTACAGATGCGTGGATTGAAACAATCTTACATCGGCGCAACTCGGCGTTTGCCAATGTCGCATCTTTTACAGATGCGTGGATTGAAACATTGTCGAACGATTGACGGTTTATATAGTCGTAGTCGCATCTTTTACAGATGCGTGGATTGAAACATCAATGCAACCACAAAGGCATTTTGTTTGTCTGGTCGCATCTTTTACAGATGCGTGGATTGAAACTCCGGTGCTTTTGTACAATCTTTGAAATGCTACGTCGCATCTTTTACAGATGCGTGGATTGAAACGACGTGGTATTTGTTCGTGTAACTCTCATTGCCGTCGCATCTTTTACAGATGCGTGGATTGAAACTGAGATTAATGATATTAATGAACATGTTAACCTTCGTCGCATCTTTTACAGATGCGTGGATTGAAACATTAAAATACTCACGAGATTTTATCCAATTACCGTCGCATCTTTTACAGATGCGTGGATTGAAACTTAATGTCACCGATCTTATTAAATACACTTGCGTCGCATCTTTTACAGATGCGTGGATTGAAACATTTATCGCCGGTATCCCATCGGCTCGATAAAAGTCGCATCTTTTACAGATGCGTGGATTGAAACAAAAGAGATGCGCCACCAGTACCGGAGCCCAAAAGGTCGCATCTTTTACAGATGCGTGGATTGAAACTTGGGCTCCCGTGTTATTAGGATCAAGCCAGTCTGTCGCATCTTTTACAGATGCGTGGATTGAAACTATCTTTTCTGTTATCTCTTTATCCTTAATAATAGTCGCATCTTTTACAGATGCGTGGATTGAAACCCATGCTGTCAAAAGATCCTCTCGAACTTCTTGTGTCGCATCTTTTACAGATGCGTGGATTGAAACGACTTGTTGCGTGAACAGGACAAATTGCAGAAGCAAGTCGCATCTTTTACAGATGCGTGGATTGAAACCTTGTGGTTCTTGTGTTATTTGTCGTAAACGTAGTCGCATCTTTTACAGATGCGTGGATCTGTCTCTTATACACA
>ERZ1027150.1816-NODE-1816-length-12661-cov-17.770665_pt1 | contig 12661 bp, 15 predicted proteins | sample MGYA00519276_ERZ1027150 | MGnify/ENA primary metagenome ERZ1027150 (study PRJEB26926, sample SAMN06164860) | human gut metagenome | biome: ENVO:00009003; feature: ENVO:2100002; material: ENVO:00002003 | host: Homo sapiens | place: USA | collected 2012 ... | reverse complement strand
CCTTGCAGAACTGCTCGCCCAGCTCCTGCGCCCGGTCTACGGTCAAGCCGTTGTCTGTCCCGTCCCGTGGGTCAAAGCTGATGATATAGTGGTGGCTTTTCACATCTTCCCGTTTTTGGTTTTTCTCATAGCGGAGATTGGCTCGCATACAGGCAACAGCGAAATCCTCGCCCCCGCAGTTGAGGGAAGAAATGCGGTAATCCTCCCTCGGTATCAGCCGCCCGTTTTCATCAAGGGTGGGCTTCATGGTAAACTCGTCATGCTCAAATGTGAGGTAGGCTTCCGCTGCGCCATAGTCCGCATTTTTAGAGCTGATATGTTTGAATGTTGCCAACAGCGTCACCTACCTTTCGCAGGACTTCAAACTTCAAGGCAGCAAGGTCAGAAATGGCGGCGCGGACTTCAACGGACAGGGCGTTGTATGGTGTGCCGTACTCGTTGAGGGCGCGGGCAATCTGATTGAGGTTGCCACCGATTTTTCCATATTCGGCGGTCAGCCTGCCAACGGCGGACAACAGTTCATCATTGACCGGGGAAACGGTAACGATGGGGCGAATGGTCGCCCGTGTAATGGCTTGCCGGATAAATTCGGCTTGGCTCATGTCATAGTGTTTCAGCCGCTCGGTAAAGTCGGCGTATTCTTCCTCGGTCATGCGGGTTTTGACCACATGGCAGCGGTGGGGCGTGTTGTATTTTTTCTTCAAGCGTTGACCTCCTTTCTCGCCCGACAGGGCGCATGAGCAGGGTTTGGGGAAGGCACTCCCCAACAAGATTTACCAAAGGGGGCAAAACCGCAGATATGCGGATTTTGGCACCGTGGTAGAATCTTGCTCTAAAAAACTACCGCTTTCCTCGGCGGCTCTGGTTTGCGGATATACTGGCTTGCTCCACCAATATAGCGATTGCGGCGGCGTGTTCTGCCCGCTGTTCACCACTACAACGGTGAAAAGGGGTCGTTTTGGCAAACGCAGCGGAAATTTTTTTGTTTTCCCTGTCTGCTCCCTACAACAATCCGGCGGTGTGGTTTGCCAAAGATTTTTGAAAATGGGCGCAAAAAAAGCAGTAAACCTTTTCAAGATTTACTGCTTATCTGCCGCTGTGATGGGCGGCGGTATTAAATTGTCAGCCGTTTTTCAAATGGAATTTATCTGCAATCGCTTTCTTTCTGCTTTCCAATTCCTTTTCTGTAATCTTCCATAATCCTAACGCAATGATCTGCTATCTTTTGCATTCCGAGTTCTTCAAAAAAGGCAATTTGTATTTTCATCAGTTCTTCACAAACAGTCAACTTCTGCTCATCCATATTGCTAATAGCAAGCCATGGGAACGCTTTATATTTCTTAGTGTCCCCAATGAGAAAATTGTACCCTATCAACTCATTTTCACGGAAAACGAAATAGAATTGTGGGCCTGAACCTGGAACTGACTTTTCCATAATTTGCTGCATTGTTCTCACGCCGCCGTATGCCGGAAAAAAACCTATTCGCTCAAGAGCATTTAATATGTCAATCCTTTTATCTGTGGGTATGTCTCTATAATTGATAATCTGTTCCATTTGCTCTACCCTCATTGAAGTTTAATTTGTCAGGCTCTAATTATACAACTTTTCTGTTTAGCGGTCAAAGCGGAACTTCAACAGGCTTTCTATCAGTTGCCTGACGATATGCTCCTGCATATCCGTGTTAATCTGTCCGTCCATTTTCGCACAAGAGCGGATATATCCCGCATAATGGGATAGGACGGCGGCAACAGCTTCCGGGTCGCCCTCGCTTGCCTTAACGATTGTCTCATAGGGAAGTAGCTGGCTCATAGGACAAACCCTCCAACTCTGCCCGTAGCCGCCGTAAAATCATCTGAATACGCCGCCCGGTTGTGTTGCCAGCCCGTCCATATCTCCGTCCAATCTCCCTATGCGTCAATCGTTGGAAGTAGTACAAGAAAATGATTTCCTGTTCCATCTGTGATAGTGCGGACAGGGCTGCGGCAAGCTCTGGACTTTCCAAAAGCACCATCTGACCACAGACGAAAAGCGGATAGCTGGTCATGCCGGATTGCTCCGCAAAGTATTTATCTGTGGTACTGAATGGATAGTGTTTTTCTTCTATCAGATATTCAAGCGAGATTTCCCGCTTGCGGCGGCTCCGTATGCTCCGGGCTGCGTCTATGGCAGCGTGGCGAATAACAGTCTTGCAAAAGGCATCGTGTGTATGCCGGATATGTTCTTGATACTTTTCGTGTTCGGTCATGGAAAATCCCCCTTTCTGAATAATGGCAGAGGGCGGCAGCATCTTGTGCTGTCGCCCTCTTGATTACCGAACAGCAAAGACGGGCGGGGCTGTCAACGGCGGCGCATTTGCGCCGTTCATCTTGACCGTTGACAGGCTCGGCTGGGTTTGCTATCTGCTCACGGCAATTCACTCTCATTGATAGGAATTGCCTCAAGTTCCGTATTCAAATTGTTCCAATAAGAGCCGATATCCGCACTTGTGAAATACTTAAAACCGCCTGCTGCTGACTTCAATTCGCCGTTTTTAACCCCATAGCAGGCGTAAATCAAATCGTAGCTTGTTCCATCTGAGAGGTTAAATCTAAAGCTGGTCACATCTGCTCCGGCAGTTTCCTCAGTCGTTTTGTCTTTTAGGGATAAGCCCTTGAACTTATCATACAGGGTCTTTATATCATTTTCAGCAACAACTACTTTCTTTTCTGCTGATGCAGGCACTCCGTCATAGTGGTACATTTCAACGCTTTCGACATCTTCAACCTCAAATGGGAAGTCGATTTTGACAGGCTCATAAGCAATGTTTATAGGTAACAGAAAGAGAGCTGTAAAAATTGCAATGATACAAAGAGCGATGGAAACGAGAACAGCAATCGTTATCTTTTTTCTGCCTCTCTGCTTTTCTTTTGCCTCATGGCGCATAATAACGCTTTCGCTTTCTTCGTGAAGAACATCTTCGCTCGTGTGAGAAAGCAATTTCTGATAAATTGCGTTACAGTCAGCACAGGCGTTCAAATGCTCTTTTACCATCTCTGCGCTTGCTTCGCTGCAAGCACCGTCAACATACAGCGGAAGAATATCTCGAACAATATCGCATTGTTTACTCATGCTTTTCATCCATCCTTTCTTGAATTTTTAGCTTTGCACGATGATAAGTAACTCTCGCCCATGATTCTGTTTTTCCAAAAATTGCAGCGATTTGTGAAAAAGATAGTTCCCCGAATACGCGAAGCTGAAAGACTTCTTTGTATGGTTCTTCCAAACGGTGAAGAACGAGGTGTATGCGGAACGCCATGTCAGAATCTGCAACTGAGTTCTCAACATTTTCATTTGATGGCAAGTCATTGATTTCACTCACATCAGCTACTCGCTGACGGCTTCGCATTTCATCATGGTAAAGGTTTTTTGCTATGGAGCAGAGCCATGTCAATTCATCTGACTTACCTTTGAATTGTGATGTTGTAGAAACAGCCTTATAGAATGTGTTCTGCGTGATTTCCTCTGCTATCTCACGATTTTTGGCAAGAGAAATAGTATACGAGTATACCTGTAAATAGTAGGCTTTATAGAGCTTTTCATAGTCCATACTTGTCATCACCTCCTTCAGCTTCATAGGTTAGACGGAGAAATCGGAATTTCGTTACAAAGAAGTTTGAAATTTTTATACCTTTACGCTACTCTTGCTTTGTGCGGACTATTGGTAGACGCGCATTAACGGCAAGTAAAGAGATTGCTGTGTCAGCTTGATATGTTCAAATGCTAATTAAGTATAGCATACAGCTATGAATTTTTCTATTGCGTTCCCCTGACTTCGGAATAGTGGCAGGGCTGGCTATCCTTGTTTTGCTTTGTGCTTCTCTACCGTACATGAGCATTTGCCGCAGGGTTGTCCGACCCGTAACCTTCCAGAAGGTTGATGACGCCCCATACCGCCAGACCAGCGCCAAGAGCCATGACCAGAATTTTAAGAATGTCGATTGCCTGATTGAAAAATTCCATATACGTTCCTCCATTTTGTTTGTTTGATGGTTTTGGGTACAAAAAAAGCCGCCCACATCGGCGGCGCTTCGGGTCATCATGGCCCGAAGTTACACAAACTCGTCGCTGTCCAGATCATCGAAATTCAACAGGTCAGCTTCTTCGTCCGTGTCGGAGCCGTCCACTTCGTACACCGTGTATTCGTCCTCCGGCTTTAGTCTCAATGGCCGGTGGCGGAACAGGCTTTCCAAGCGGAAGGCGTTTTTCTTTTTATCAAATTCGGCTGTGTACTTGTAATTCGGGTGCTTTTTCAAGTCATACTTCGGGGACAGGAAAGGCGGGAGCCCCCGAAGCTGCAAGATACATTTATCTCCGGGCATGGTGGTGATCTCGCTGGTGGTCATCAGCTCCCGGCCAAGCCGCTGCATATTCTGGCTGTAACTTTCAGACTGTCCACGGCTGCGACCCTCGGTCTGCATGGAAATGGTGGCCTTGCCCAGCCAGTTTTCCGAAATATCCTTTAGGGTGGAAGCCTCCCGGCCTCCGAGGAACACGATACTGTCCATGTTTCCCATGATGGTTTCGGAATGGTCTTTGTACAATGCCTTGCACTGGCTCATTGCCTGATAAAAAAGCGTCAGGCTGATCTCACGGGAGCGGATGACAGCCACGATTTTTTCCAGCCCCGGCACCTGTCCGGTGTTGGCAGCCTCGTCCCATAGCACCCGCACATGGTAGGGCAGACGCCCGCCATAGGTGTTATCAGCCCGTTCACACAGAAGGTTGAACATCTGCGAAAAAGCGAGGGCAACCAAAAAGTTGTAGGTGGTGTCCGTGTCGCTGATAAGAAAGAACAGCGCTGATTTTTCATCCCCCAGCTTATCCAGCTCCAGTTCGTCATAAGACATGATCTCCCGAAGCTGGGGAATATCAAAGGGAGCCAGTCTTGCACCGCAGGAAATCAAGATGCTTTTGGCTGTCTTGCCGCTGGCGAGCTTGTATTTCTTATACTGCCTCACGGCGAAGTGCTGGGGGCTGCGACGTTCCAACCCGTCAAACATATAGTCCACCGCATTTTTGAAGGTTTCGTCATCCTCCCGGACTTCCATGCTGTTTATCATTTCCACCAGCGTATTCATGTTGCGTTCTTCCTCCGGCCCCTCAAAGACGATGTAGGCCACAAGGGCGCAGTACAAGAGGGTTTCTGCTTTAGTCCAGAACTCGTCGCCCTCCTTGCCGTCGCCTTTGGTGTTGGCGATCAGAGCAGTAACGAATTTCAAAACATCGCTTTCCGTCTTGATATAGGCCAGCGGATTGTAGTGCATGGATTTTGAAAAGTCGATACTGTTGAACACCCGCACCCTGTATTTCTCCCGTTGCAGAAACCGCCCGCACTGGTCGAGGGTGCCGCCCTTCGGGTCTACCACCACATACGAGGAATGGGCTTGAAGGAGCTGCGGGGTCAGCCAGAACCTTGTCTTTCCCGAGCCGGACGAGCCGATGACACAGGCGTTTAGGTTCCGGGCATTGGCGGGAATCTTCGGGCGGGTGTTCATGGTAAGGAACTCCGTCCCGGTCAGAATGACATTGTTCTGAAATTTAGGGTCTACAAACGGCTTTATATCCTCCTTTGTTCCAAAGCGGGCGGTGCCGTATTCCGCATCCCGCCGGAATTTTTTCGCCTGCCTGATCTTTGACTGTATCAGCAGATACACCCCAGCCGCACCGGCAAGGCCCACCAGCAGGTCAATACCGCCCAGCCCCGGCCAGTAGGTTTCAAAGGCTTTGGGGAAGGTATCGAGCATCCCCATGAGCTTTGTCCCGAAGTCTGTGCCGGGGGCGATCCGGTAGGCCGTCCCGATTTTGGAGAAGAACCAGAACACAAAGAGGTACGGCAGGTTTGGGAGCACATATTTTCTGATCTTGTCACTCAACGTCCGTCCTTCACCGCCTCTCTGGTCCGCTGCTTTTCCTTTGCCTGCGTCCTGATCTGCTCCGTGAATTTCCGAAGCTGGCCGAGGATGGAAGCCTTGTCCTGCTCTTTATTCAGCACCTTTGCACTGTACTTCTGGAAGGCCGCTGTGATGGCGTCCGCCTGATTGGCTTTGAAAAACAGCAGGTAATGACCGGGGCTCACTTTATGGAAAGCGTAGTCCACATGGAACTCCTTCGCGATCCGGTCAAAATCCTTTGGAGCTCCCACATAGGGCATGGCACTTTTGCCGCCATAGTGGTTCATCAGCTTTTTCACGCTCTGGCGTCCCTGCGGGGTCAGCGCCTTCCGGTGGTGCTTTTGCAGCGCCCGAACCACCTTGCCAAGAGCGGCAGCCAGCACTTTTCCTGTGAGCTTCGTTGTCCTGATCGAAAGGGCAACCGTTTTTTGGTTTACTTCTTCCTGCATAAAACCTCCTTTCCGTCGGGGTTCCCGCTATCCGGGAGGCCCCCGTACAATCTCGGGGAACAGAAAACCTCGGGCCAATGTGGCCCGAGGCTTACCGCTCGGCATCTCTGCCGGACGGAGCTTTCTTTTCCGGCTCCGTCTGGACTTTTTCGTCCTGTTCCCGCATGGTCTGCAAGATAGAGGGCTTCTTTTGAAGCTGGGAGGGCTTTTCGCCGGACAGCGGCTTGATACATTCCAGACGGTCAGCCGCCCGGATGGAGTTGTCCGTGAGCTGCCTCTGCCATGCGCCCACGCTGGGAGCCCAACGAAAGCCGCTGCTTTTCAGCTCGGCCCGGGTGTCCGCGTCAGGCTTTCCGTCAAAGAACACCTGCAAGCGGTTGTCCTCCCGGTTCATTTCCACACGACCCCCATCGAACTCCCAGCCGGAAAATTCCTGCTGTGCCTGTTTGGAAAGCTGTTCGATACGGGCCTTTACCCGGCGGATCTCCGCATTGTTGTTGGTTAGCTGGTAGCTTTCAAAGGGCCTCGGGTCGCTTCGCCAACTTGACGCCATGCTTGCTTTCAGCTTTTCGATCTGGTCCGGCGACAGCAGCGCACAGCCATCCAGCTTGCCATGCTTGCGGTAATAGGCGTTGACCTCCTTCATAATGAGCTGGGAGCGTTCCAGCCCGTCCAGCTTCTTCTGGAGCTTTTCAATCGCTGCCGGGTCATCGGCGCTGATCCCGCCCATGCCGGTGCTGCGTATCTTATCCAGCAGCCCTTGAATATGCCGCCATTCCTCCATGTTGCTGTCCCGCGCCCGGTTCTGTTTTTCCTTCTTTCCCACCGGGAAATTGGAAGGCCCGGCGATCAGCACAGAGGGAACCCTCGCGTCAATGGCAAAGCCTTGGTTCATGTTTTCGGCCAGCTTGCGGGCGTAGGTGTCTAACAGATGGTCGATCTTCTCATGGTACATGGGGTCCACCCGGGATTTCTGCTGTTCCGCTATGGCGGCGGCCTTGTCCACCATTGCCCGGTATTCCGCCGTTGCGCTCCCTTCCTTGTAGTCGGAAAAGCTGTTCATTTCTTTTGCCCGGCGGGCGGCTCCTTCATTGATAGGGTAATAGTTGATGGTATGCACCTCCTTTATGCTTCGGGCCATGCTGGCCCGAAGTCTTACCGTTCTTCATGGGAAGGCCCCGCCTTGTCCTTTTTCGGAGCGGGTGGGGCTTCTTGAAACTGTTTGAGTGCGGCGAGAATGGAGTGGACAGGCTCGGCCTTTTCAGGATAGGCAAATATCCGGTGTTCCGGCGGAATGTCCTGCGGCCCGTGGTAATACTCCTTGAAGCCCTCCGGGACTGCCGACACATACCCACCGGGAGCGAATACGCCGCCCTCGTTGATACGCACATCCCGTCCGTATGCCTCATAATCGAAGTAGTTCTGAATATGCTCCGGTATGTCGATAGTCCCAAGCTCGTCGGCGTAAAGACGGCCCAGCCCTTCATCATCAGAAATATCCGGGTAAAAGCGGTACAGGTCAAGGTTCTGCGTCAGGTTTATCAAATCCTTCACGCTCCGTGTGTGGTTTCCCAAGACAAGAGCGGCTTCAAAGGTTTCCAGTCCGCCCTTATCCCGTACTTCCAGCAGGGCGTGGCCCAGCTCGTTCAGCTCGTCGATGTTCTCACATTCGTAGAGATGATCGTAGAGCCCCAGCACATCGCTGTCAAAGCTGGTAAAGAACACTTCGCTGTACCGTTTCCCATCTATCCCGATTTTGGCAAGGGCGGCCTGCAACTCCTGTGTCGTCGTGGGGAAATGTACCGTTGTCCCTACCTCGATCCCCATTAAGGGGTACAGGGCTGTATTGGTTATATAGGCTTCAAACATGGGCTCATTCCTCCTTTCCGGCCCGGTCAGCCAGCACCTCATAAATCCCGGCCATAATGTAATCGGCGCAAGGGAGGGCAATCGCGTTTCCCAGCGCCTTGTAGCGTTGCAGAGGCCGGATCTCCACGCCGTCCGCCCCGTACTTTGTCCAGCCCTCCGGCAGCCCCATCAGCCGTTCACTTTCCGTTTCCGTCAGAAAACGGATACAGCCGCCCGCCGGGTCGCCCTCATACCAGAAGGCAAAGGGCGTCACGTCACTGGCTAAAAGAGTGGGAAAAGGGTCAGTTGGTAATCCGAAGCTGTTTCGGAAGGCCGTTTCTTCCTGCCTTTTTGCCGCTCCCCGCATACGGAAGCACTGAAAGGGGTGGATGACTGGTATCTGCCGCCCTGTTTCAAAAGAAGCTGTTCGATCTCCTTCGGCGGCGGCCCGCCCGCCCTCTCCGCAAGGCGGAGGAAGTGGGAGCATTGGACGGGGCTTAAATAGTATGTCTGCGGCACGTCTGCCTCCAAAATCCGCCACGACGAAAATCCGCTGCCTTCGTGCCAGCCTTCGGGAGCCTGCCCAATACTGGGCGTCCATGAGCCGCCAGCACACATCAGGCGTTCCCCCTCGCACCATTCCGGCGTTTCCCCATCTTCCCGAAGGAGGCATTGGAACTTCGGTGTCCGAGAAGGCGGATAGGACGGCTCTAAAGTCCATCCGGTCATTTGTAGAAAACGCTCCCATGACGTTTTCCCAAACAGCGATAGCTGGATATAGGTTATCAGTAGCATCCCTCATTTCCTGTATGATACGAAACGCCTGATAGAACAGGCTTGATTTTGCCCCGGCAAGGCCGGAGCGGTTGCCGATCAGAGAAAGGTTCTGACAGGGAGAGCCGAAGGTTATCACATGGACCGGCGGGATTTTCCCGCCGTCCACCTTCGTAATATCCCCCAAATGCACCATGTCGGGAAAGTGCCTTTTGGTTATGGAGATGGGCGCTTTTTCAATCTCGCTGGCCCAGACCGGACGGATACCGCACCGGGAAGCAGCCAGAGGGAACACGCCAATCCCGTCGAAAAGGCTCCCCAGCTTAATGTCCGGCATGGCCCGGGGTGCCGTGTCCCTTCACGGCAAGCACCCCTTCCAGCGTTGTCGCCGCAATGCCCAGCCGTCCGGCAACCGCAATATCGTTTTTCACATCCTCGTCCACAGCGCTGCCGCAGACGATCAGGGTGTGGGAGCGCCGCAGCATATCCCGGCGCATATCGATCCCGGCCTTATGTTCCTCGGGAACGCTGTCATTCAAAAACAGCGGCAGATACAAGAGCGGGCAGATCGGGGAAAAGCCCGCCTCATAAGCAAGGCGGCAGTAGTGGGTCGCCAGCTCCATATCAACATCCGGCTCGCCGCTCCATGCGGCGGTCAGGTATGCTAAAGGTCGTTTCATTGGTTGAGCCTCCATTTCTGTTTTGGTTTAGGGAAAAGCAAGGTATCGCCCAACCCCTCCGCCCCTTCCCCCGGGAAGGGGAACGGCTCTGGAGAATTTATATCCCCGTCGCTTGATCGGGAAAAAGCATAACCGGGAGAAATCCGTCAAGGGTGCCTCTGGCACCGCCTGCGGCAGCGCTGCCCTTGACTGATTTTCCCGGCTATGCTACGGAATAACTGGCGACGGGGAATAATTTATATCTCCAGAGCTTCGGGGCGCGGGGCAGAGCCCCGCAATCCTCGGGCCACGTTGACCCGAAGTTTCGGCTTACTTTTCCTGTTCGTTTTTCTTCTCCGGCTTTTCGTGTTCCTTCTGCTGGCCCTTCCAGTCGTCCAGCAGCTTGATAATCTGGTCCTTCATTTCCCTCGGCGTAGTTTCCTTGCCGAAATACTTGCTCAGTTCCGCACCTGTCAAAATCACTTTGTCTACCTCCTTTTTGTCCTCCATCATAATGCCGTCGATCACGTCCCCGTTGAGTAGCTTCTTTTCGTCCAACTCACGCATACGCTTTGCCTGCGCCTGTGAAGGCGAGGACTGCTGGCTGTCAATGGCGACGGCGATATAGTTCTGGTTCTTCTTGCCGATATAGGAAAGCTCCACCGCCGTAGTAAAACCCAGCTTTTTTTCATCCATCAGCTTCATCAGGTCTGGAACCAGCTCATTGAGACGGATATACCGCTGCACCTGCTTGACGGCCATCTTGTTCCGCTCGGCCACGATCTCGTTGGAGCGTTTACCTGCGTCCTTCGGGTCAATCTGGCCCGAAGTGCGGGAGCCCTGGTGCTTGATGGCCTCAAGCTGCATTTTCAAGGCTTTGGCCCGCTCACTGGGGAGGATTTCTTCACGCTGGTTGAGATTGTCCTCGACCATCTGGGTGATGGCTTCATCGTCTGTCAGGTTTCGGACGATACAGGGCATATCCGCATATCCGGCAAGCTCACTGGCTTTCTGGCGGCGGTGGCCGGACACGATCTCATAGCCGCCATCCTCACGGGGACGGACGATAGCGGGCTGGGTCACGCCCTTGTCCTTGACGCTGGACACCATAGCCCGCATTTCTTCATCATCCCGGACTTCAAAGGGATGGTTCTTGAAGGCGTGGAGTTCGTTCAGCTTGATATAGACGATCTGCTCCTTGCCCCGGCGTGGAGCATCCTTTGGCTTTTCGGGTCCTTTCGGAGCGGGAGCGGCCTGTATCGTTGGAGCCGTTTTTTTCTCCGGTTCCTTTTTGACCGCCTTTTCCGGTTTCTGTGCGGGAGCTTTGGACTTCGGGGCTGCGTCCTTGTCCTTATTTGCTTTCGGGGGACGGCCCCGGCGCTTCGGCTGTTCCGGCTCTTTGGGTTTTTCCTCCGCTTTCTTCGGAGCCTCCGGCTGCTTTTCCGGTTTCTCCGCTTTTGCCGGGTCAGGCTTTTCCACGCCGGGAGCTGCCGCCCGTTCCTCGACTTTCTTTTCCTTCATAATTTCAGCGAAGTTATAGACAGAAACCTGTGGGTTCTTTACCTCTGGTTCCGTCTTTTTTTCCGGCTTCGGGGAAACGGAAACCTTCCCCGGCTCTTTTGGGGGAGCGGGAGGCGTTTCCTTGCCCGGCCCGCTATCCGTTACCGGCTGTTCCGGCGTTTTTGTGGTTTTATCATCTGCCATAAGCATTTACCTCCTGTTTTTTGGCATGAAAAAAGGGGCTCAACTTTTCAGTCAAGCCCCCGTGGGAAGTTCCTCCTTTCTCCGCCATGATACAAAAATACCGCCCGTAGTCTCGTTTGGGCGGTACTTTGTGTAAGATTGGCAGTCCATTATTAAGTTTTTTATTATGTTCCCTTTGTACACCGTTGCAATAATTTCTTCCGGATCAAAAAAATCATTCTGGAACATATCAGAATAAAGGCTTGCCATTTTTAATTCTTCAAGAGTAGGTATTCTTTGCTCAAGTTCTTTCCAGGGAGTTAAGTTATCGTCCGATGATACAAACATGTTTTCAAAAAACTCAATCATTCCAGTTTTGCTTTTGTGGTTCCTTAACTTTTTCCAAAATTTATGCCAATCAATCTTCCCTGCAATTAAATCAACAATGGCACTTACAACAAATATGCTCTTTCCAAGTTCTTCATTTGCAATACAAAGCAAGAAATAGCATCGGGCATACATCTTGTTTTCAAACAAAAGCTGTGCTTCCTTGTATAAAGAAGTGGCATTAGATTTTGTTTTTTTATGTGCGATTATTAGCTGTTCGACGGTCAGGGAGCCCTTATAGCGTTTCAATTCCATTTTTATCACTTCCGAGTGTATTCTCTGTTGATCAAGGTCGGGTACCGCTATATATGGTTTATTATATCATTACTTTTTGACTTTTTCTATGGCTTTCTTTACTATGCCGGGGAGTGGACAGAAGGAGTCAATGACATTTCCCTTAAAGTTCCTAAGCAGATACTTTTGGCTGTTAAAGGAGTTGTGGCTCTTAAATAACTGCCACCCAACGGGACTACGGGCGGCGTTTTCATATATAAAACCATGAAGGGAGGTCACTTTCACCCGGCCAGTCTGCGGACTGGCTTTTTTCATGCCACGAAAAGGAGGTTTGCAAATGGCAGATGATAAGAAAAACATTCCCGAGGCAACCCCGCCCGCCGAGGCTCCCGCTCCCACGGTAGAAAATGCCGTTGTGCCGGAGCAGCCTGCGCCCGAGCCTGCGCTGACCAATGCAGAGGTGGTCATGCTGGAGCATGAGAGGCAGGCGGCACTCTTTGAAATGGGTGAGGCCGTGCCCGATTCCGCCGACGCTGTTACTCACACCGAGGTGGAGGAGCCAACCGCTCCCGAAGTCCCCAAGGCTGAAAAGGAACAGGAGCAGCCGCCCACTCCCGGCAAGGACGATCCCGCCCCGGCACATTCCCTGTCTCTTATACACATCTGACGCTGCCGACGACTAGTCGAGTGTAGATC
>ERZ1027150.1815-NODE-1815-length-12663-cov-23.692338_pt1 | contig 12663 bp, 10 predicted proteins | sample MGYA00519276_ERZ1027150 | MGnify/ENA primary metagenome ERZ1027150 (study PRJEB26926, sample SAMN06164860) | human gut metagenome | biome: ENVO:00009003; feature: ENVO:2100002; material: ENVO:00002003 | host: Homo sapiens | place: USA | collected 2012 ... | reverse complement strand
CTCGACTAGTCGTCGGCAGCGTCAGATGTGTATAAGAGACAGTTATTATATCATACATCAGATTCGCGGATTATGCCATAAAAATAGATATAAAAATAGCCTTAAAAATAAAGCCTGTTCAACTGGAATAATTGTAAAGTCCGTGGTAGAATAAATGCGTTATGCAATGAAAACAGGAGGCAATCCATGAAACAGGAAAAATTATTTGATTTACTAAAAGCGGCTGTTTCACCATGCGAGTGTGTGAAGGCTGCAAAGCAGGAGCTTTTGGAAAACGGATTTGAGGAGATAGATTATACAGGCGACTGGAAGCTTGTGCGCGGTGGCAGGTATGTCTTAAATCACCATGATACGACCATGTTTGCGTTTACTGTAGGAAGCGGCTACAACAAAAAGGATATGGTGCGAATAGCGGCAGCTCACACAGACTATCCATATCTTCGCATAAAGCCAAATCCGGATTTTATGACAAACTCATATGCACAGGTTAATGTAGAGGTGTATGGAGGACCGATTTTAAACACATGGTTTGACAGACCTCTCGGAGTGGCAGGGCGCGTGGCTATAAAGAGTGAGGATGTGTTCAATCCGCGTATGGTGCTCTACAGGTCTAAAAAGCCTGTCATGATTATTCCAAATCTTGCCATTCATATGAACAGGGATGTGAATAAGGGTGTCGGGATAAATAATCAGGTGGATCTGATGCCGGTGCTTGATTCAATACCTGAGGATGAAAGGACCACGGATTATTTCCTTAGCTTTCTGGCTAGAGAGCTGTCTGTGGAAAAGAGCGATATCATAGACTTTGAGCTCAATACATTTTGTATGGAGGAGCCTTGTTTTGTCGGTGTGAATGACACCATGATTTCATCGCCCAGAATCGACAACCAGTCATCCTGCAGGGCACTTCTTGATGCCATAGAGGATGGAAACAGAGCTGATGGAATAAACATCATAGCGCTTTTTGACCATGAGGAGATTGGAAGTAACAGTAAGCAGGGCGCGGCCTCTATAATGCTTCACGATATGCTCAGACGTATTTTAAGAAATATGGACCTTTCAGAAAATGAAATAGATGAGAGCATATATGATGCCATGCTTTTGTCTGTTGATGTGGCTCATGCGCTTCATCCTAATAAAAAGGAAAAGATGGATATCACAAATAAGCCTGTCATGGGTAAAGGCTTTTGTATCAAGCAGGCGTGTTCGCAGTCGTATGCTACGGATGCACAGGCTATCGCCATTCTCTGTCAGCTGTGTGATGAAAAGGGCATACCTTACCAGCGTTTTGTGAATCGTTCGGACAGCCGTGGCGGCAGCACACTGGGCTCGATTGCAGGTACGCTTCTGCCGGTAAAGACTGTGGATATAGGTATACCTATTCTTGCAATGCACTCAGCCTGTGAGCTTATGGGAGTACGCGACATGAAAGCCTTAAGCGACTGTGTGACGGCCTTTTTCGGGTACCATTAAAGGGCAGATAACCATTATGGGAAAATAAATACAGAAACCTCTTGCATAAGTTTAGTTTTCGTGTTAATATGACGTAGTAATGAAAACTACTTGTTACGGAATGAAATAACTTTTAAAAAAGTAATTTAAACTTTTATTATCATATAGTGCAGGAGGAATAGATATGTATAAGATTATAATAGATAGCTGTGGTGAGCTCACAGATAGCCTTAAGAAGGATGGACATTTTTGCAATGTGGCACTCGAGCTTGATGTTGACGGATACAGAATCCGCGATGATGAGAGCTTTGACCAGCATGATTTCTTAAGAAGAGTAAAGGAGAGTGTAAAGGGACCAAAGTCGTCATGCCCGTCTCCTGAGGAGTACATGCAGGCTTTTGAGGGGGAGGCTGATCATATCTATGTTGTCACACTTTCGGGCAAGCTCAGCGGCTCATACAACAGCGCTGTTTTAGCAGTCAATCTGTACAACGAGGAGCATGAGGACTGTGGCAAGCAAATCTATGTATTCAATTCCCGCTCAGCATCTATAGGCGAGACACTAATCGGCATGAGGGTGCAGGAACTTGAAGAGAGTGGACTTTCGTTTGATGAGGTTGTAAAGCAGACAGAGGAGTATATAGCTTCAATGAATACCTTCTTTGTGCTTGAGACACTTGATACATTAAGAAAGGCAGGACGATTAAGCAACCTGAAGGCTTTTGTGGCCAGCACTTTAAATATAAAGCCTGTCATGGGCTCAACCGATGAGGGCTCAATCCAGCAGCTTGGCCAGGCCAGAGGCATGAAGAGGGCACTTGCCAAGATGGTAGAGGATGTTGTGGCTGCCACAAAGGACTGTGAGCACAGGATTCTTGCAATTTCACATTGCAACTGCCCGGAGCGTGCACAGTATGTGAAGGCATGCCTTGAGAAACTTGCCAGATTTAAGAAGATTGTCATTGTGGATACTGCCGGCATCTCAAGCATGTATGCAAATGACGGGGGCATTATTATAGCAGTATAAGGATATGGTCTTTATTTTATCGGCCGGATATATTATAATGATGGCATGGGAAATTTAGATTACACACAGGTTTTAAACAAAATAGAAAACACACGCCGTTTCGGCAATGAGCCGGGAGTGGTGGTGACAGCACAGGTCATAAAGGTGCTGAGAGAAAAAGGAAAGCAAAAGCGCATAATACCGTATATCCATGTGGCAGGCACCAATGGAAAGGGCTCGGTGTGCGCTTTTTTTTCCAGTATATTAAAAAAAGAGCATATGAGGGTAGGCACGTTTGTATCACCGCATCTGGTAGATTTTGAGGAGCGCATCACGGTTGATGGGCGTATGATACCTAAGGAGGATGTCACACGGCTTGGAAACTATCTGCTTGATATAGATTTTGGCATAGGACTTACGATGTTTGACTACTGCCTTGCCATGGCTCTTTTGTACTTTGAGGAGCAGCAGTGCGATTATATGGTCATTGAGACAGGGCTCGGAGGCAGGCTTGACTCAACGAATGCAATCGGCACACCGCAATGTGCCGTTATTACAAAGATAGGCTATGACCATATGGCTATCCTTGGCAGTGATATAGCTGATATAGCGGCTGAGAAGGCCGGTATCATAAAGGAAAACGGCACAGTGGTGGTGGAACAGCAGGATAAACGTGCCATGCAGGTAATCGAGCAGGAAGCGCAAAAAAAGCATGCACGGATAATTACTGTGGAGCAAAGCGATATAGCACGCTGCAGCGGCTATGCACTGAGGCTTTGTGGCACATTTCAGTGGGAGAATGCTGCAGCGGCAGAGCTTGCGGCGCGGTATGTGCTGGGAAAGCACTATGGCGGGCCGGAATACGAAATGCAATATGATAAGACAGGACCAAAGAGCGAGAAAACAGACCTGAATGACAGGATAAAGAGTGCACTTGAAGAGACTGTGTGGCCGGGACGCATGGAGATAGTATCAAAGGAACCGTTTCTGCTGGTGGACGGAGCACACAACAGCAATGGAGTTGATGCGCTCAAGGAAAGCCTCATGCAGATGTATCCGGGTGAGAAATTTTGCTTTTTCATGGGAGTCATGGCTGATAAGGACTATGATGTCATGATACGTGAGATTTTACCTCTTGCCGAGGAGTTTTATACAGTGACACCGGATTCAGACAGGGCACTGCAGGCATCGCACCTTGCTGATTTTATCAGAAAAGAGGGAGTTGAGGCAACAGAGCTTTCAGGAGTTGATGAGATAAGAAAGCACCTGAAAAGAGATACGAAAAATGTTGCATTTGGCTCATTGTATTTTATTGGGGAGCTTAAACAGCACCGGATATAAACACCGGATATAAGAGGATGATTCATGGCTGATATTTTAAGAATTTTTAAAAGAGATATGTGCGGCATATTCCGAAATGTGCTTGTACTCATTATAGTTATTGGACTGTGCGTGCTGCCTGCGCTGTATGCATGGTTTAATATCTATGCCAACTGGGACCCGTATGGCAACACCGGAAATATAGCAATTGCAGTAGTCAATCTGGACAAGGGCTGGACGAAGAATGACAGCGAAACTGTCAATATGGGCGATGGTGTGGTAGAGTCATTAAAGCAAAAGGATACTATAGGCTGGAAATTTGTTAAATCAGAGGAAAAGGCTGTTGAGGGTGTTAAGTCAGGCAGATATTATTCTGCACTTGTCATAGATGAGCAGTTTACCTACAGCATGTATCATGGTGTAGCTGACAATATTGAAAATCCAAGGATTACCTACTATCTCAACGACAAGAAAAATGCTGTTGCGACAAAGATAACGGACAGTGCAGCAAGTGCTGTTAAATCAAGTATTAATAAGCAGTTTATAAAGGTGCTTGCAGAGCAGGTATTTAAGGAGACCAACGTAATATCCGATGACATGAAGGAAAAGGATGCTGTGGGGCAGATGACCGGTAAGCTTGAAGCGGTATCTGAGAGTCTTGCGCAGTACGATGCCATGATAGATACGTTTATTGACGGGAATAAGGCATTATCACAGGTGTCTAAAGAAACGGGCGAAGCACTCAAAGATGGACAGGATAAGCTTGCAAAGGGCACAGACAGGCTTGAAGAGAGTAAAAATGATCTGCAGTCCACCAGACAATCTTTCGACAGCTTTAGTGCAGATATCACATCGGCATTAGCAAAGGTGAAGAGCTCGATTGATGATATATCAAAGCAGATTTCAGATGCAAATCTGTCACAGGATGTAAATACTATTCAAAGTGATGTGCAAAATATTAAACAGTCAGCGGATGCTTTGAAAGGTAATATTGACATTCTTGAGGACAAAATCAACAAAATAAAGCCGGATATGGACGATACCCATGTCGGCACACTTATTTCCAATATAGAGCTTGTCAAGGAACAGACAAAGAGCATGATAGAAAGCACACAGTCTGTGGATTTATCGGGAAAAACACAGAATTCTGCAGAAACACTTAAGAGTGTAATGTCGGCTCTTTCATCGACCGCGTCAGCAGTGAATGATACATATACATCACAGATAGTGCCACAGGTGGACGGCATGATAAGCAGTATGTCGTCTGTTCTTGATTCAATGCAGACCACACTTGGCAATCTAAGTCAGACATCAGGCTCCATGGCGCAGGTGTTTGACGGAGTGGACAGTACGCTTGATACACTCAATATGAGCATGACACAGCTTAAGGGAGTCATAGAATCAGCATCTGACAAGATAAATACGACACTCAACAGGCTTGAAGCAGCCTCTGAGGATGAAAAAGCTGATATCATAGTGAATCTGCTTTCGGGGAATCCTGAAAAGCTTGGCAGCTTCTTTTCAGAGCCGGTGCAGGTATCAGATAATTATATCTACGAGATAGCCAATTATGGCTCCGGAGTAGCACCTTTTTACACGACACTTGCCATATGGGTGGGCATGACTATACTTGTTTCGCTGGTAAAGGTTCACGCGGATGCTAAGGGGCTTGGGAAACTAAAGCCTTCACAGCTTTATTTTGGCAGATATCTGACGTTCTTTTTACTGTCACAGGTACAGACTTTTATCATTGTGCTAGGTGATTTATACCTGCTTAAAATACAGTGTGTGCATCCGGTTTCATTTATTGTGACAGGCGCAGTGACAAGCCTTACATTTTCACTGCTCATATATTCTCTGACCATATCCTTTGGCGATATAGGAAAGGCACTGGCGGTGGTTGTCATGGTGCTTCAGATTGCAGGAAGCGGCGGCACATATCCGATAGAGGCACTGCCGTCATTTTTCAGGGCAGTGTATATTTTCTTCCCATTCCCATATGCGATAAATGCGATGAGGGAGTGTATAGGAGGTATGTACGAAAACACACTCGGCAAATGTTATATCACGCTTTTACTTTTTGGCGCAGCCTCTTTGGTGATAGGACTTGTGATACGAAAGCCGTTTATCAGACTCAATCATTTTATAGAAAAGCGTATGGAAGATACTGAGATGCTATAGTTAAATGTACAATTAATAAATTGATAATTGGCATATTAATATGGTACTTCTGATGTGCCGTAAGCTATAAAGCGGGAAGGAAAGTATGCAGGATATAGGTAGAAACAGTAATAAAGATTCCAATATGGATAATGATATGAATAATAATGCAAATAATAATGTGAATGAGCAGCCGCTATCCGATGATAAGAGATTGCGCGAGATGTACGATAAGCTGGTCGGATATGAAAAGACCATCCATGAGCAGAATCAAAAACGGATAAAAATAGGATTAAGGTGTATATACATCATTCCGCTCTTTTTTCTTGTTCTGCTGATGATTGTGCCGGACAGTTCAAAAATCATTTTTCTTGTACTGTGGATAGTGAGCCTGTTTGCTATCGCAGTGTATTTAATCGGAGTCGAGTATGTGGACTATAAGCTGCAGGAGAAGATGAATGAAATAAGTGGCTGTGATGCACAGAGTGTGAGTCCTGTCGTGCAGATTGAGGACAGGGTGCAGGAAATAGCCGAAAGAGTGGAGCAGAAATTTGATACGATGCAGCAAAGTACAGGGGAGGATGCCGAGCAATGAAAAAAATATTTCAAATATATCTGGCTGACCTGAAACGCATATCTACAAATGTGGTTGCCATAGTCATTATTATGGGTCTTGGCATCATCCCGGCTTTGTACGCATGGTTTAATATTATGTCCAACTGGGATCCTTACGGAGAGGAAGCTACATCACAGATGCACATAGCAGTATATTCTGAGGATGGGGGGATGAGCATCGGTGATTTAAAGCTATGTATGGGAGACAGTGTCATAAAGGGACTGAAGGAAAACGATGCAATTGGCTGGATTTTCACAGACAGCAGTAAAGAGGCACTGGAGTATGTTTATAGCGGAAAGTGCTATGCAGCCTTTATTGTGCCGAAGGATTTTTCATCTGATATGCTTAGCTTCTTAAGCGGTGAGCCGGTCAATCCGCAGATAGAATACTATGAAAACAGCAAGAAAAATGCCATAGCAACAAAGATAACCTCAAAGGTCAAGACCACGGTGCAGCAGTCTGTAAACTCTTCAATGGTGAGCACGATTACGGAGATTGCGTCAAAGTCGGGAGAGCTCATAGTGGGAGACGGTAAATCAGGCGATAACCTGGCCGGAACAGTTGTTGATAAGCTAAAGGATATGGATACGACTCTTTCTACATATGCAGGCATGCTCGATACATTTGCCATGCTCACGGATTCAGCAGACAGCCTGATAGGCTCGACACAGTCACTGCTTCCGAGTGTGCAGGGGCTGATTGATGGGGGACAGTCATCGGTAAGCGGCATGCAGTCATCGGTGCTTTCGGGGGCGCAGACAGCACAAACCATCACACAGATGGTCGACATAAGCTTATCAAACATAAACAGCCAGCTCGATGTGCTGGAAAACTCTATACAGCTCTTAAATGCGTCGGGATTAGCGGATGCCGATACTGCGGATATATCTGTTTCTGTGGCAGGCTTTGATACGGTAGAACAGCTTGCTGAGAATACTCTTGCCGCCATTCAAGGCTTAAAGGGAGTGGATAGCTCGCAGATAGAGGCTGTCAGGAAAAATATCCAAAGCATTAAAACACAGATAAAAGACCTTAAGTCTGATACTGAATTGACGGCAGATAAGCTAAAGCTTCTTAAGGAATCAATAAAAGCCGATGTGTCAGGTGCCAAGTCTGCAATAGATACACTTAAAAATACATTTGACCATAGTGTATCACCGAATCTCACAGGAGCGGTATATGATATAGAATATGCACTTATTGAGACACAGTCCATGCTTGGTTCTTTGGACAACAGCTTCCCGGATATACAAAAAGCACTCGATGACTATTCGGCAGTTCTTAAATCAGGAAATGCAGATATTGTAAATACCAGACAGTATGTACAGCAGATCAGAGATGGTTTGCAGAATGTTATATCAGGATTTGATAATTTGTCAAACGATGAGCAGTTTAATGAGATTGTAAAGCTGCTTCGGACAGATCCGACACTCATTGCGCAGTTTGTGACATCACCGCTGTCTATGGATGAGCAGAAGATATATGAGATATCCACATATGGCTCAGCCATGGCACCGTTTTACACAGTGCTGGCTCTGTGGGTGGGAGGGTTGATAACTGTTGCACTTGTGAAAACAAAGGTAAAGGACACTGACGATATAAAATCACTTGGCAAAGTAAACAGCGTACATAAGTTTTTTGGCAGATATATCACATTTTTTGTGATAGGCCAGATTCAGACACTTGTGACAGTGCTCGGTGATTTGTTCTTTGTCGGAATACAGTGCAGGCATCCGTTCCTTTTCTGGTGTGCAAGCGCACTGACAAGCCTTGTATTCACGCTTCTTATGTACTCGCTCACAGCAGCCTGGGGCAATGTGGGACAGGCTGTAGCAGTAGTCATCATGGTCATCCAGGTGGCAGGCGCAGGCGGCACATTCCCGGTTGAGGTGCTGCCACAGGTGTACAGAGCACTGTATAAGTTCATGCCGTTTAACTATGCCATGAATGCCCTAAGAGAGTGCGTGGGAGGCATGTACCGCTTTGATTATTGCAAGGATCTTGCGATTCTTCTTATATTTATAGCAATATCGCTTGTGATCGGACTGCTGCTTGGGCGTCCGTTTGGAAGGGTTAATTCAGCTATTGAAAAAAGTAAGAAAAAGTCAGGCCTTATCTTATAATAGTAAAAAAAGCTATATAGAAACTTAAGTTATGGTTATTATAAAAAAATAGTACTAGACATTTTTTTTCTATTGTACTAGAATGAGCATAAATGATAGTAGACCCGATATATGATAACGCTAGGTTATATCGGATCCGTAAAGAAACGGAGGATATAAAGATGGAAAAGAAGGATATCGATTGGTCAAACCTTAGTTTTGGCTACCAGGAAACAGATTACAGCTATGTTTCTAATTATAAAGATGGAAAGTGGGACGATGGACAGCTCACAAAGGATCATACAGTGACACTTAATGAGTGTGCGGGAGTATTCCAGTATGCACAGACATGCTTCGAGGGACTTAAGGCATACACAACAGAGGATGGCAGAATTGTCTGCTTCAGACCTGACTTAAATGCACAGCGTCTTAAGGATTCATGTGAGAGACTTGAGATGCCTGTATTCCCGGAGGATAGATTTGTAAAGGCAGTTGAGGAAGTAGTAAAGGCAAATGCTGCATGGGTTCCACCATACGGCTCAGGTGCTACACTCTATATCAGACCATACATTATGGGAACAAATGCAGTAATCGGTGTTAAGCCGGCTGATGAGTATCAGTTCAGAATCCTTGTAACACCTGTAGGACCATACTTCAAGGGTGGCGCAAAGCCAATTACAATCCGTGTGTCAGACTTTGATAGAGCAGCACCTCACGGAACAGGACATATCAAGGCCGGACTCAACTATGCAATGAGTCTTCATGCCATTGTAGATGCACATGCACAGGGCTTTGCAGAGAATATGTACCTCGATCCTGCAACACGTACAAAGGTAGAGGAGACAGGTGGTGCAAACTTCATCTTTATCACAAAGGATGGCACATTTGTTACACCTAAATCAGACAGCATCTTGCCATCAATCACACGCCGTTCACTGATGGTAGTTGCAGAGAAGTACTTAGGACTCAAGGTTGAGCACAGAGAGGTGCTCTTTGATGAGGTAAAGGATTTTGCTGAGTGTGGACTTTGCGGAACAGCAGCAGTAATCTCACCGGTAGGAAAGATTGTAGACCACGGCAAGGAAATCTGCTTCCCAAGCGGTATGGATGAGATGGGACCTGTCACAAAGAAGCTTCGTGACACACTTACAGGCATTCAGATGGGCCATATTGATGGACCAGATGGATGGGTTCACGAGATTAAGTGTGATTAATAATAAGAATATACATTTATAATAAAGCACCGGGTATTATGTTACGTCGTAATATCTGGTGCTTTTGTATTATTTTATGTGGCATAACAAGACGATTTGTGCTAATATACTCTTATATGTATGCAAATGTTTATAAAAGCTTGGAATAGATATATAAAAGCAAACAAAAGAGATAACCGGGGATAATTAAATGGACGAGTATGAAAAGATAAGACAGAGAAAGCGCGAAGAATATAGAAAGAGACACCGCGCCCAGGTTAGAAGAAAGCAGCTTATTAGCAATGGCATTGTTATAGGCGTGATAATACTTATAATTGCAACGATAATCATAGTGGGAGCTTTAAGGGGCAAAAAGGCAAAGCAGGAAGAGGTAAAGGCAGAGGTGACCAGTACTCTTTACAATCCTATACAGCCAAAGCTTGATGTACAGCTGCTGACACCCAATCCGTATTCCAGACCACAGAAGGCACTTGAGAAGGTAAACGGCATAGTTGTCCATTATACAGCAAATCCGGGTACGTCAGCCAGACAAAACAGAGACTATTTCAATGGCCTGGCAGAGACCAAAAAGACCAAAGCAAGCTCACACTTTGTTATAGGATTAGAGGGTGAGATAGTGCAGTGCATACCTTGCAATGAGATATCGTATGCATCTAATAACAGAAACAGTGACACAATATCGATAGAGTGCTGTATAGAGGATGAGACAGGAAAGTTTAACGACAGCACATACCAGTCGCTCATAGAGCTCACCACATGGCTTATGGGGCGGTATGATCTGAGTGCTGATGATGTAATAAGGCACTACGATGTGACAGGCAAGAAGTGTCCGCTATATTTCGTGGAGCATGAGGATGCGTGGGAGCAGTTTCACAAGGATCTGGATACATACATCGAAGAAAATGGTGTGCCAAAGGAAGAGGCAAGCCAAAACTGACAATATACAATAAATTAAAGGATGATTTAAAAAATGAAGGAAATTATCGGAAATCTGTTAAAAAAAGAGAATGTACGTCAGAATCTGAGCAGCCTCAGACAGGAGATTAAAGATGAAAATGCATTAGCAGAGGCTCTAAAGCTGCTTGCAGGAGAAGATGAGCTGCTTGTGTCGTTTATGGGAGCAGAAGATGCAAAAACCAGAAAGAACGCAGCGCTTCTGATAGGAGATCTTCATATGTCACAGCTTTCTGATGAGGTTTTTAAAGCATATGAGGCTGAACAGATGCGCTTTGTAAAGGGCTCATATCTGGCGGCGCTGTCACAGCTGGACTGCAAAGAGCTCTTGCCACAGCTTATGGAACGTGCAAAAGAGCTTGAGCATATGACGGTCACAGCTGAAAATAGGAAGCATATTGAGGAAGAATTAAACGAGATAAATAAAATCCTGATTAAATATAATGGGATAAAGCACCATACACCTGTGCTCGAGGGAGTAAAGGCTGAGCTGCTTCTGATGACAAACCGCCTTCACAGAGAGGTGGTACGACGTCAGATACCGGTTAAGGATACAAAGCTGCATCCGCTTGGAGTGCTTGTAAAGACTGACAATATACCTCTTATCATGCAGGTGCGCACATTCAGAAAAATGTACTTTACCATACATGCAGCATCGCTTCTGCCAAAGGATGCACAGGAAGCAGCCGGACTTCTTGCAGAGTCAGATATGTATGATATATTAAGACGCATGCACCGAGAGGGTGGTCCGTTTTACTATCGTATTGAGAGCACGGCAGATGCGGCGTACCAGAGCAGGCTTGCGAAAGCTATCGATATGCATTTTGCGGGCAGGATGATCAATTCACCAAATGATTACGACGTGGTGATTAAGCTAATACCGACAAAAAATGACAATTATTTTGTCTGCATGAGATTATGTTCTATACAGGATAATAGATTTGCATACAGAAAGAATGTGCTTCCTACGTCGATGCATCCGTCACAAGCGGCACTTATTGTTTCACTTGCAAAGCCGTATCTTAAGGAAACAGCACAAATCATGGATCCGTTCTGCGGAGTTGGTACACTGCTTATAGAGCGCGCACATTTAGTCCCGGCACGCGAGATATATGCTACAGATACCTATGGAGATGCAATCACTATGGGCAGAGAGAATGCTGAGTTTGCCAAAACAAGAATTAATTTTATACACAGGGATTTCTTTGATTTCAGACATGACTACAAATTTGATGAGCTGATTACGGATATGCCGGTTCGTAACCGACAGACCAAGGCGGAGATGGAGCTTTTTTACGAGAGGTTTTTCGACAAGGCCGCAGAGCATCTGGTATCCGGCGGAATCATAGTCATGTATTCAAATGAGATTGGGTTTGTGAAGAAACAAATCAGGCTGCGTGTCGAATACCGTCTGCTTCAGGAGACATGTATTCTCGATAAGAATGACTTTTATTTGTTTGTTATCAGATATGAGGATTGATTTGTGTGAGTTTTTAGGAGGAAAATATGTCAGATTCCAAGCTTTTAAAAAAAATACAGGATTATTTCTGTATGGTCAACGGAATATATTTGTCGTGTCTGACAAAAAAGGATGGAGTCATGACAGAGGTGTGTCAATGTAACGATAAATGGAAGAGTATGCTTACATTTATTGGTGAGGAGAAATACGAAAAACTTATTTTGAGACTGTCGGACTGCAGGGTTGAGAATCTCATAGATGAACCTTTGGATAAGGACTATATCAGGCTGTATGGTCTGATTGTAAGAGTGGACAATACCCACGATATATATTGGATCTGTCTCTTATACACATCTCCGAGCCCACGAGACTGCAGCTAA